>Ga0194111_10000189_pt1 | contig 73701 bp, 73 predicted proteins | sample TA2KigC300mmetaG_FD_146194 | JGI IMG/M metagenome (GOLD analysis project Ga0194111, IMG submission 146194) | Freshwater microbial communities from Lake Tanganyika, Tanzania - TA2015033 Kigoma Deep Cast 300m | ecosystem: Environmental > Aquatic > Freshwater > Lake | place: Tanzania: Lake...
GGTTTTGGGCTTCTGCGCCTTCCAGGTCACCGAGGTCAAGGGGCCGCCGCACAAGACGATTTCGGGCTGGGCCCTGGGGGCTTACGTGGGGCCGGGGACCCAGACCGGCGGGCCGTCTTCGGGCCTCAGAGCCGGCCTTCCCAAGCTGGTGCAGTGAAGCAGCAGCGTTTGCAGTGAAAGGTGCGCGGATGGCTTCGGAACCCAAGGTCGCCCCCGACAACTTCACCGTCCGGGTGGGGGAGGACGAGATCGCCCGCATTTTCGGGCTGAAGCAGAGCCTGGAGCTTGCCGACGACCTGGTGGAGGACGCCGCCCGCTACCTGTCTTTGGGCTGGCGCCTGGCTGCGGTCAACGGGGGGTCTCAGTCCGACCTGGGGGTTGATTTTTGCCAGCCTGCCGAAGTCTGGCGGCGGCGTCTGCAGGACCTGCTGCAGGGCGAGGCCCGGGTGGGTCTGGCGGTGCACACCGGCGCCGCCTCCCGACTTTTTGTCCTGGAGGTGCGGGGAGAGGAGGGCGGCTCCCACCTGAACAGTCTGGGGGAATGGCGGTCCGCCTGTGTAGCCCGGGGGCCGACCCGGCGGGAGCGGCATTTCTTTCTGCTGCCGCCCCAGCGCCAACCATCGGCCACCCGGGAGCTGACCGGCCTGCCGTTGACGGTTTTCGGGGAAGGGGGGACGGTGCTGCTGCCGCCATCGCAGGAGCCCGACACCCAGGAGCGCTGGGAGTGGCTCACCCCTCCCTGGGAGCAGCTGCCCGGGTTTCCCGGCTCGACCCTTTGGGAGTTTCTGCAAAGACGCAACCTGCCGGCCCGGCCGGGGGAGGACGGAACGCCCCCCGACGTGCCGTCCTGGGAGGAGCTCTTTCGCTTCGTTTCCTCTTATGAGGGCGTGCTCCAGGCCCTGCTGGCGCCGTCGCCCACGCCCACGGAGTATTACCAGCGCCTGTTGCGGGCGGCCTGGGGGGCGGGTCTCACCCATCCCCAGGTGCTCCGGGGGCTGCTCTGGCATGCGCCCCACGGCGACGCCAAACAGCGCCCGGAGCGCTGGGAATACCTGCAAACTTTGGCGGCCGGGGCCTCTGACTCCCATTCAGACCGGGGCCCGCCTTGGCGACCGGAGCCCCGGGAGGCGGCGGAAGGGAAGCGTTTCGGCGCGCTCCTGGACGACGGGCCCCCGAGCCCCTGGGGGAAACCGGCGAGTATGAACCTGGGGCTGTCGGACATCATGTCCGTGGCCCAACACCTGGGCCGGGAAAGGGGACGGCGGGAATTCCCCGGCGCCGTCCCCCAGGTTGGCTTTGCCGACATGATGCAACAGGCCGTGGGGGAGGTCCTTAAGGTGATGGAAGACCGCGTCATCCTGGAACGCAGCCGTTATGAGGCCATGCTCTTTGAGATCGGCAAGCTCTCCTCCCGGGCGGCGGAACTGGAGAGCCGGCTGGCGGACTGCGAGCAGCGCCTGCGGCAGCAGTCGAACGGCAAAAAGGCAGGGGAAGAGTCGGTCCTCGGCTTCGAAAAGCCGCCGCCCTGGCTCACGCCCGAGGGGAATTACGCCATCAGGCCCCAAGAACCCGAACCCCCGGCCCCGTTAAGCAGCGGCCAGGTGATCCGAGACTATCTGGCCAGGAACCCCGACTTGGGCCGGGACTCCCGGGCCGTGCAGATGTTGCAGTTCTGCCTGAAGAATTACATTGACCTCAACCCGGAAAACAGCGGCCTCTCTTTTAAGGAAAAATTGGAGAAGGCGGGCAAGCTGGCCCGGGAATTTTTGGGAAAGGAGCAGGCGCCGGAGGTCTGAGCCCGGGCCGCAACCGAGGAAGGGAGAAGCCGTGACCGCCAGGCAGGAGAGGCGCGGAATCATCGCCCTGCTCCTGGAACAACCCCATTACCTGGAACTGCGGCTGCAAAAAATAGCCCTTCGACTGCAACCCGGCATGAGGTGGGTGTTCCGGGGCCGGACCACCGTCTGCGATACGGCGTCCGGGCATCGGAAACAGCGCCGGCAATGGACATGGTGGAGAGGAGGAGAAGATGCACAACTTGTCGAGCGGGCCGGGAGGGGAAGGGCTGGACCTCGCCGATATCACCCTGGAGATCAAGCAACCACCGATGGGCGTGCCGCCGGTGGCGCCGGTGACCATCCGGAATCTGGCGGCCGACATTCTCACCGTGCAATCCACCCAACCCATCAGCAGTCTGCAGGTGGGGGACCTCAAGGGACAGGAGGCGATCCTGCGGCTGCCCGGCCAAGCCCAGGAGGAGGGTCCGGAATACCTGGAGGTCCGCGGCGTCGTGAGTTGGGCCAAGCAGTCCACCAATGGACAGCGGTTGCTGTGGCTGGGGATGGAGTTTCCCAAGCTGTCGCCGGAGCTGCGCCGGGCCCTGGAGGACCGCATCGCCCATACCCCCAGAGACATGCGGGCACTGTGGCAGCGGTGGGATGAACTGAAAGCGGCTGAGAGCCGGGTCCTGCCTTTTCTCACCGGCCGCGGTCTGACCTATCTGGCGGCGGGGATGGCGGCCGGCGGCCTGGCCTGCCAGGTGCTGCCCCCCCTGGCCGTTTATCGTTCCTGGGGGCTCCTGGTCATGGTGGGCGCCGGCTTTGTGGGACTCATCAGGGTTTTCACCGGGAGGTTTCCCAAGAGGTTCGAGTTGCCCTGATAACAGCGCAGTCTCTGAAAGGGAGCGTCGTGACCGCAAAATCCCGTATCAAACTCTGGAGCATCGGCGGCGGCAAGGGCGGCGTGGGTAAGAGCATCGTCACCCTGGGTCTGGGCATCTGCCTGGCCGAATTGGGGAAGAAGGTCATCCTCATCGACGGCGACCTGGGCGGCGCCAACCTCCACACCTTGATGGGGGTGCGCTTTCCCCCCACGACCCTGGAGGATTTTCTGCTGCGGCGGGTCTCCCGGCTGGAGGACATCATCGTCGAGACCCAGGTGGAGGGCATCGGGCTGATCTGCGGCGCGGACGACATCCTGGGTTCGGCCAACCCCACCTATGCCCAGAAAATGCGCCTCATGCAGCAGATTGAAAACCTGGACGCCGACTTCATCCTCCTGGACCTGGGGGCCGGCACCTCCTTCAACACCCTGGACATGTTCAACGCCTCGCCGGGGAAAATCGTGGTCTTCACCAATCAGGTGACCTCTCTGCAGAACGCCTACGGGTTCATCAAGAGCTCTCTGTACCGGCGGCTCTGCCGGGTGTTCGCCAAAGATGAGGACCTGCTCTGGCTGATCTATCAGGTGGGCGACAAGGGGGCGGAGAGCGGCATGCAGTCCATCCGGGACCTGGAAAACCGGGTGGCCCAGGCGCTCCCGGAGAAATGGCCCCGGCTCCAACAGGCCCTGGATGACTACCAGGCCTTCCTGTTGATCAACATGGTGAAGAAATCCCAGGACCTGAAAGCCATCGACATCATCCAGACGGTGTGCGGCGATTTTCTCAATGTCCAGCCCCAGGTGTTGGGAGCCCTGGCTTTTGACCCGGGGGTGGAGACCGCGGTGAACCAGATGACGCCCTTTCCCATTTACATGAAAAAGGGTCGGGCCTCGGCCGCCATCCGGGAGATCGCCCGCAGCTTCCTGATCACCTGCCGCATCTCCCGGGGGTTTGCCGCCTCCCTGGCCGCGGCGGGTTTGGGGTGATGCCCTTTTCCATTGCCGTGAAAAACCCCGTTCTGCAGGGGCGGGTTTGAAGCCCGCCCCTGAGGCTGGGTTTTCATCCCTTCCTCGTTCCCCCTCTCCCGCTTGGTGACGCACTTGCACGCCAAGCCCGGAGCTGTGGCTGAAATCGCTCCTCTGCTCGCCTCCCGGGCTCACGGCGCGCAGCCCAGGCCCACGGCCAGCCTATGCACCGCGGCCCGCAGGGTGGGGTCCATCAGGTCGCTGCGGTACACCTCCACATAGCTGACCCCGTCGGCCAGGGCGATGTCGAAGGCCCGGCCCCGGTCCCCCACCTTGTGGTCCTGCCAGTCCCGTCCCCCCAGCATCTGGTAGCCGACGATGGTCCGGGCGGCGGCCCGGCGGATGATGTTTTGCAGGCGCGGCTCCAGCCCTGAGGCGGACAGCCCGTTCTGCTGCAGATACACCTTCCCCGGATAGCGCTCCAGACAATAGGCCACGACGGGGTCCAGCACCTTGCTAATGCCCCGGATGGGCTCCATGATGTCCAGGTTGGTGGGGTGGCGGGGAAAGGCCTGCTGGTAGGTGTCGATGATCTGCTTCCAGGCGGCGATCAGCCCGGCGTCGCTGTAGCCGTAGCGGTGCCACTCCAACTCCGGCCGGAGGACCATTTCGCCGGTGAGGCCGCCGCCCGTCATCTGCACGCTGTAGATAAGGGGATGGTTCTGATAGCGGGCTCCCATCGCCCGGACAAAAGCGAGCCAGTGTTGCAGGTAAACGGTATCCCAGGGCACCGGGGCCTTGACTTGGTCCAGTTGCGCCCTCAGTGCCGGCCGCCGCCGCATCACCTTCTCCCTCAGGGCCGCGGTGGGGGTGACCATCTGCGCCCCCCGCTGGTAGACCCAGTCCGGCGAGTACATGCCGGCGGTGACCCGGATCATCACCTTTTTGCGATGGCGGCGGGCCAGGTCCAGGGCCAGGTCGATGAGGCTCCAGTCGTAAGCTCCGGGTCGGGGCTCCATGACCTTCCAGTGTAGCCGCACGCTGATGCCGGCCACGTCGGGGCTGGCCAGCTCCGGGGCTTCGGCCGGCACCTGGCTGTTGCCGTAAAGGCTGAAGATGCCGCCCCGGCAGCGGCGGGGCTGGGCCGGGGCCTCCGGTGCGGCGACCAGCGCCAGCATGATGACGGCCAAAGCCGAGGCCAGGATTCTTTTAGGGTAGTACATTACATCCTCCTTGAAGCTTGCCCGGAGGCCCTGCCGGGCTCCCGGTTTTGCCGAACCCAGGTTGTCAACAATCTGCCACCGACGCCGGGATTTCGCCAGCGCAGGCGGGACAGGTTTCACACATAATTCTCCTGATAAGACGCAGCGGCGCCGACTTCGTTAACTCCTCCGGCGCCGGACCTGAACCGACCCGGAAAAAATCGGAGAGGTGCCGGGTGTCAGGTTTTTGGTATTGGGTTCCGGGTTTTGGATGGACGCCAAGAACAGCAAAGACCCTGGTGGCGCCGGCGTCCCGCCGGTGATTTTTTTTGCGCCTCGGGAAAAGCTGGGATGCGCGGGCCTCCGTGTCCGCCTGCGGGTTAACGGTGCCACAGCATGACGGCGGTGTCGTAGGAGAAAAAGAGGTTGGTGCAGCGACTCTGGAGCCAGGACCAGAACAGAGGGTCCGCGTCGGCCAGACGCCGGTAGGCGTTCAGGGTGAGGTAGAGCCGTGGATGGCGGCAGAAGGCTTCTTCCAGCTCCCGGCGACTCTTCAGCACCCGGGCGCCGGTATACTTTTCCCGGAAGACCGCGGGCTGGGAGCGGAAGTCGATAAACTCCGTGACCATCGGGCGCTCCTGGGTGGCCAGCGGGCTCACGACCCGGTGGAAGAGGTGCAGGTGCAGGGCGTTGGTGCTGAGGATTTCCCCGGGCGGATGATTCTGGAGCAGAAAGCGATCGGCGCCCCGGAAATCGATCCAGGCATAATTGCGGCGCTCGTGGAAAGGCTCGTCCTCCGACGGGTAGGGGAGACGCTGCAGGTTCAGGCCCAGGCTGTTGGCCCCGGCCAGGAAAAGGGCCAGCACCGCTCCGGCGAGCCCGACTCTGAGCCAGGGGGCCCGCAGGGCGGCCAGTTCGCCGGCCCACCGGAGATAGGTGAGCAGAGTCCGGGCGGCCGCCAGGATAAGGCCGGGGAAGAGGAAATAAAAATAGTGGCTGATGAGATGCTCCATGAAAAAGGTGAGCAGGAACAGCACGGTGCCGGTGAGCACCAGAAAGTAGGCCAGGGCCCGGTCCCGCCAGGCCAGAGGCAGCCCCGCCAGGGCCGCGGCGCTCAGCAGGGCCCGGTTCTCCCCCCAGAGGAACTGGCGCCAGAAGAACCAGAAATCGTGGTCCGGCAGGAGAAAGGCGGACATGGGGGTGGTGGAGTAGTTCAATTCTTCCCCCACCAGCAGATAAGAGGGGATGGCGGTCAGCCGCCAGCACATCTCCAGGAAAACCACCACCAGGGCGGTGAGGGCGATGCCCCAGAGAACCCCGGATTTCATCCAGTTCCAGTTTTGCCGGCGAAAGACGAACAGACTGAGGAGAAAGGCAGGCAGCAGGAAGCCCGTGCCCTCCCAGGACAGATAGGTGAGGGGAAAGGCCGCTCCGGCCGCCACGAGGTAGGGGCGGTTCAGGTCCGGCGACTGGATGGCGCCCCGGTAGAAAAGGTACATGGTCAGAAAGGCCATGAACTGGTCCTGGGCGGGGTGGAAGAGGTTCTGGGACCAGCACACCGCCCAGGGGGAGCAGGCATAGATGAGGGCCGCCACGAAGCCGGTGAGCCCGTCCCAGAGCCGCCGACCCGCCAGGTAAAGGAGGGCGGTGGCGGCCAATCCCCATAGGAGGCTCACCAGCCGCAGGGACCCTTCCTGGAGCCCGAAAAACCCCAGCACCACCGCCAGGGGATATGGCACCAGCTCATAGGTGAACAGGCGATATTCGAAGCCGCTCAAACTCCGGTGGGGATAGCCGGATTTAAGCACCCCCAGGGCGTGGTCCACGATGAACAGTTCGTCGGAACTGAGGGATTCGGCGTTCAGACCCGGCAGACGAAGGCACAAAGCCACCAGGAGCACCACCGCCAGCCCCAGCCCGGACCAGGGGAAGTTAGACCTCGGCATCGGCTCTTCCTCCCGGACGATGAAACAGGCCTCCCAGAAATTGACCCGCCATCAGCAGGCTGAGGGCCGTGAGGCCGACCCAGCCCTGGTAGGCCAGGTCGGGGTGAAAGCGCAGATCAAAGGAAAGCAGATAGACGCCGGCCAGAAAGAGCAGGGCCGGGAGGTGCCAGAAGGCCAGGCGAGACCTCAAGTCCGGGTCCGACCGGGACCGCCGCCAGACGGCCTCCCAGAGGCGCCAGTGCCCCAGGGCCAGGAACGCGGCGCCGCCGGCGGCCAGGATGAGGCTCAGAGCGGCCCACCAGGCGTGCCACCAGGGCAGGACCAGGGCCCGGACTTGTTGGGGCAGAGGAGCGCCGGGGTAGGAAGGGTAGGGGGCCAGCACCGCCGGCCGGAGGAGAGCCTCCCCCTCTCCTTCGGCGTGGAGCAGAGCCCAGCCTTCCCGGCCGTCAAGGAAGGTTACGCCGCGGCCGTCCTCCAGAAAGAGCTCGACCAGCCCCCCCCGCCAGACCGGCGGCCGGACGACTTCCACCACCACCCGGTTTTCCCCCCGGCGCCACACCGGCTTCAGGTCATAGAGGTCCAGGGACCGGGAAGTCTGGGCCCGCAAGGCCACGGTCTCGCCGTTTACCGTCAGCCGGTAAGGGCACAGAGCGCTGAGCCGGAGCCAGACCCGCCGCGGTCCGGGGAAGGGGGAGTCGATGGTGCGGCCCAGCCTCACCACCGTTGCCGCCGGGTCGGCGTCCCAGAGCCAGGGCCCCTGCGGGGGCAGGGTGAGCAGGGCGGGCCAGATGGAAGGCGCCGTCGGCAGGCGGGTCGGGTCCTTGCCGGCATAGGGCGCCGCCTGGGGCCAGCGCCGGTCGTCGTAGGCCGGGGCGTGCCAGGCCAGCGGGGGGCCGCTGCGCAGGAGGTTTTCCAGCCGGGGCGCGGCCCTCCAGGTCCGGTCGCTCTTGAGGGTGTGGGCCGCTCCCTCCCAGGTGACGTAGCCGCCAGTGAACCGCACCCAGGCCGGCTCGGGATAGGTGGCCCGGGCCACCTCCAGGGCCAGAACGTTTTTGCCCGGTTTGAGGAAGGGCGTCAGGTCATATACCTCCTGGACCGCCGCCACCGGATAACCCATCTTCCCCACCTCTTGGCCGTTCACCAGAAAGACGAAATTCTCCCCGGCGGCCACCGCGGCCCAGGCGGAGCGCACCCGGACGGGAAGATGCAGGGTCTTGCGGAAAAAGATTCTGGGGGAAAATTCCCGGGCCGTGAGCACCTCGCTCTCCCTGAAATCCAGCCTCTGGGCGGGCGCCAGGGGCATGACATACGTCCGCCAAAGCACGGCGCCCCAGGCCAGGCCCGTCAGGAGGACCAGGCAGGCGGCGACGGCGGTGCGGTTGGGAGTCAGGCCGGCCATGGCTCAATGTCCCACCAGCCCTTTCAGGGCCCGGTAATTGGCGTGGTGGTAAGTCCTGAGGGAGAGTTCGTAAGAGTCCCGGGCTTCTGGAACGCGCCCCATCTGGAAGTGGGCGTCGCCGCGCAGGGCCAGGGCCAGACCGTTCAGGAAGCGGAACCGGCAATTCTTCCCGAATTCCTCCAGATCAGCCAGGGCCCGGGTGGGCTCCCGCAGGTCCAGGCGGGCTTTGGCCAGGTAGAGCCGGACCTGCTGCTGCTGCGGGGACAGGGAGAGGGCCTGTTCCAGGTATGGCAGCGCGGCGGCGGGGCTGTGTTTCAGGCCCCGGAATCCTTCCTGGATATGGGCCCAGGCCAGGAGGCGCCGCACCATGCCGGCCTGACGGGGGTCCGCCCCCAGGGCCGCCCGGGTCCATTCGTCCCGCAGACGGTTCAGGTCCAGGGGAGGGGAGGCCCCGCCCCGCTCGGGGTAGAGCCTGGCCCCCAGATAGAAGCGGCGGGCGGGGCTCTCCAGGTTCAGGCGGTGATGCGCCTCCCCCAGAAGATAGACGAAAGGGGCGTAGGCGAAGAGCTGGGGACGGTCCCGGCCCGTTTCTTCCAGGAGTCTCCGGGCGGCTTCGGCCTGGCCCCGGGAGAGATGGGCTGCGGCCGACGCCAGCTGCCGGTCGCCCAGCACCGCCCCCAGGCCGGCGGCCCCCGCCATAATGGTGAGGCTCAGGAGCACGACCACCCACCACCGCCACCGGGAGGCGAGAGGCGTCAGGGAAAAGCCCAGGAAAAGAGAAAATCCCCCGGCCAGCGCCACGGGGATGGCCCCCCAGGAGAGGAACATGAAGCTTCCCGCCGCCCGTTCCAGAAAGGGCTGGAGCTGCAGCCTGAGAGGAGCGTAAGGGGGCAGGCCCGCCCCGGAAAAGTGGGCCTCACAGAATCGCCGGGCAAAGCCCACCGCTTCCGTGAGCTGTTGGAGCTGGTCCTCCAGGGCGGTCCAGTCGTCCAGGCGGGCCGCCAGGCGCACCAGGAAGAGGAGCGCCAGCCCCCAGGCGGCGATGCCCAGCCCCACCCACGGGGCGGCCCGGCGGCGCCCGGGCAGGAGCAGAGCCAGCAGCGCCAGCGCCGCCAGCAAAAGGCTCAGCCCGCCATAGGAGAAAAGGGTGAGAGGGGGCGGACCCGACTCGAACCAGGGCCCTTGCAGCCCCAGCCGCAGGCCGTGCAGGGGACCTTCCAGGGGCAGGCGCAGCCAGGGCAGCACAGCCGCCCCGGCCAGCAGCAGGGCCGCAACCCAGGCCGGCCACAGGGGGCTTGCCCGCCCGGGCTCTCCGACAACAATCTCTCTGGTATCGTGGTTCACAGACACCTTCCCTCAGCCTTTTTCCTCCGCCGGCCGTCGGTCCTTGAACAGGTCCAGGATTCCGGTGAAGGTAAAGACCCCCAGGGTCCACAACAACAGAACATAGAGGGTGAAGCTTCCCAGGCTACGGGGGATGATCTCCATCAAGGTCTGGCCGGGCCAGCAGAAAAGGAGGCCGCCGCTCACGGCGCCGGCCAACAGTGGCCTGAAGGCCAGTCTGGGCAAAGAAAACCTGAATCCCAGACGGCCCAACAGATGCCAGCCCAGGGCAAAGAGCCCGACCTCCGCCGCCAGGGTGGCCGCCACCGCCGCCAGATGGCCCCAGGCGGGGGCGAAGACCAGGCCCAGGAGCAGGTGCAGCCCCAGGCACAGGGCGGTGCAGTAAGTCCAATAGTGCTGGGCCCCCACGGCGGTGAACAGGTGCAGGAACAGAGTGGCGGGGAAGGTGGCCAGGAGACTTAACCCCAGCAGTTTGAGGCCGAAGCCGGCCTGAGAAAAATTCGCCCCGAAAAAGCCGGTGATGATGTGGTCTCCATAGACGCAGAAGGCAATGGTGAGGGGAATGGAAGCCACCAGCAGGAAGAGGAGGCCCTTCTCCAGGCCCACGGCCATCTGCCCCTCATCCCGTTGGGCAAGACGCGCGAAAACCGGCAGAAAGGGGGAACACACCACCATGGCCAGAGAGGAAAGGGCCACCACGAAACGATAGGCAGGGGAGAACAGGCCGATTTCCGTGAGGGTGCTCAAACCCCGGAGAATGAAGATGTCCACATAGTTGGCGGTGCGCCGGAAGATGTTCCCCAAACCCAGGGGGATGGACTCCTTGAGGAAAAAAACCCAGGCCTTTCCATCAAAGGCGGGCCGATGCAGGCCGTAGCGCCACCCCACCACCACCAGAAAATACCCCCAAAGCAGCAGGAAGCTGGCGGCATAAGCGGCGAAGATGCCCACCAGGCCGGCGTCGGCGCGGGTGGCCCAGACGATGCCCCCCAGGGCCGCCAGGTTTTGCAGGAAGAAGCCCAGGGAGTAAAAGGCCATCTCCTCGTGAGCCCGGATGACCGAGCCCATGACGAGGGCCTGGAAAACCAGGGCGATGGAGAGGGCCAGAAGCCCCAGCACGGTCCGGGTGTCCCCCTCCAGGGGGAGGAGCCACAGGGCCAGCCCGGCCGCTACCAGGGCCGCCAAGGAGATCAGGGAGAGCAGACCCCAGAAATGCTGCAGGCAGGGAATGTACTGTGGCGGGTCCTGGAGGAGCCGGCTCAGCTCCCGCACGAAGATGTTCATCAGCCCGGCTTCGCCGATGAACCAGAAGACGATGGCGATGCCGAAATAGAAGCTGAACCGCCCGAAGCCCTCCACCCCCAGGTAGCGGGCCACCAGGATGGTGCCCACCAGGGCCACCACGTTGCCCAACACCTGGCCGAAACCGGTGAAGAGCACGTTTTGCGGAACTTTGCGGAATTCCTGGGTCATGGGCGCCGGGGGCTTGTGTCCATGTTCCGGGTGCTTCGGCCGGGCCCTGAGCTTTCCGGAGGGGTTGCCCATGAGCCCCAGGTTCACCCGTACATCATGAAGAGGTCGGCAGCGCGGGCGTCTCCGCCCGCCGCCGGGCAAAGGAAGCGGGCCGCAGGGCGCACCCTACAGAAAACCGAACCCGGATAGCTTCGCCAAGGTTGGGATTGCCTGCATCATCCAGGGTATGGTCTCCCCCTTGGTCCGAAGCAGGAGCTTCGGGGGCAAGTGCGTTCCCAAGCAGGAGCTTGGGAACGAGCCATTCATGTACCGGTGGAACATTCAAAACCATGAAAATGTAGGGTGCGCCTCACGCACCGTCTTTGGCGCGTAAGACGCGCCCTACGAGAGACATTTTCAGAGCAGTCCCTCATGGGCCTTTGGCCCACCCGTAACATATGAAAAATCCGGTGGGGCGGGCGTCTCGGCCGTCTTTGTCTTTGGTGGCACGGGCTTCCAGCCTGTGCGCTGCACCGGCAAGATGCCGGCGCCACCAAGGACTTTTCATAGACAGGAAGCACATTCCACATGAACCTTGCGGAACAGGATCTATTATCTCCCCGCCGTCGGTCCCGGGCGCTCCGGCTGGTCCGGAGGAGGTTCGGCGCCCATGAGGTCCAGCAGTTTGCGGTAGCCCCCCTGGTACTTGAAATAAAGGACCCCCTGGTCCTTCTTGGCCTGGTGCAGCATGAGCAGGGCCTGGTGCAGTTCCAGGAAGGAGATCAGGTCGAGCCGGTACCGCTCCCGGGCGTCCCGGCAGTTCTCTTCCAGGTAGGCGATGCGCTTTTGCAGGGCCGCCAGTTGGGGGCCGATGTCCTGGAGCTCTTTATATTGGTCCACGGCCGCCCTGAGCGCTGTATCCACGGCGCTCTGGTAGCTGTTGGCGGCCAGGGAGACGTTTTCCCTTTTGACCCGGATGTCGGCATAGAGAGGATACTCGAAGAGAGGAAGGCGCAGGAACAGATAGCCGGCGTAAAAGTCTTTGAAGGACTGATGTTGGACGTCGGAGCCGTAATAGCGGAAGAGGAGGTCCACCGTGGGCCAGAGATTTTTTTTGCTCAAGGCCAGACTTTCCCGGGCGATGTTGATGTCCTGCTGCCTGGCCTTGAGATCCAGATTTTGGGTGGGGATTCTTTCCGTCACCTCGCTGAAGGGGGGGAGCGACGGCAACGGCTGGGGCGCCCTGGACAGCCGCACCCGGCTGTCCAGGGGCAGGCCGATGACCAGGCAGAGCTGTTTGAGGGCCCGCTGATACTCATGCTCCGCGGCCGCCAGGTCGGCCTGGGATTGCCCCAGGGTGGCGTCGGCCAGGAGCACGTCCTTCTTGGCGGCCAGATGGTGGGCGAACTTCTCCTGGACCAGATTCAGGAGGCCCCGGTTCTGGGCGACGTATTCCTGGTACAGCTCCTTTTCCAGTTGGGCTTTTTGCGCGGCCAGAAAGAAGGCTTCGATCTGGAAGGCCAGGTCCCGTTTGGCGGCCCCCACCTGGAATTGCGCCTGTTCCAGGGAATAGCCGGCCCGGGCGATCTTGTGGGAACCCCACCCCAAAAAGCCGTCCCGCAGCAGGGATAATTCCAGACGGGTCTCAAAATAATTGAAATAGGTGGGAGCGACCTGCTCTTCAAAGCCCCGGCGGCGGGGCTGGAGGATAACCGGCGTCCCTTCGGTGGAAAAAAGGCTGGAGTCGGTCCAGCCGGTGTAGTACCGGAAGCTCAGACGGGGGAAATATTTGCTCTTTTCGTGCCTGAGGGACTCCTGGGCCACGGCCTCCCGGCTCAGGGCCGTCTTGACGCCGCTGCTGTGCTTGAGCCCCAGGGTGATGCACTCCTGCCGGGTCAGTTCCCGAAGGGCCTGAGGGGGCCTGGACGGCTGGGCGGACGCAGGGTCGGGCGCACCCCCCCCCAGCGACAGGACCCCGGCCAGCAGCGCCAGGACTACGGCGGCTCTCACGGTCATTCCCTCCCCACTTTCACCCGGTCCCCTTCCCTGAGAAAGCGGTGGCCGCCCACCACCACCTCTTCGCCCTCCATGAGCCCTTCCTTGATCCAGGTGTAGCCCCCGGCGGCGCCGCCCACCACCAGGGGCCGGGAGACGGCGGTCCGGTCCTGCACCACGAACACCATGGGTTTGGTGAACAGTTCGATGACGGCGATGGAGGGCACCGCCAGGGCCTGCACCCGGTGCTCCAGGCGGGTGTAGCCGGTGAGTCCCAGCTTCAAGGCCTGGTCGGCGTTGGCCAACTCCACATAGGCGCCGAACACCCGGGTCTCCGGATCGGTCCTGGGATCGATCTTGAATACCCGCCCGGCAAAGCGCTGCCCCGGAAAGGCGTCAAAGGTCACCTGGGCCTCCTGGTGCAGAGACACGACCTTGATCTTCTCTTCCGGCACTTTGGCCAGGGCGAAGATGGGGGTGATCTGCCCCAGGCTCATCAGCCGCGTGTTGGGGTCCACAAATTCCCCCGGATGGATGGGCGTCTGGGACACCACTCCGTGGACCCGGGCGGGGATGCGGGTGGCCTCCAGATTTTTCCGGGCCACCACCGCGTCCCGCTGCGCCGAGGCCTGGACGGATTGCGCCTGGGCCAGGGCCAGCCGGTATCTCTCCAGTTCGGCCAGGGGAATGAGCTGCTTTTGGTGCAGGGTGCGGTAGCGGTCGTAATTTTTCCGGGCCACGCCCACCTGCTCCACCGCGGCCCGCACCGCGGCCTGGGCCTGGCGCAGCTCGGCCAGATACTTCCGGTCATCCAGGCGAATCACCAGGGTGTCGGGGGCGACCTGGTCCCCCAGCTTGACCAGCACCTCCTTGACCACCCCCGGCACTTCGGGTCTGAGATTCACTTCCTGAAAGGGGGCGGTGACGGTGGTGGCGCCCACCATCTCCACCAGTTCCCGGACCTGAACCCGCTCCAGCTTCACGGGCAGGGGCAGGCCGGCCCGGCGGGCCTCCCGGGGAGCGGAGTGCAGCAGGTGGAAAACCGTATAGGCCGACACCCCCAGCAGGATGAGTCCCAGCACCGCCAGCCCGACCCATTGCCAGGGGGATAGTCCCGTACTCCGGTCCCGGCCGCCGTCGTCCATAGCCTACCTCGTGAGACGCCTGTTGGTTAATTTGTTAAAAAAGTTTGCTGGGGCCCCTTCGCCTCAGTCCGCCTCCCCCAGGAGGTAGGCCCGCACCAGATGGGGCACCTGTTCAATGGAAAAGGGAGCCTGGGGGTCCAGGAGGTGGTCCCGGGAGATAAAGACATGGGCATCGGCGTAGGTGTGGGCCCCGGTGAAGTGGGACCGTCCGAAGACGGCGCCCCGGTTCAGGGGGGCCTTCAGGTCGAAGCCCGGCTGCGCCAGCACGTAGAGGTCCGGGGCGGCGTCCAGATACGGGCCGGCGAAGATCTCCGCCTTGCGGAAAATCCGGGCCGCCACGGGCTGGCCGTTCCAGGTGAGGTCCCGAAACAGGCCCTCCGCCTGCTGCAGCACCTCTTCCTGGGCCTCGGGCTCCACCGCACCCCGGGCGAATTTCCCCCGCCGGTGCAGATAGACCCGGGCCGGCTCCAGACAGAAGGCGCGAGTGGCGGGGGCCAGGCTCTTGAGACCTTCCTGGCCGTCCAGGGCCAGCAGACCCTGCTCCTTGAGATACTCGTTGACGTAGACCTCGGTTTTGATGGGCGCAAAGCCGTGGTCCGAACAGGTGAGGAACAGGGCCCCGTCCCGCTGGGCCCGGGTGTACACCTCCCAGAGCAGGCCGTCCAGTTTGCGGTAAAATTCCAGAAAGATATCGTGGTGGGGACCTCCCCGGACGTCGGCGAAGAAAAAATGGTGCAGACGGTCGGTCTCGGTGATCGCGCCGATAAAGAGCTGCCAGGGTTCGTGGTCGTACAGATGCAGCAGGGCCTCGGCCCGCTTGTCGAAGACCTGAAAGAGGTTGTCGAAGAAGGCCGGCGGGTCGGTGGCGGCCAATTGGCTCTTCACGTCCAACTGGTAGTCGATGTCCTGCAGATACCGGAAGACCCGTTCGGGATAGACCGCCTTGTGCAGGTCCAGGGCCACGAAGCCGCTCACCATGACGCCGTTCAGCGGCCGGGCGGGGTAGGTCTGGGGGATGTTGCAGACCACCGCGGCCACTCCCAGCTCCTCCCACAGGGGGGGGGCCTTGAGCGACTGGAAATTGGGGAAGCGGAAGTCGTAGGTGCGGGGGTCCAGCTCCATGAACCCGAAGATGCCGTGGGCCGCCGGGTTTTTGCCGGTCATGAACGAGGTCCAGGCCACCGACGACACTTCGGGGAGGGTGCTGTCCATGGGCCGGAGCCGGCCGGCGGCGGTCATCTCCCGGAGCCGGGGCATCTCCCCCTGCTCCATATATTCGTGCAGGAGACTGTAGGGCACGCCGTCCAGCCCCATGATCACCACCCTGCGCCCGGGGGCGACGGCGGCCCGGGTCGCCTCAGTCTGCATGTTCATCCTCCTCGCTCCGCCTCACATGTACCCCAGGGAGCGGAGCTGGTCCATCACCGCCTCCTTCTCCCGGCCCCGGCCCACCCGCTCCGGGGTGTTGTCCAGGTCCTGCATCCAGGCGGGGATGTCGGAGGCCCGGCGGGTGGCGCAGCGGGCCCCCAGGGAGCGGTAGCCCAGTTTATAGAGCCGGTTGAAAGGAATGTCGTACATGAAGATAACGATCCAGATGTCCCGCTCCCGGAAGTGCAGCAGGGGATGCACCCGCACATGGGGCGGATTGGTCCGTTCGCTGAAAAAGGCCTCGGCCTCCCGGGCCTCGATTTCGTCCCAGCGGATGGCGGTGGCCAGGGCCTGCAAGCCCCGGTTGACGATGAACTCCCGCATGGGCAGGGTCTTCATCAGGTGATTGCAGACGGTGGAGTCGGGCAGGAAGGGAAATTCGGGCTCCAGAAAACCCATCTCCTCCAGGGCCTGGCGGTTGGCGGCGTTCAGCGCAGCCACCGGCACCGGCTCCTCCAGACCCCTGACCTGGGCCATGACGTCGTCGTTGCGCAGAAAGGCGATATCCAGGGACCAGAGGGCGCGGAGGTGGCCCACGAATTCCTCAATCTCCGGAAAGACGTCCCCTTCGTCGATGAACATGCAGACGGGCAGGCGGCAGCCGCGCTCCCGGCAGACCTGCCGCATCAGCCAGAGGCCGGTGGTGCTGTCCTTGCCGCCGGTGATGGCCACGGCCATGCCGTCCACGCCGAAGCGTTCCAGGGCTTCATGAAGGACGCCTTTGGCCGCCTCCACCTTTTCCTGGATGGTCAGGCCCCAGAGCCGTTCCTGTTCAGACGGATCCATGCAGTCTCCTTTCCTAGACAACAGTTTGCCGCGCTCCCTCTGCGGCTTTTACGCGCACGGCCCCGCCAGGCGTCCCGCCACCTGCGTCGGCAGGGCGGACCCGGACCCCTGGTCCATGTCGGCCGCCGGCGCGATCCGAAGCAAGCCCCGATCCAGCAGGGCGGCGATGATTTTCGCCACCCCCTCCTCCACCGTCTCCCGGTCGGTGCAGACCGTGACTTCAGGGGCCTCCGGCGGTTCGTAGGGGTCGTCCAGGCCGGTGAAGAGCTTGATCTCACCGGCCCGGGCCCGGGCGTAAAGTCCCTTCACATCCCGCCGTTCGCAGACCTCCAGGGGGCAGGCCACGTAGACCTCCACGAAGGCCTGCAGGCGCCGGCGCAGGTCCTGGCGGCAGCGGCGGTACGGAGAGATGGCGGCCACGATGGTGACCAGACCCTGGCCGGTGAGCAGGGTGCACAGGTCCCCCAGGCGTCGGATATTGGCCTCCCGGTCCTCCCGGGTAAAGCCCAGGTCCCGCCAGAGCAGGGCCCGGGCCTCATCGCCGTCGAAAATGGTGAGGTTGGGGAGGCCCCCCTGGATCAGGTGCTCCCGCAGGGTGGCGGCCAGCGTGGATTTACCCGCGCCGGAGAGGCCGGTGAGCCAGACGGTGAAGCCCCGGGGGGCCGTATAGGCGGAGACGGGCAGCATGGTTTTCCCTGGCAGGCAGGACCGGCCCGGACGCTCCCCGGCCGGCCGCCGTTTCCCTATTATACCCGGAACGCGCCGGGCTTCAAGGCGCGTTTCCCCGGATTTGCCCAGGATTTCTTTTTCCGGACCACACCCACCCACAGCGGTCGCGCATGGCCGTCGGCCCTACCGGAGCAGGCCCGGGGGGCGTCGCCGGAACCAGGCCAGAGCCAGCAGCGCCGCCATGAGGCACCCCTCGTACAGCGGCGCCCACAGATTGGCCCGGGAGAACAGGACCTCCCAACTGCCGTGCCTGGTTCCCAGGAACAGGGTCGCCGGCGCCGACCAGCGGCCCCCCTCCAGGGGATAGAGCCAGGCGAGGCCCCAACTGGGGGCCAGCCCCAGCCGCAGGCCGGTGAAAAAGTCGATGACCAGATGGCTCATGACGAGGATGAAGGCCATGAGCCCCCACTGTCGGCCTTGCCGGAACCCCACCGCCAGGCCCACCCCGGCCGCCGCCGGCAGATTGTGGGTGTAGAGACCGTGGGGGCTCAGGACGCCGAAAATTAGCCGCGGCAGAAGGTCCAGATCCGGCAGGTTGGCCAGGACCAGGCAGGCGGCCAACTTGCCGGAGGAAGATCCTCCCAGCTTCAGGGGCCCTCGCAAACCCCGGTAAAGACACCAGCCGCAAAAGGAATGGAGCAGGGGGGTGGCCATGGGGCAAAAGCGTTCTGCACCTGTCTATCTTGAAAAGTTCACGTAGGGGCGGTTCGCGAACCGCCCCTATGTTATTATCAGTTCCGTAGGGTGCGTCTCACGCACCATTGCCGGGGGCCGGCGGCGGGCAGAGCCCGCCCTGCGGCGCCGGGGCAGGAGCTTGGGAACGAGGGCGATTGCGTCCCCCGGCCCCCTCCCCCGTCGCCAACTTTTCAGGCCGGGCAAAAGAACGCCGGCGGAAGCCTGCGGCGACCTTCCCCCTTTCCGGAGGTCTCTCGGGCGCCCCCAAAAAACTTGGGGTGGGCCGGACCCACCCCTGCGTCTGCATCGGCGTTGCCAATATAATACCCGGCGCCGCTGCGCCGTGGGCCGCCTCTCCGGGGAGGCCTTCCCGGCCCCGCGCCTGAGTTTCCCCGTTTATTGGATGAGGTTGCGGCCGTTGGCCCACAGCGGAGAGCGGGCCGATTCCCGAAAATGCCCCCCCACCTCCGAGCTGGAGGATTCCCTGTCCAACTGGTGCAATACGGAGGCGAACACCTGGTCCGGCGTGATCAGGGCCATGCAGTTGAGGGAACAGGTGCTCTTGAAACACCCCAGGCAGGACAGTTCGGGCTCCAAAATCTCCCCCAGGCCGAAGAGCTCGAATTCGTGGCGATTGAAGATGTTGTTCATCAACACCACCCGCTTCTGCAGGCCCAACGCCAGGTGGAGGGCCAGGGTGACGCCGGTGACCACCAGGTCGCAGGCGGCCACCAGACCCACGAATTCCTTCAGGGGGTAATAGCCCGGGTAAAGGGCGCCGCTTTTGCGGGCCAACTCCAGATTAAAAGAGTGTTCGTCGGGGCCCCCCAGGATGAGGACCTGCAGACCGGCGTGCTGCAGGTATTGGATCAATTGCAGCCAGTGCGACTCGGGCCATTTGCGGGTCAGCCAGCGGGTCCCGCAGCCGGTGTTCAGCCCCACCACCCCGGCGCCCCGGGAGAAATGCAAGAAAGTCGGCGCCGACGGCTCGTCCAAGAGGTAGGGCTCGCCCCGGTACTGAAATCCTGAAATCAGAAAGATCTCTTCCAGATAGCTCAGGGTGTTGGCCTTGTTCAAGGGGTCGGACAGGCCGGTGAGCCACTTGTCGTGGGCCATTTCATTGATGGGGACGCACACCCCGTTGTCCAGCTTGAAGCCGTACTGCTCCGGGGTATACAAGAGATTCACCAGGGCGCAGGCCTCCGCGTCCTTGTCCAGGTTATAGATGGCCCGCCAGGGGGTGGCCTGCAGCACCAACTGGTTCCGGTAGCTGAATTTCAGGATGCGGTCCACACTCTGCGGCACCAGTTCCGGGTAGTCGGTGAGCCAATAGATCAGGGCCCGGGGGTGCCGCTCCCGCAAAGGGGCGAGCAGGGGAGTGGTGCGCACCACGTCGCCGGCCGCGCCCAGCTTAACGATGAGCACCCGTTCCGGGGCCGACTGGTAGAACTGGCAGGCTTCACACTCCATCTCAAAGAGCTTGTGATACTTGCAGGGCCGGTCGCCCAGAAAAAAGCGGCAATCGCTTTTGATGTGCATGGTCTCGTCCCTTGGTGACGGGGATGGTTGACTTCCTGTCAGATCCTGCCTGACTCACGGACCGGGATCCGGGGTCCGGCCAGATACCAGATCCAAAAGAAGCGGGCCAACTCCCGGAAGGCCCGGGCAATCACCCACAACTGCCCGCCCGTGGGCGTGCCGCGCCGCCGGGGGTAATGGTGCACGCCCACCTGGGCGAACGTCACGCCCGCCGCACGGGTGCGCACCATGATTTCGGCGCTGGTCATGGCTCCCCGGGAAATGATGGTCAGGTTCTCCATGACCCGGCGCCGGAAAAGTTTGAAGGCGCAATCCACATCCCTGATCCTGAGCCCGAAGAGCAGCCGCATCAGCTTGTTCCAGCCGTAGGCGAACAACAGGCGGTGGGGCGGGTCCTGCCGGTTCAGCCGATACCCTACCACCAGGTCATGGTCCTGCAGATGCGGGAACAAAAGTCCTATTTCTCCCAGATCAAACTGCAGATCCGCGTCGGTGAAAAAAATCAGGTCATAGCGGGTGTTCCGGATGCCGGTGAGCACCGCCTGCCCGTAGCCCTGGTTGCAGGCGTGATGCACCCTCCGCACCTGGGGGTGCGCCGCGGCCAGACGGTCCAGCAACTCCCCGGTGCGGTCCCGGCTGCCGTCGTTCACCACCACCACCTCGAAGGGCAGCTCCGTCACCCGGGGCAGCCGGTCCAGGCAGTGGGCCACCGCCGCCTCCAGGTTCTCCTCTTCGTTGTAGGCCGGCAATACCACGGACAGCCCGGCCCCGGCGCAGGGATAAACGAATTCCATGCCCACCCTGTCAAGCTGGCCAGCCCCGGCGAAACTGAACCCCAGCCCCGCTCCGCCTGGATCGGCTTCCGGAGGAAGCGCCCTCGGAGCTAACAAATTAGATGGAATTCCGGAGGATACCGCTAGAGAAAAAACGGAACGGTGAGATTTTTCATCCCCAAGAAATCCCCCCCTTATTCTTAGGATAAGAGAAACCAAATTATTTTTCAAGAAAAAATTGTTCATCCGATCAGGCTCTTGCAAAATTCTCCCTTTGTCCTGGGAAAGGGCGGCGGTTTTGAAAACGCTCGGCAAGATGCCGATCTCTTTCATGGTGCGCGGTGCGCACCCTACTTGGGGGCTGTAGGGTGCGCACCGCGCACCATGATATTTGGGAAACCATGACGCTGCACCGGAAGAATCTGTAGGGTGCGCACCGCGCACCATGATATTTGGGAAACTATGACGCTGCACCGGAAGTTTTGCAAGAGCCTCATGGATAATTTACATAATTACTTGTACTTCAGGTGTCATCCGGCAAGGTCGGTTTCCGGTTTTAATTTTGTCTCAACAAAAATCAGAACAGAAACGGGCAAGGCTTTACCGGCCTGAGGGGCGGCCCTGCCGGCGCTTGAAAAGCCGGGCAGGGGCCGGAATTATTCGTGCTGCCGTCAAACTGATTCAGCAAGAACCGTGCCTCTGACCATTGGAGCAGGTCGGCGCGGCAGGGCGGGCTCTGCCCGCCGACGGCCCCCGGCAATGGGGCGTAAGACGCATCCTGCGGATCTTTGCCGGTGGACCGTGGTCCGAAGCCGGAGCTTCGGGGGCAAGGGCGTTCCCAAGCAGAGCCTGGGAACGCGGGTTAGAGAAAACGGCGCCGGGTTAGAGAGCAGGGCAGGGGGGACACCCCCTGCCCATGAAGTTTAATCGTTCATTGCACCAGCTTGGGGCGGGTGGCCCAGACCAGGGAGACGGGGCCGCCGGGAGTGCCGCCGATGACGCTCACCGGGCCCCCGTACAAGATAAATTCGATGCGCTTGTTGCCGCCGGTGGGCACCACATTGGTGATGATCACCGGCTGCAGAGCGACGATGGGCGCAGACTGGTTCATCTTGATAACATTCACTACTGGGAGGACCACCAGCCAGCCTGTACCGTAGCCCGGATAGGTCTTGGAGTTCGGCCCCAACTGGGACTGCAGGGCCATGAGCACCGAGGTGGCCCAGCCGTTGATCAGGTTGACGCCGCCGGTAAGAGGCATCTCGGGGGAGCTGTTATTATTGATCCAGTTCTTCAAAAGGGCGGCGTTGATGTTGGGGAGGCTGTCGGGGCCGGCCCAGGAGCTGTTGTCCGAGTGGTCGGGGCTGAAGCTGAAGGTGCCCCCGACGGTGAGGGTCCCGAGCCACCCGGCCTGGATGGCGATATTGTTGAACGGCCCCGGGGGCAGGCCGCTGACGTAGCCCACCGCCGCGGTGGCCGAGGCCACCACGCCCGCCGACTCCAGCCCGAAGAGCCGGGCCAGGGTGAGAAAGACCGGGCCGCCGCTCGCCTCCGTGCGCCGGGCCGTCACCTGGATGGCGTTGGTCTCCGCCAGGGAGCAGGAGGCCGGTTTGGGGGTGAAGGTGTTGGCGGTCCAGTCCCACCAGCCCCGCACCACATCGCTGATCGGCACGGTGACCGAGGCGCCGTCGGACAGGTTGGCCCCTGCCGTTTCCCGGGCTTTGGCGGTGCCCAGGTCACAGAAGGGCGGGTCCACGGCGGGCACCACGGAGGGGTAGCCCTCCAGGGGGAACAGCGCCCGGGTGCCGGCCAGGGCCCCGGCCTCCGCGGCCCTTTGCAATTCGTTCCGCACCGCGTGCAGATGCCCCAGGTCGATGACGATGGCCAGCAGGCCCACGAACATGAAGAGACTGACGGCCGTGAGCACGCCGATCATCCCACGTCTGTCCTTGATGATAGCGAGAAAACGCTTCATATTCAGGTTTCTCCTCAACGGGCGGTTGCAAAACCCGTCGGTACACATGAGGTTGTCATTCTGCGCGCCGCCCCGGTCACAGGGCCGGGATAGCCGCAAGGATCCCCTTTGCGGTCAGAATGACGACCGGCGTTTCGCCCGATTTTCAACAGCCCTGCCGGCGTTGAGGCGTCCGGAGCCTGATTGGGGACCGCGTGGCCGGAACAGGCCTCACCGCACCAGTTTGGGCCGGGTGGCGTACACCGTGGAGGGACCGCCACCGGAGCTGCCGCCCACCACGACCACCGACCAGGGGGCCACCTTGAATTCGATGCGCTTGTTTTTGCCGGTGGGCACCACCTGGGTGATAATGATGGGCTGCAGTTTAACGATGGGGACGCGCCAGGCATAGCAGGCATGGGCCTCCCGCACCTCAAAGAGCCAGCGGACCAGGGCCAGGGGATTTATGGGCATGCCCGTGGGATTGACCGGCGCCTGGGCGGAACTGCCATAGTTTATCACCGGGATCACCAGCAGCCAGCCGTTATACAACTGGCCGTCCACCTCCCAGGAGCGTGAGCGCTGACTCAAGAATGTCTTCATGTCCTCCAGCACCAACTTGTCGTTGACGTGCCTGACCCCCTGCTCCAGGTTGAGCCGACCCGTCGCCTCGATGGGGGGAGAGCCGTCTTTCAGCCATTTCCTGAGGTTGTTGGTGAAGGCATAGGGCTGCCCGTCCTGGGAGCACCAGAAGCTGTTGGTCGGGTCGGCGGGATTGAGGTTGCCTGGTTGCCCCGCCGCCAGGCTGTCCAGAACCCGCTTCTGGATGGCGATGTTGTTGAAGGGCCCGGCCGGCAGTTCCGTCACATACCCCTGGGGCATCAGGGCCGCGGTGGCAATGGCCACCACCCCCGCGGTCTCACTGCCGAAAAGACGGGCCAGGGTCAGGAACACGGGGCTGCCGCTGTCTTCGGTGCGGCGCACCGTCACCTGCACCGCGTTCACGTCGGCCCAGGTGCAGGAAGGCCTGGCTTCGAAGCGATTGTTGTCAAAGTCCCACCAGCCCAGCACCACATTGCTCACCTCCACCGTGTTGGGGAGTGGTTGACCGTCGGAGCGGTTGGAGCTGGAGGCCTGCCGGGCCTGATTCACGGCGTCAAGGCAGTCCGGGGTGGCGGCGGTGTAAACGCCATAGTTGCCGCCCAGGGGAGCAACCCAGGGGTACTCATCGCTGCCCAGCAGGCGCCGGGCGCCGGCGAGGGCCGCCGAATCGGCGGCGTTCTGCAATTCGCTTTTCACCCCTTGCAGATGCCCCAGGTCAATGACGAGGGCCAGCAGGCCCACGAAGACGAAGAGGCAGATAGCGGTGAGAACGCCGGTCATCCCGGACCTGTTCGTCAGAAATTTTTTGCATCGGGTGTTCATCTCACTTCTCCATTTGCTTGATGGCTTCCCGAAATGCGGGCCTGTTTCCTGTGACGGGGGCACAGGGGTTGGAGATTTTCAGTTTAAAATAATCATCAGAAAGCGGTAATGCAACCGACCCCTCGGCCGCGACGGCGGAGCGAGGGGGGAACATCCTATTTTCCCAGGATAGCCGGGAACATGGTCCTGATAATATGAATGATGGCCGGCCCCACGGTGATGATGAACATGACGGGCAGGATGAAGAAGACCAGGGGGAAGACGATCTTCACCGCCAGTTTGGCCGCCCGCTCTTCGGCCCGGAGGGCCCGCTGGGTGCGGGTGAACTCGCCGTGGTTGCGCAGGGCCTGGCCGATGCTGGCCCCCAGCTTCTCCGACTGGATCATCAGGGCCACCAGCGACTTGATGCTCTGCACGCCGGTGCGCCGGCCCAGGTTGTCCAGGGCCTCGTCCCAGGGGAGGCCGGCCCGCAGTTCGGCGCTGGTGATCTGCAACTCCACGTAGAAATCCCGGTAAACCAGCTTGATCTCCTCGGCCACCCGGTTCAGGGAGGCGTTGAGGGACAGCCCCGCCTCCATGCAGATGACCAGCAGGTCCAGGATGTCCGGCAGGGCCCGGTCCAGGCGGTTTTGCCGGCCCTCTTTGTAAAAACGGAGGACCAGCGTGGGCAAAAGGAAGCCCACCAGGGAGAGGCCCACAGCCGGCAGCAGGGTCAGGGGCGTGACGCCGCCTTTGATGACCAGCAGCAGCAGATAGGGCACCGGCAACCACAGGGCGGTGAGGGCCCGCAGGCTCATGTAAATGAAGGGCGCCTGGGGATGGCGGAACCCGGCCTGGATCAGGGTCTCCCGCATCCGGGAGAGATTCTTGGGGTCCTTGAGGGTCCAGTAGCCCGAGGCCGAGAGCCACTTCAGGGCCATTTCCTTGACCGCGGAGCGCTCAGGGTCGGGCTTCAGCAGGGCTGAGCTCTGCCAGGGATCGGGGTTGGTCAACTGATCCCGGATGCGGCGCCGCCGGTCCCAGACCAACTCCAGGGCGTAGATCAACAGGAAGACGGCCAGAAAGGAGGTGATGAGAATCAGCCACAGCATGACGGGTTCTCCTGCATCCCCTAAAGCTCCACCGACCGGATGATGCGCCGCATGACGTATGCGCCGGCCAGGAGCATAAAGACGCCCACGATAAGGAAGCGGCGGCCCAACTCATCGCGCAGCAGCACCCCTTCGTACTCGTTCTTAATGACCAGGAGCAGGAAGAACAGCGCCACCGGCAGAATGATGAGCACCAGGGCGGAGAGCCGACCTTCGGCGGTGAAGGCCCGGATTTTGGCCTTGAAGTTGAGGCGGCTGCGGATCACCATGCCGATCTTTTCGATGATTTCCACGATATTGCCGCCGGCTTCGTGCTGAATGACCACCGCGGTGACGAAATAGCGCAGGTCGTCCGACTCCACCCGTTCCAGCAGGTGCAGCAGCGATTCGGGAATGCTGATGCCGAAGCGCTGTTCTTCATATGTGACCCGCATCTCGGAGCCCATGGGGTGGTTCATCTCCTTGCTCAGCAGTTCGATGGCCGCAGGCATGGTGTGGCCGGCCCGGAGCGATCGCACCATGAGCTCCATGGCGTCGGGCATCTGTTCCTCGAAGAGCAGGGTCTTGACCTTCTTCCTCCGTCGCACGTAAAGGAAGGGCAGGGAGGCCAGCCCCACCATGAGCGCGAGGCCCCACAGGAGGCTGCCCAGGAGCACAAAGCCGCCGAAAAATCCGGCCGCCCCCAGCCCCCCCACCAGGAGCAGGAAGGAGCTGGGCAGCCAGAAAATGTCCGCCTGTAGGAGCATCCTTTGCACCCGGCTGAGCCGTCCGGTCCCCAGAAAGCGCTTCATGAAGGCCATGGCCCGGTTTCCCTGGGACTCCAGCCCGGCCTTCAACACCTGCACCTTTTTCAGGTGTTCTTCGCTGGCCGCCTCCAGCCGTTCCATGATCTTCTGGCGCCGTTTGACCGGGTCTACCAACAGGTAATACAAGGCCATCACCAGCAGGATGACCCCCACCAGGATGCCCGAGAGGCCCAGGGCGTACCAGAGATCGCGTGTAGCAAAGGGTCCCAAGATATGACTCCTCAGCAGCTCAGACGGAGGCCCCGCCCAGCCACCCGGACCGGGCCAGCCGGGCCGGAAGGAAATATTCGTCCGGGACGGGGTGGCCGAAAACCCGGCAACGGTCCGCGAAGCGGGGCCGCACCCCGGTGGACATGTACTGCCCCAGGATATGGCCCTCCTCGTCTATTCCCCGCCGGTCGAACACGAAGATGTCCTGCAGGCTGATGATGTCCTCCTGCATGCCGGTGATCTCCGAGAACGAGACGATGCGGCGCACGCCGTCGGTGTGCCGGGCCAGGTGGATGATGACGTCCAGGGACGAACTGATGAGGTTGCGCAGGGCCTTCTGGGGGATCTGGTAGCCCGCCAGATTGACCATGGTTTCCAGGCGCAGCAGGGCGTCCCGGGGACTGTTGGCGTGGATGGTGCTCATGGAGCCCTCATGACCCGTGTTCATGGCCTGGAACATGTCCATGACCTCCACGCCCCGCACCTCGCCCACGATGATGCGGTCGGGGCGCATGCGCAGGGAGTTGCGCACCAGTTCTCGCTGGCTGATCTCGCCTTTGCCTTCGATGTTGGGCGGCCGGGTCTCCAGGCGGCAGACGTTGCGCTTCTGGAGCTGCAGTTCCGCCGCGTCCTCCACCGTGACGATGCGCTCTTCGGCGCCGATGTAAACGGACAGAATATTGAGCAGCGTGGTCTTGCCCGTGCCCGTGCCGCCGGAGATGAGGATATTCAGCTTGGACTTGACGATGGCCTCCATCACTTCGGCCATCTCCGGGGTGAGGGTCTGGCGCTTGAGAATCTCGTCCATGGTGGGCCGCATCACCATGAACCGCCGGATGGACAGCAGGGGGCCGTCCAGGGCCAGGGGCGGAATGATGGCGTTCACCCGGGAGCCGTCGGGCAGCCGGGCGTCCACCATGGGCGAGGACTCGTCGATGCGCCGGCCCACGTTGCTGACGATCTTGTTGATGATGCGCATCAGGTGGGTGTTGTCCCGGAACTTAATGGGCGTCAGCTCCATGCGCCCGTGGCGTTCGATATAGACCTCATTGTGGCGGTTGACCATGATGTCGGAGATGGTGGGGTCCCGCATCAGGGGCTCCAGGGGCCCCAATCCCAGGATCTCGAATTCCAGTTCCTGGGCGATCTTGGCCCGCTCCTCCAAAGTCAGGGGGAAGGGGTCGTCCGCCAACAGAATGGCCACGGCCCGGTGGATCTCACTGGCCACCACCGCCTCATCCATCTGCTGCAACTGGTCGATGTCCAGACGCTCCACCAGGTTGCGGTGCAGGCGGGTCTTGATTTCGTGGAGGCGGGTGCTGCGACTTTCCTGGGGACCGCTTTTGGCTTCGCCGGAAGCCTCGCCGGGGCCGTTGCCTTCCTGGGACCCCCCCGGTCCTTTCCTGGGATCGTACAACCAAGCCATGATGCATTACTCCTTGGAAGAAAAGAGACGGCGCCACCAGCTTTTCCGAGGCGGGGCCGCCGCTGCCGGACCGACCTGGCGGGACCGGATAACGGACTCGGCCACCCCCTGCAGCTCCCGCCAGAGCTTGGACCGGGGGGCCACCTCGGCCAGAGGCGCCCCCTGGTTGATGGCTTCGATAAGGTTGGCGTAATCGCTGGGAAGCGCAAAGTCCGCCGGCTTTTGAAACACCCCCTCCAGGTCGCGCAATCCCAGGGTGAAGCTCTTGCTGTAGCGGTTGACCACCAGGCGGATCTTGGCGGGGTCAATCTGCCAGTGCTGAAAATAGCCGTGAATCTTCTTCAGGTTCTGTAAATCGGGGACGGACAACTCCGTGACCAGCAAAATCTGATCCGCCTCCTCCACCACCTTGAGGTAGAGGGAGTCCAGCCAGTGCCCCAGGTCCACCACGATCCAATCAAAGGAGGCTTTCAGACTGTGAAAAATCTTGTCCAGGATGTCGGGCTCCAAGAGCGGATGGGCGTTGAGGCTCAACCCCCCGTACCCCAGCAACACCGTCAGGTTGCGGGGGTGGTTTTGCAGAATCTTGCCCAGAAACACGGAGTCCAGCCGGTCCACCTTGTCCACCAGGTCCATGATGCTGTGGGGCGACTTCAGGTCCAGAAATTGCCCGACATTGGGGAAGGGCCGGGCCAGGTCCACCAGCACCACCCGTCCCGGCTGGCGCTCCGCCATGGCCACCGCCAGATTGGTGGCGATGCAGGTGGTGCCCACGCCCCCTTTGGCCCCCGCCACCACCACGGTCTGGCAGTGCGAGGCGCCCTCGCCGCTCTCGCGGTGGGGGTCGGTGCGCACCCGGTCCAGGGCCGCCAGCAACTCCTCCCGTTGGAGCGGCGACGTCAGGTAGTCCCGCACCTTGCGCTGCATGATCTTGATGATGAACAGCGGGTCCAGGTTATGGCAGGTGACCAGGATGGCGCAGCGCGGCAGGCGTTTCACCAGGCTGTCCAGCCAGGTTGGCACCGTGGTGGCGTTGTCCAGGTCCAGCAGGGCCACCTTCGGGGGGCGGTCTCCGATCCGGGCGAGAAAACTTTCCGCGTCCAGGGCGCTGAAAAGGAGCTTGGTGTGGGGCAGGCCCTGCACCAATTCCAGCACCTCGGGCTTCTGCGCGCCTGCCCCGAACAGGATGGCAATGGTGAGTATTTCAGGTTTCATCCAGCGCCTTGCCCTCTCTCCTTGATCGGCATACTGGGGCGGCAACTTCAGGGCCGGCGCCACCGAGCCTCCCTGCCGGCCCTCCGCCCCATCCCTCCCTGGTAAGCGCCTGACGGATGGCTTGAAGCTTCATGCTTACAGGTTGGAGGAGCTCCGCTTCATCCCTTTGATCACTTCCACTTCCCGCTCCGCCTTGCGCTTCACCTCCGGCTGCGGCTTGGGGGTCTCCTCCGCGGCGGCCACGGGCGGAGGCGACTTGGTGATGAGCTGGGAGGTCACCACGCCCGCCGTGACGTACGTTTCCTTATGCAACTGGTTCCGCAGGGCCAGGCGGATCTTGCCCTGGAAGCTGGCCAGGTTGAGGATTTCGGCCTGCTCCGGGGTGACCTCCAGGGTCACCGTGGTCACCACCTGGGGCTTCTTCTCGCCGGTCTGGTCAGTGATCTGCCCTTTGCTCAGGACCCTGAGACCCTGCAGGATCACCTTGGAGAAGTGCTCCCCGCCGCCGGAGGGCGAGGGCAGTTCCGCCAGCACGTCCACCAGGTCGCCCGGGTGGATGAAGCCCGCCACCCCGGAGACTTCGTCGGTGCGAATGGTCAGCGCCAGCAGGCCCGGCTTCAGCAAGCCGCCCAGCCCGGCGGCGGTGCCCACCGGGGCCAGCTTGGTGGTGAGCACCGGCTCGCCCTTGCTGATGTAAGTCTGCACCACCCGGCCCTCAAGCTGCTCCAGGCTGCGGATGGCGTTGGCCGGGATGATCTCCTTGGGCCAGGTGGCCACGGAAACCATGCGGCCGCTCAGGGCCGTGCCGGGCTCAATCTCCACCGTGGCCACCACCACCTGGTCCGTGGGTCTGACGATGGTCACCGTCTTGGTGGTGATGTAGCGGTGAATCAGGACGGTGGCCACCAGGCCCACCACCCCTGCCAGAATCAAATACTTTACGCCCGCGGGAAGCTTCATACTTTTGTCCTCACTCCAGTTTCATGGTGGTGGTCGCCTTCAGTTTGATGGTGGTCAGGCCGGGCACCAGCCCCCCCAGCGCGAACCATGCCTTGTCCGCAGAGACTTCTACCTCAAGGTCGCTACCTGCCGTAGTGGCAGACCCTCCTTTTAATATTTTCACTTCCCAGAATTTGGCCGCGAAAAATTGCAGGAGATAGCCGTCGACGACCTCCTGGATGGAGGGGGTGAAGGCTTGCGGGGGCATGCGGGTGTAAGGGGGAGTCGTAAAATTCTTGTAAACAATGCCGTACCTTGCCCCCTCCCGGCTGGCGTTGGTCAGGGCGTGCTGGATGTACCAGGTGTGCCCGAACTCCAGCACCCCGAAGAGCATCAGCAGGAACACGGGGATGATGATGGCCAGCTCCACCGCCGCCACTCCCCGCTGGCCCCGGGAAAACCTGCGCACACGCCGTCGGACACTCATGGTTTCTTAACCTCGCACAAACAGGGCTACCATTCCCAGGGCCAGGGCCACGCCGTAGGCGAAGCCTTTCTCCTGGGGCCGGGGAGTCTCCGCCGCGGCAGGCGCCGTGCGCTTGCCGCCCCCGGCGTGGATGAGCATGAAATTCATCACCATCACCTTCCAGGCCTTCAGCTTCTCGCGCACCTGCCCCCGCCAACAGACCACCAGGATGGCCAGCACGCCGCCGGCCACTCCCATCAGGATAAACAGGATGAAGGTCTGCTTCACTCCCAGCCAGGCGCCCAGGCCCGCCAGGGCCTTGACGTCGCCCGCCCCCATGCCCCCCAAAGCGTAGGGCAGGATGAGCAGGAAAAAGCCCAGCAGGAGCCCCAGGAAGCCGTCCCACAAACCGCCCCAGCCCCCGGCCCACAGTTGGTAACCCAATCCGGTGAGGGCCGTGCCGAAGGTCAGGTAGTTGGGGATGCGATGGGTGCGGATGTCGCCCCAGGCCATCCAGAGCGTCAATAACAGGGGAGCGAGGAGGGGACCCCGGGCCGCCAGCCAGGGGTAAACCTGCTGCCACCAGTCGCTCACCATCGCCCCCCGTCTCCTTCAGTGTTTCTTTTTATTTTACCGCAACATGCCCGGCCTCGCCACTCATTCATGCAGCCGCTCAGGGTGCGTCCCGCCCCCCTTCACTGCTGCAGGGGCCGGGCCGGCCCCGCAGGCTTGTGGCCCATCATGGCTGAACCGCCGCCAAGCCCCGGGAGTTTTCAGGGCGGCCGCATCCGCCGCGAGCCGCCCTAAAAACCACCTCGATAAAGGGAGGTGTCCCGGGAATTCCCGGGACGCCCCGGTCAACTTCCTCCCACCGGATTGGTGGTGGAGGGGCTGGTGAACCAACCGGCCCAAGCGAAAAAGATGGTGGCCAGATTGGTGTAAAAGAGGTTAATGGCCACCAGGATGGCCGCCCCCACCAGACCCAGGATCATCCCATATTCCATGGCGGTGGCGGCCGCGTCGTCCCTCAGAAACTTTATCGCCCGTTGCATGGCCGTTGGTCCTCGCGGTTAACAGGACGCAGCTTCAGGGGCTGACGTCAGCTTCCCACCGGCGCCTTGGTGCTGGGGCTCGTGAACCACGTGGCCCAGGCGTTGAACAGCGTGGCCATGTTGCCATAAAAGAGACCAATGCCAGCCAGAATGGCCGCGGCCAACAGGCCCAGGATCATGGCGTACTCCATGGCGGTGACGCCGGAGTCTGCGTGGATAAACCGTTTAATCCGTTCCATGGTGTTTTTCCTCCTCACATTGATGTGGTCCATTTGGGTTGCTCAGATATATCCCTCAAGTTCAGCCCTTGCTTTGCGACCTGCTGCCCGCTGCTCACCTCCTCGGCCCGGAATGCTGGTTCAACGCCCACTCGGGCCCGGCAATTTCCGGGTAGTTCTTTTTATAATAAAAAGCAAAGCTTCATTGTCAAGGGGAGGTCCGAATTAAAGATTTTTGTAATCTCCTTGGAGATATTTTGAATGTTCATTGTTAAGTTCAGGAGAGGTTGAAACGGCAGCGCCTCAGGTTTTGCCGGGATGATCACCCTCCTCGGGGTGATTTTGCAAAGGCCGTACCATTTCCATAAACATAAAAAGTTCAAGCGCTTGTCCGATTCGTTGCCCTGCCCTCCGGCCTCCCGTGTTCAGCCCTCGGAACGATATCCGCCTCCATCGGGAAAACCGAATGGGAACGCTTAATTGCTCATGTTAAAGAAATGCACCGTGGAAATCATTATTAAAAAACCTATGTAATAGCATCGCCGAAATAAACGTCGCTGCAATCAGGGATTCCCTGATTTGCCAATGCGGAAATCCCTAGTCCGGCGACCTCTGCCTTTCTCTCTGCCTGTTCCCCGGCGGCGGTGGGGGCAGGAGGGAGCCTTTCCCGATTGCGCCAGGTCAGGGCGACAGCCTGCGCCGACGGCCGTCCGGGATGCCTTTCGGGCGCCCGCCGCACCCGCCCGGCTCAGGAAAATTTTGCTGAATCCGGTGCTGCACCTGAAAAGAAACTTGACAAGAGGCCGCGCCGGGCGTATTTACTTCTACTTACCATTCTCACCGTGAGGATGAGTCAGCACCTGGAGGTCGCGGCCCTGTCGCCCCCCAGGCTCGCGTCCCAGCAAGGAGGAGGTCGGATGTCGTTCAGCAAACCCAACCGCAGCGCCGCCACTCTCACCACCACCCGGGTGGAGCCCGCCCCCATCTCGGGCATTTGCGTCACCTGCCTGGACGGGTGCGAAGGACCCTGCGAAATCGGCCGGTCCGCCCTGAAAGGCCGGGAGGTGATCTATCCCCAGCCTTTCGGCAAGGTGACCGCCGGCGCCGACAAGAATTATCCGGCGGATTTCTCCCACTTCAACATCCAGGGCACCTGCGTGGGCGCCGTGGGGGTGGAGGCGGACTCGGACAAAGCCGTCTTCCCCGCGGTGGACTGCTCTACCGAACTGGGCGCCGACGGCGGCGTCAAGATGGACTTCCCCATCTTCACCGGGGCCGTGGGTTCCACGGACATCGCCCGCATCAACTGGGAGGAGATGGCGGTGGGTGCGGCCATCTCCGGCGTCATCGTGGTGGCCGGGGAAAACATCTGCGGCATGGACGCCCAGGCCGAAATCAGAAACGGCCGGGTGGTGCGCTCCCCGGAAATGGAGCGCCGGGTCAACAGCTTTAAACGGTGGTATGACGGCAGAGGCGGCATCATCATCCAGGCCAATGTGGAAGACACCCGCCTGGGCGTGCCCGAATACGTCATCGAAAAACTGGGCATCGAGATCTTTGAGCTCAAATGGGGCCAGGGCGCCAAGGACATCGGCGGCGAGGTCAAGCTCAAAAGCATCGAGCGGGCCCTGCAGCTCAAGGAGCGGGATTACATCGTGCTGCCCGACCCTAGCCTGCCCGAATCCCAGGACGCCTTCAGGATGGGAGGCATCAGCGAATTCGAGCGCCACTCCCGCCTGGGCATGGTGGAGGAAGATGGTTTTTATCGGGAGGTGGAGCGCCTGCGCCGGGTGGGGGCCAAATACGTCACCCTCAAGACCGGGGCTTACCGGCCCGCGGACCTGGCCCGGGCCCTGAAATTTTCCTCCCAGGCCGGGATCGACCTCCTCACCATCGACGGGGCCGGCGGCGGCACCGGCATGAGCCCCTGGCGCATGATGAACGAATGGGGCATCCCCACGGTTCACCTGGAGTGCCTCACCTACCAGATGTGTAAGCGCCTCAGGGCCCAGGGGGCCTATGTGCCGCCCATCGCCATGGCCGGGGGCCTGTCCCTGGAAGACCATATCTTCAAGGCCATCGCCCTGGCCGCCCCTTACGTCAAGGCGGTCTGCATGGGGCGCTCGGTCATGACCGCGGCCATGGTGGGCAAGACCCACGGCCGGCTCCTGGCCCGGAAGCTGGAGCGGGACGGCGGCGACCTGGCCCAGGGCTACGAACGCCTCTTCGCGGTGGGCTCCCAGCTCAAGGCCCGGTTCGGCAAAGACTTCACCAAACTGCCCGCCGGCGCCATCGGCTTTTACTCCTACGTCGACCGGCTGCGCCAGGGCCTGCAGCAGCTCATGGCCGGGGCCCGCAAGTTCGCCCTGAAATATATCGACCGCAACGACCTGGTGGCCCTCACCCGGGAAGCCGCGGAGGTCTCCGGCATCACCTATGTCATGGACGCGGACAGAGAGGAAATCGACCGCATTCTGGGGTGAGCTTCTCCCGGCCCGGCAAACGGGCTGAAGCCCGTCGGCCTTTTCTGTCGGAATCTCAGAAGTGTTGGCAAGAATTTTTCCGCCCAAGGGAGTAAAAGCATGCTCAATGTCATCTGTCCCCACAACTGCAAGGACTGCTACGCCCTGCATGTCTGCGCCGTGCGGGCCATTTCCGAACGGGAGGGCGCCATTTACGTGGACACCGGGCTCTGCATCGGCTGCGGCTGCTGCAAGACCGCGTGCATCAGCTTCGGACTCAAGGCCCTGGAGGACAAGACCGTGGCCTGGATCATGAACGCGGCCTGAAACACCTGAAAAACTTTAGGGGCGCACCCCACCCTCGTTCCCAAGCCCCTGTTCTTGAAAAGTCAGTCAGCTTCTCTTTGCGCCCTTTGCGCCTTTGCGAGAAACTAGATTCACGCAAAGCCGGCATGATCGGCAAGGATTTTCATGTGTTACGGGTGGGCCGGCGGCCCCTGGGGGACTGTCTTGAACGTTTATGTAGGACACCCGCCCCCGGGTGTGCAGGCACAGCTCATAGGGCGGGCCGCGGCCGCCGACCTCGGCGTGCACGGCACGCCCTATGACCTATGGAGGACCCAAGTTCCGCAGGGTGCGCAGCGCGCACCATTGCCAAAGGGTGGCGGCAGTCAAACGCCGGCGCAGGCTTTCCAGCCTGTGCCGGCGCAGGCGGTCAGCGCCCGCCCCATCTCTTCTTTATCTGGAAGCGGAAAGCTGCCCGCAGAAAGCTGCTGCATAAGGCTGGGGGCCATGCAAATCATCCCGGGTCCGGCGCTTCCCGGCGCGACTTTAGGAGCGTCAACACCAGCAGCGCCGACAGGACCAGGGGACAGATAAGACCTGGAAGTTTCACCCCCTGGAAGGGCATCATAGAGAGGGGAGACAGCCAGGCGATCGCCAGCAGCGCCTTTTCCCCCCGGCCAAATCCGCGTTGACATCCCTCCCAGCCCAGCCAGGCCAGGGGTAACGCCAGGCACACATAATCGTAGAAGAACAGGTAGGGGGTGAACAGGAGGCTCGCCAGCACGAAGGCGCTGTGGCGGAGGTAAGGAGAGCTGCGCCTGCTCCAGGTCCAGACTACCGCCGCGGCCACCCCCGCCATGACCGCGCCGTGCAGGAGCCGAGCCAGGGCAGGGTCGGCGCCCGCGACCCGGGCGGCCGCGAACACTGAAGGCATGAGCTTCCAGGGCAAGGAACTGCTGTCCAGGAGGTTGACGGAAGAGGGAATACTGGACAGGTAGGCTTGCCAGGTTTCTGCCCCCAGAACCACCAGGCTGGCCAGCGCAAGAGCCGCGGCCGAGGCTCCGGCCCCCAGTAGGGCCCGCCACCCACGCCCCGCCAGAAGAGCGACGGGCACCAGGACTCCCAGATGCGGCTTATAGACGAGCATCCCCAGGAGCAACCCGCCCAGGAAGGGGCGACTTCCCAGCAGGAGCAACCCTCCTCCCATCAGGAAGACCGTGATAAAACCGTTCTGGGCCGTGAAGAAATTGATAAAGGTGGCCGGAAACCCCAAGGCCAGCAGCAGGGTGAAAGGGTGGGGGGCCAGGCGCCGCAGCGTCCCGAGAAACAGCCCCAGGGAAACCGCCTGCCAAACCCCCAGTGCCGCCAGATACGGCAGCAGGGCGAGAGGCAGCATCAGCAGGAGGAACAACGGGGGGTAAACCCAGGGAAAAACCTCGCGGTCCTGGAGAGGGAAAAACGAGGTGCGGTACGAATCAAAGCGGGCCCGATCATAGACGGCCGCCGGTTCTCCGGAAAGGGCCAGGCGGGAAGCCAGGTAAAAATTGGCGAAGTCCACTCCCACCGGTTCACCCCGGGGATCAACGGGATAAGCCGAGCCGCCCATCAGGGCCGGCCCCCACATGATCAGGATATAGAAAAGGTAAAGACCCAGGAGAAGGGTGGAGAAAAAGGCGGCGCACCATAAAAAGTAACTTCGGGGAGGAGGGTGGTTCATGGACTCCACGCTGATGGTTCCCTTTGCTCCTCCGAGTTTGCCCGGTTACCCGGGCGGGCCGGGGGCGCAAACCCCGCGCCTCCCTGTTCCCGCCTCACGCTGCCGGGGACATCCTTCAAAGGGGGGCCCCTTCGGTCCGGCAGGAGGCCGCAGGCGCAGGGCGCTGCTGTGGGGTCTGCTGATCCTGGAGGAGGGCCGCCACCTTGTCCCGGACCAGCAGTCTCATGTCGGACAGGTCCCACACCCGGAGGCAGGACCTGAGATACATGCGGAGTCGGGTGGGATTCCGCCGCCACAGGCCCAGGAGCTGAATCCAGAACTGACGCCGGGCCGGCCCCCGGACCCCCAGCCACCAGAGGATTTTGCCCAGAGCCTTGAGGTCTGCGAGTTTCCCCCGCCCGGCGCTTTCCGGCGCGGCAGCGCCCGGCGGAGGCGGAGAAGACAGTGCGGCCTGCCGCACCTCCGGGAGGACGGGCGGCATGTCCAGATAGTAGCGGTAAACCCGGGCCAGATAGCGGGAGGGTTGGTAGAGATAGTCCCAGGCCTGGGCATATTCCTCCAGGATCTCCGCCTCCGGGCGGTCCGGCTCAAAGTTGAAGGCTGAGATGAACGCCTCGGCGATAAACTCCACCCCTTCCCGCAGCCTCCCTTCCCCGGCCAACCGATCCCACAGGGCGGTGTGCGGCGGGGCCTGGAGGGCGTTGACCATCACCATGGGCAGGGCGTTCTCCTCGGTGAAGGCGCAGATCCGCCGCCCCGCGCCCTTCCTTTCCCCGTCAAAACCCAGGATGAAACTGCCGATCACCTCGATGCCGTTCCGTCTGAGATTATGGATGGATTCCACCAGGGGGTGTCGGATGTTGTGATATTTGCGTTGTGATTCCAATATCTTCTCATCCGGAGACTCGATCCCCGCGAAGACCCTTTCAAACCGGGCCCTCACCATGAGGTCCATCAATTCCTTATCCTGCCCGAGATTTATGGACGACTGGGTCAAGAAACTAAAGGGGTGGCCCCGGTCCCGCAACCAGGGGGTGAGTTCCTGGAGGATGGCCCGGGCGCGCTGCCGGTTGGCGATGAAGTTGTCGTCGCAGATGAAGATGGACCCCCGCCGACCCAGCCGGTAGAGGGCGTCGAGTTCCCCGACGACCTGCTGCGGCGTTTTATAGCGGGGCTTGCGTCCGAAGAGGCGCTCCACATCACAGAACTCACAGTTAAAGGGACACCCCCGGCAAGTCTGGATCGTAATGGTGCGGTAATCCTCCATGCGCAGCAGATCGAACCGCGGGATGGGCGAGGCGGTCAGGTCCGGCCTTTCCTCTATTTCGATCACCCCCGCCCTTCCTTCCCGCAAAGCCTCCAGGAACAAGGGGACGGTGTTCTCTCCTTCGCCCCGCACCACGAAATCCACCCCCGCCTCCAGGGCTTGCTCCGGAAACAGGGTGGGGAAGGGTCCGCCGGCGACCACGGTTTTCCCCCGGGACTTGGCCTCCTTGACCAGGTCCAGGAAGCCGGCCTTTTGAATGTGAAAGGCCGAAATCATGACCAGGTCGGCCCATTGCCAGTCATCTTCCTGCAACGGTCTGGCGCTGAGGTCGGCCAGACGCAGTTCCCAGGCTGCCGGCAGCAAGGCGGCGATGGTCAGCAGCCCCAGGGGAGGGTTGACCACTTTATAGCCGCCGAGGCGGAGGGCTTTACGGAAACTCCAAAAAGATAGTGGATATTCAGGACTTATCAGTAATGCCCGCATAACCTGTTCCTATTTCTCCCAAGAGGGTCCGCGGCGGCGCCGGCACTGGCACTGCCGCCTTGGGCGAGCCATCGCCTATTCCCGGGGAATCAGGCCTAGAACCCTGAGCTTTTGCAACAATTCGACGCGGCTGATGGGGGTCTCCCGGCGGAACAGCTCTTTGCCGGCGGCGTCCAGCACGATGAGGGTGGGAACGAAGACCACACGATATTCTTTGAAGAGGTGCTCATGGTGCTCACGGACCACCAGGCGCACTTCCAGGCGGTCCGGATAACGGGCCGCCACATCCTGAAGCACCTTTTCCATACGGGCGCAGATGGGACAGCCCGGCCGGCTGAACTCCAGGAGCACGGCCTTGCCCGGGGAAGGGGTGACCTGCCCGAACAAAAGGCCGGGAAAGACGAGGAGCAGGGCCAGGCACAGGGCTGCTTTGCCTGGACGGACTGAGCGTATGAGCGCCATGCATGACTCCCTGTGGCCGGAGGGGCCGGCCTCTGGACCGCGACGGAAAGGGCAGGGGGCCCCTTAGGCGCCGTAATACCCCGTAATGGTGGCCGACGCCAGGATCTTGTTCTGCAGGGCCTGCTCGAAGCCCGCCAGGCCCGCGTCCCCCTTCAGGTCGAGATGCTCCACGTTCAGGGCGTACACCGTGATGACATATGGGTGGATGCCCGTGCCCGGGGGCGGTTGGGGTCCGCCGTAGCCCGGTTTGCCCCAGGAATTCTTCAGCTCCCGGGCGCCGGCGGGCATCTGCTTGCCCGAAGCCCCCTCGGCCAGGGCGGCGGCCTCCGGCGGCAGGTTGATGACCAGCCAGTGGACCCAGTTCCGGGCCACCGGGTGGGGGTCCACCATGGACAGGGCCAGGGACCGGGTCCCCGGCGGCGGGGCGGTCCAGCTCAGGGGCACGGAGACATTGGCGCCTCCGGCTCCGGGCATGGCGTGGGCCTGGGGGATGGTGCCCCCGTCGGCGAAGGCGCCGGAAGTGATCTGCATATGTTCTTCTCCGTTCAGTCAAAAAAAATCTGCAAAAAAGGGGCATCAACCGGCGGGAGCTGACAATCAGGCGGGGTCCTCCCTGGTCTAATCCACCCCGCCGGCATAAACAGTATACCACGCAAAGCCCGCCTCTGGTATAGTGTCAGGTGCCAGGGTTCTGGGTTCTGGGTTCTGGGTTCTGGGATAATTGCTCCGCAAACCTCCTGAAAACCGGTGTGGCCCCCGTTTTTCTCGTTCCGAAGTTCATGCCTCGGACCAGTTGCAGGAGGTGCACTGCGGACCATAATTCCTGTCCGGGTCCAGTGCTGTCCGGTAAGGATCTTGCATCAACGCGGTGTTTAAGCCCCCTCCCCACGGTGGGAGGGGGTTGGGGGGAGGGGGGCGAATGAGGCATGTCCTCGTCATTACCAATATCGCCACCCCCACCCCAGCCCTCCCCCATCAAGGGCATTGGCGCTAACTTAAGCAAGCAGTGGGCATCCCAAGGGTAACCTGTTGAACAGTCAAGATAAATCCCCCCTTACCCCCCCTTTGCCAAAGGGGGGAATGAGCAGTCGGTGACCCGAAGTCCCCCTTTGGAAAAGGGTGATTTAGGGGGATTTTAAGTAAAATCGGTATGTTATGATGTAAACTGGTTTTTTCTTAAGTTAGCGCCAATGCCCATCAAGGGGGAGGGAGCCTGAAATGCAGGCTCTTCCATGTCCGGAGGCCTTTTTGATATTCGCCTCCTTTTCTCTCAGGGCTGAAACATCAAGGCTGGAAGGCAATATCCTTATAAGAGATGTCTTGTGAGGAAAAATCGCGCCGGACAGTTCTGACCTAAAACCTAAAACCTAAAACCCCCATTCAGGTGCCCCCATGGTCCGGGTCAAAATCTGCGGCATCACCAACCTTAACGACGCCCTGCTGGCCGCGGAGCTGGGGGCCCATGCCCTGGGGTTCATCTTTTATCCCAAAAGCCGCCGGTACATAAAGCCCACCGAGGCCAGGAACATCATCCGCCAGCTGCCGCCCCTGGTGCTCACCGTGGGAGTGTTCGTGGACGAGGACCCGGGCGCGGTGCGGGAAGTTGCGGCTATTGCCGGCCTGGACTGGCTGCAACTCCACGGCGCCGAATCCCCGGACTATTGCCGCGCCTTGGAACGCCGGGTCATCAAAGGCCTGCGCATCCGGGGCCCGAAAACTCTGCTCACCTTGCCCGATTACCGGGACGCGGTCCAGGCCGTGCTCCTGGACTCGTACAAAGCCGACACCCCGGGCGGCACCGGCGAAACCTTTGACTGGGACCTGGCCCGCCAGGCGCGAGACTATGGACCCATCATCCTGGCCGGCGGCCTCACTCCTAACAACGTGGCCCGGGCTATCGAGACCGTCCGGCCCGCAGCCGTGGACGTGGCCAGCGGGGTGGAGGCCGCGCCGGGGAAAAAGGACCATGAAAAACTCAGAAGGTTTTTCCAGGCGTGTAGAGAATTGAAAGATATTTAGACAGGTTGAGTCGACTGGAATCGTTATGGACCCAACCATTGAGGATCTGGTCCAGGAAATGACCGCCATCATGGTGGCGGCGGTGGACCCCCAACGGGTCATCCTCTTCGGCTCTTACGCCAAAGGTGAGGCCGGTCCCGCCTCGGACCTGGATTTCCTCATAGTCCAGGACCACCCTTTCACGCCCCAGGCCTCCCGGAGGAAGCAGATGGCCAGGCTCTGGCGGCTGTTGGCCCATTTTCCCGTGTCTCAGGATATCCTGATGGTCACCCCCGAAGAAGTGGACCAGTGGCGCGACACCATCAACCACGTCATCGCCCGGGCCTTGCGGGAAGGAAAGGTGGTCTATGAACGAGCTTGACCACGCCCGCACAATGCTTTCGTTGGCGGAGAAAGACCTGAGGGGCCTTCGGGGTATGCTGGACAGCCAGGTCTTTGCCGAGGAACTCTTCGGCGATGTGGTGACCCAAAAAGTGAAATAGGCCTGGAGCCGGGAGCCGGTCATCCGGCGGGATCACCGCAGGCTTCCAGGACGCGTTTTAAAATGGCTCAGGCTGGAAAGCCTGAACCCAAACCCTACATTCTTACCTCCCCTCCCATCTGCAACCAGTACAGCGGGCCGGGAAGGGGGAAGAGAGCGGGGGAGCAGGTTCTCCCCCGGTCCTCCATCAAATTCATCCCCAGGAGGTCCCATGCTACCGGACAGGCGGGGGCATTTCGGCAAGTTCGGCGGGCGGTTCGTGCCCGAAACGTTGATGCCGGCGTTGTTGGAGCTGGAGGAGGCTTATCGGCGCATCCGTCGCGACCCGGGGTTCCGCCGGGAGTTGGCCTGGCATCTCAGGCATTACGTGGGCCGGCCCACGCCGCTCTACCTAGCCCACCGCCTCACCCATGAACTGGGCGGCCCCCGCATTTTCCTCAAGCGGGAGGACCTGGCCCACACCGGCGCGCACAAGATCAACAACACCATAGGGCAGGGGCTCTTGGCCCGGCGCATGGGCAAGCGCCGCCTCATCGCCGAGACCGGCGCGGGCCAGCACGGGGTGGCCACCGCCACGGTGGCGGCGCTGCTGGGCCTGGAGTGCGACATCTACATGGGCACCGAGGACATCCGCCGCCAGCGCCTCAACGTCATGCGCATGAAGCTGCTGGGCTCCCGGGTGGCGCCGGTGGAGTCGGGGAGCTGCACCCTCAAGGACGCCATGAACGAGGCCATCCGGGACTGGGTCACCAACGTGCGCCACACCCATTACATCATCGGCTCGGTGGCCGGCCCGCACCCCTACCCCATGCTGGTGCGGGATTTCCAGGCGGTTTTGGGCCGGGAGGCCCGGGCCCAGGTGCGGCGCCTCACCGGCAAGCTGCCCCGCTGCCTGGTGGCCTGCGTGGGCGGCGGCAGCAACGCCATGGGCCTGTTCTATCCGTTTCTCAACGACCCGGTGCGCTTCGTGGGCGTGGAGGCCGCGGGCCACGGCCTGGAGGGCGGCTGTCACTCCGCCACCCTGGTGGCCGGTGCCGAAGGCGTGTTGCACGGCTCTTACAGCTATCTCCTGCAGGACGCCTGGGGCAACATCTGCGAGGCCCACTCCCTGGCCCCGGGCCTGGACTACCCCGGCGTGGGGCCGGAGCACGCCCACTTCAAGGAGACGGGCCGGGCGGAGTATGTGGCCGTAACGGATGAGGAGGCTCTTGAAGGCTTCAAACTCCTGGCCCGCACCGAAGGCATCCTGCCCGCCCTGGAAAGCGCCCACGCCATCGCCCACCTGAAAACCTTGGCCCCCCAATACGGCCAAGACGACGTCATCATCGTCAACCTCTCGGGCCGGGGCGACAAGGACGTGGAGGCGGTGGCGGAGGTGTTGGAAGGGAAGGAATAGATTTGTGGAGGAGAGGGCCGGGGGAGCAGTGGCTCCCCCGCCCTCCCCCCACACCCCCCTCCCAACCCCCTTTATGAGGGGGCAGGGAAGGCAGGGCAGGCGCCCCGCCTCCCCAAACCTTAACCCCTTAAGGGATTGGGGGAGGGGGTGTGGGGGAGGGGGCAAGGGTCTGTGACCCTTGGCCCCCTCTCCCACAACCTCAAGGAGGCACACCTTGACGCGTATTGACACAGTCTTTCGCCGGTTGCGGCAGCGGGGGGAGCGGGCCCTCATCCCCTTCATCACGGCCGGCGACCCCGACCGCGAGACCACCCGGCGGCTGGCCCTGGCCATGGCCGCCCGGGGCGCGGACCTGCTGGAGCTGGGGATTCCCTTTTCGGACCCCCTGGCCGACGGCCCCACCATCCAGGCGGCCAGCAACCGGGCCATCGCCGGCGGGACTCACTTCCCGGAGGTGCTGGAGCTGGCCGGCAAGATTCGCACCGAAACCGACATCCCCCTCATCCTCATGGGCTATTACAACCCCATCCTTAAGTACGGGCTGCCCGCCGCGGCCCGGGACGCGGCGGCGCAAGGGGTGGACGGCTTCATCATCCCGGACCTGCCCCCCGAAGAGGCCGCGGACTGGCGCCGGGAAGCCCAGGCCGCGGGTCTGGCGCCCGTGTTTCTGGCCGCGCCCACCAGCGGTCCGGCCCGTCTCAAGATGCTGGGGCGCCTTACCCGGGGCTTCCTCTATTACGTCTCGGTGACGGGCATCACCGGCGCCCGGCGGGAGCTGCCCCCGGAGTTGCTCCAGGAGCTGCGCGACCTGCGCTCCCTGGTCACCTGCCCCGTGGCCGTGGGCTTCGGCATCAGCGAGCCCGAGCAGGTGGCCCAACTGGCCCCCTACGTGGACGGCGTGGTGGTGGGCAGCGCCATTGTCCAGCGCATCGCCCGGTCGGCGGGGGAGGAGCTCGTCAGAGAGGTGGGCGATTTTGTGGCGGCCCTGAAGGCTCCCTTAAGGCCCAAGGCATGAGCCGCGGCCTGCCCCGGTTCCCGGACTTTAAGCCCCTGGCCCTGGAGGACCGGCAGGTCATCCAGCCTCTACTGTGGGACTATCAGCCGGATACCTCCGAACTCACCTTCACCAACCTCTTCATCTGGAAGGACCATTATCATTTTGTCTGGTGCCTGGACGGGGATTGCCTCCTGGTGGCGGGGGCCGGCCCGTCCGGCGCCTGGGGCTACCCGCCCGTGGGGCCGGGACCCCGGGCGGACGCGGCCCGCCGTCTGCTGACCTGGTTAAGGGAAGAAAAGGGCGAGCCCGCACCGCGCCTGGAACGGGCCGACGCCCGCCTGGCCGCCGAACTGTCGGGACAGGCGGGTCTCACCGTGGAGCCGGTGCGGGACCATTTCGACTATGTCTACCTGACCGCGGACCTCATCCATCTGGCCGGCAACAAATATCACGCCAAACGCAACCACCTGAACAGCTTCCGGCAGGCCCATGCGTTCAGCTATGTCCCGATGGGCGCAGCGCACCTGCCCGCCTGCCTGGCCCTCACCGAGTCCTGGTGCCGTCTCAAACGCTGCGAGGAAGATTTGAGCCTCATGGGCGAATGGGCCGCGGTGCGCCTGGCCCTGCGGCATGTTGAGGACCTGGCCCTCACCGGCGGCGTCGTCCTGGTGGACGGCCGGGTGGAGGCCTTCGCCCTGGGCGAGCTCCTGAACCGGGACACCGCGGTGGTGCACATCGAAAAGGCCAACCCGGAAATCCGGGGCCTCTACGCCCTCATCAACCAGCAGTTCTGCGAACAGGCCTGGTCCGCCGCGCCCTTCATCAACCGGGAGCAGGACCTGGGGGAACCCTGCGCACCGCCAAACTCTCCTACCACCCCCACCGCCTGGTTGAAAAATTCCGCCTCAGGTTGAGCTGAATCCCGTATAGCCAGGGAGCCTCTTGCAAAACTCCCTGAAGCTTTCGCGGGTCATTCTGAGCGCAGCGAATGATCTTGTAATTACAAGGCCTTTGGATCCTTCACTTCTTTCAGGATGACAAAATCGGCAATTTTGCCAAAGGCTCCAGGGAGAGGGCAGGGGCCTGACGCCCTGGCGCACCTGGCTTGCCCTTCCGCCGATTAGTATTAGCAAGGTTAAGTAGCACAAAAACCCTATAATTTTCCCCCCTTTTCTAAAGGGGGGTCAGGGGGGATTTCTCTGTCTATCCTGATGGTTGGCCAATTAATTCATGTAGTACGATTAGTTGTCCCCCCACATCAACCCTCGTTCCCAAGCTCCCGCTTGGGAACGCCATTGCACCCGAAGCTCCTGCTTCGGAACCTGACAGCCATCTTCGACGACGAGGCGCGCAGCGTCGCTCCTTTCGCCAAGGGCGCCCAAGCACAATGCTGTTCACTTAAGGCTCTCCAACTCGACAGGAAAATCCCCTTAAACAGAAGAGAATGTAGAACAGCCGCCCCCGGCTGTTCATTTTAAAAGAGCAGGCGGGGGCGCCTGCTCCACATGAAACAAGGATTGTGGCTAAAGTGAACAGCATTTGCCCTAACCCTGCTAATCGCCTGAAAACCTTGACGTTAAGGCAAGACCGCCCTCGCTTCAGAAAAATCTTGATATTTTCCCGGTTATCGACGTATCATGAAAAATAAGGAGAAGTGTTTATATAATTGACATAATTGCCACTCTCTGAGAAGTCCTTTGGTTTCGAGAGCTTGGATGCTCAGTTCTCGTTCCCTGAGGATTGCCCACCACCAGGCCGGCGGCGGGGGAGGATTGCCGGGGGATGGAGGAGGAGGACCATGAAACCTTGCCGACAACGCGGTTTGAACCGCCGGGGCAGCCCCCGCGCTGTAGGCCGGACCGTCCTGGCTCTCAACATCATCGCTTTCATCCTCACCCTCACCTGGCCCCGGGCCGCCCCGGCCCAGGGCGCCTGGAGCGAAACCGGCTCCATGGCCGCCGCCCGTTCCCTACATACTGCCACCCTCTTGACTGACGGCAGGGTCCTGGTGGCAGGGGGACATGGTTCTGATAAAATCCTGGCCAGCGCCGAGTTCTTTAACCCGGGCACGGGCTCCTGGACCGCCGCCAACTCCCTGGCCACGGCCCGCCGTCTTCATACGGCTACCCTGCTGGCCGACGGCCGGGTGCTGGTGGCGGGGGGATTTAATCCCACCGATGTCCATCTGAACACTGTTGAAATTTTTGACCCGGTCCGCGAGACCTGGAGCACTCCCGCGGCCATGATCCATAAGCGTGTAACGCACGTCTCCACGCGGCTGGCCGACGGCCGGGTGCTGGTGGCGGGGGGATATAATCGCGCCGAAGGCTTCCTGGACACTGCCGAAATTTTTGACCCGGACAGGGAGACCTGGAGCACCGCCGGGAGCATGACCCACAAGCGTTCGGAGGGCACCGCCACGCGGCTGCCTGACGGCCGGGTCCTGGTGGCGGGGGGGGACAATGCCAGCGGTCCGCTGGACAGCGCGGAAATCTATAATCCGCAGGACAATGCCTGGAGCGGCGCCGGCACTATGCTCAACAAACGCGCCGGCCACACGGCCACCCTCCTGCGCGACGGCCGGGTCCTGGTGGTGGGGGGAGTGGGGAAAGGCGAATACCTGAGCAGCGCCGAAATTTAACACCCGGGTACGAATAGCTGGAGTGCTCCACCTGCCCAGCCCAACGCCCGCCGTTACAACCACTCGGCAAGTTTGCTGGCCGACGGCCGGGTCCTGGTGGTGGGAGGATATGATGGAGTTTATCTGGCCAGCGCCGAGCTCTATGATCCGGCTACGGGGGCCTGGACTGCCGCCGACTCGCTGGCCATCGGACTCAGTTCGCATAGCGCCACCCTGTTGGCCGACGGCCGGGTTCTGTTGACGGGGGGACATAGTCTCGACGTGCTTAAGAATGCCCAAATCTATGACCCGCTCAATGTAATCAGGAACGCCAGTTTTGAATCGGCCGGCGTGGATCCGGGCGAGGGCCACAGTTTCTTGCCGGGCGACAGCACCGCCATCACCCACTGGACCGTGGGGGGCGCAGGCATCGATTATTTGGGAGGGGCTTGGCCGCCTGCCGAGGGGCGCCGCAGCCTGGACCTGAATGGGCCGGGTTCGGGCAGCATCCGGCAAGTCATGGACACCTCCAGGTGGCCGAGGTACCTGGTCACCTTTTCCCTGGCGGGCAACCCCGACGGCGGTCCTGCGGTGAAGTCGCTCAGGGTGTATGCAGGGAGCCAGTTTCAGGACTTCACCTTCGACATCACCGGCAAGTCCAAGGCCAACATGGGCTGGACCGTCAAATCCTGGACCTTTTTGGCTTCCGCCGCCTCGACGACCCTGGAATTTCGGTCTTTAACCAGCGGCCCCTACGGTCCGCTCCTGGATAAGGTGCGGGTCATCCGGGCCCCGGCGCCCCCGCCGACGCTACTGTTGCTGGATTGATGCAGGGTAGGAGGTGAACACCAACGGATAGATAGACCTGCCGTGACCGGTGCGCAGTGCCCACCCTACATGTTCTTGGATTGATCGCGGGTTAGTAACGTCGGGGCGGGTTTGAAACCCGCCCCGACCGCGAGGCATGGTGGTTACAAATCTCCGGAGATCAGCACATCCGGCCCCAGGCGGCGGATGGTGAGGTTGGCGGCGATGTGGGCCTCGGCCAGGCGGTCTACGCCCAGGCCGGCGATGGCGGGGTAGGCGTCCCGGCCGCCCAGGATTTTGGGGGCGAAAAAGAAGAAGAAGCGGTTTACCAGGCGCTGGTCGAAGAAGCTGCCCAGCACGGCGGCGCCGCCTTCCACCAGCAGGCTTTGGACCCGGCGGCGGCCCAGAAGTTCCAGGAGGGGTTTGAGGGCCACCCGGCCGTCCTCCTCGGGCAGCACCAGCACCTCATGCCCCAGCCTCTGCACGGCCTTGATTTTTTCCCCTGGCGCGGCCGCGGTGGCGGCGACCCAGGTGGGCGCGGGGGAGTCCAGGTGGAGCAGCCGGGCTTCTAAAGGAATACGCAGGCGGCTGTCCAGGACGATGCGGATGGGGTCTTTGCCGGGTTTTTGTGACAACTGAACAGCCGGGGGCGGCTGTTCCACCTGGCCCTGCACAGGCTGGAAGCCTGGGCCACCAACTTCAGGGGTTGGGAGAGGGGGTGTGGGGGAGAGGGCAGGGGGTTGCGCCCCCTGGCCCTTTCCCCCACCTTTCTTTTCCAGCCTCGTGGTCAGTTGCGGGTCGTCGGCCAGGACGGTGCCCAGGCCCACCAGGATGGCGTCGCACTCATGGCGCAGCCGGTGGCCGTAAGCCCGGGCCGCCTCCCCGGTGAGCCACTGGGATTGGCCGGTGCGGGTGGCGATGCGGCCGTCGAGTGAGCAGGCGGCCTTGGCGATGACCAGGGGAAGCCCCGTTTCCGTCCACCTGAACCAGGCGGCGTTGAGGCGGCGGTTGTCGGCCTCCAGGAGGCCCAGGTCCACCTGCACACCGTGCCGCTGCAAAAAGTCGGCGCCGCCGCCCGTCACCCGGGGGTTGGGATCGGTGCTCGCGGCCACCACCCGGCGGATGCCTGCGGCCAGCACGGCCCGGGTGCAGGGAGGCGTCTGGCCGTGGTGGTTGCAGGGCTCCAGGGTGACGTAGAGCGTGGCGCCCCGGGCTGCGGCCCCGGCCCGGCCCAGGGCCTCCACTTCGGCGTGGGGGCCGCCATAGCGCCGGTGCCAGCCCCGGCCCACGATTTCTCCATCCCGCACCACCACCGCGCCCACCAGGGGGTTGGGCGAGACCCAGCCCGCGCCCCGGGCCGCCAGCTTCAGGGCCAGGCCCATGAAGTCCGGGTCCCCCCTCATTCCGTTTTCTCGGTCTGGGGCCGGGTGGCCAGGAGGTGCCGGATTTCCCGCATGAAGTCGGTGGCGTCGGTGAAGTGGCGGTAGACCGAGGCGAAGCGCACGTAGGCCACTTCGTCCCACTGGCGCAGGGCGTCCATGACCCGCTCGCCGATCCAGGAGGACGGGAGCTCCCGGGCGCCGCTGTCCATCATCTCCCGTTCCAGGTCGTCCAGGAACTGCTCGATGACGTCGATGGAGACGGGCCGCTTCTCGCAGGCCTTTTTGAGCCCCTCGTAGAGCTTGGTGCGCTGATAGGGCTCCCGGCGGCCGTCTTTCTTGACCACCAGGGGCATGGTGTCTTCCACCTGCTCGTAGGTGGTGAAGCGGCGCTGGCAGTGGAGGCATTCCCGCCGCCGCCGGATGGCGTTGGCCTCCCGGCTGGGGCGGGAGTCGATGACCTTGTTGTTGGTGCTCTGGCAATAGGGGCAACGCATAAGCTGGCCACCAAACATTCAGGCCCGGGGGACCGCCGTCCCCCGGGCCTGGGAGTGAGCCGCCGACGCCGGCGGGGACAGACTACGGATGCTTCTCAGACCTGCCACTCCGGGGCGAAGAGGGGGAAGTGGCGGCACAGTTCGTTGACCTGACCCTTCAGGGCGGCCAGGCGGGCCTCGTCTTCGGGGGCGGAGAGGGCCTGATGGATGAGCTCGGCGATGGCCCGCATCTCCCCTTCCTTCATGCCCCGGGTGGTGACCGCGGGGGTGCCCACCCGGATGCCGCTGGTGACCTGCGCGGACAGGGCGTCGAAGGGGATGCGGTTCTTGTTGACGGTGATGCCGGCCCGATCCAGCGCCTCTTCCGCTTTCTTGCCGGTCAGCCCCAGGGGGGTGACGTCGATGAGAATGAGGTGGTTGTCGCTGCCGCCGGCCACCAGCCGGTAGCCCCGGGCCAGAAACTCGGCGGCCAGGGTGCGTGTGTTGGCCAGGATCTGTTCCTGATACTGCCGGAAGCCGGGAGTGAGGGCCTCTTTCAGGGCCACGGCCTTGGCGGCGATGACGTGCATCAGGGGACCGCCCTGGATGCCCGGAAAGATCTGGCTGTCCAGGGTCTTGGCGTATTGCTTCCGGGCCAGCAGGAGGCCGCCCCGGGGCCCCCGCAGGGTCTTGTGGGTGGTGGAGGTGATGAAGTCGGCCACGGGCACCGGATTGGGGTGGAGGTCGGCGGCCACCAGACCGGCGATGTGGGCCATGTCCACCATGAGGCACGCTCCCACTTCCCGGGCGACGTCCGCAAAAATGGTGAAATCCAGGCTGCGGGGGTAGGCGCTGGCCCCCGCGATGATGAGACGGGGGCGGTGGCGCCGGGCCAGGTCGCGCACTTGGTCGAAATCCACCTCTTCCCGTTCCCGGTCCACGCCGTAGGTGACGGTGTGGTACAGCCGGCCGGAGAAGTTCACCGGGGCGCCGTGGCTCAGATGTCCGCCGTGGGCCAGGTCCATCCCCATGATGGTGTCGCCGGGATTGAGGATGGCGAAATACACCGCCATGTTGGCCTGGGTCCCGGAATGGGGCTGGACGTTGGCATAGTCGGCCCCGAAGAGCTGCATGGCCCGGGAGATGGCCAGTTCCTCGGCGGTGTCCACGAACTCGCAGCCCCCGTAGTACCGCCGCCCGGGGTACCCCTCGGCGTACTTGTGGGTGAGGATGGACCCCTGCGCCTCCATAACCGCGGCGCTGACGAAGTTCTCCGAGGCGATGAGTTCGAGCTTGGTCAATTGACGCTGCCGCTCCAGTTCGATGGCAGCGAAGATTTCCGGGTCGGTATGGGCCAGAGTGCTCATGATCAGCATCAGCCAGGGGGCCTAACCGTCGGCCGCCAGCTTTTCCAGCAGGTCCAGGCGGGCCTGGTGCCGGCCCCCGTCAAAAGGGGTGGTGAGCCAGGTGCGGACGATTTCCTGGCCCAGGCCGGGTCCGATCACCCGGCCCCCCATAATCAACAGGTTGGCGTCGTTGTGCCGCCTACTCATGATGGCGGAGTACAGGTCATGACAGAGCACGGCCCGGATGCCGGGGAAGCGGTTGGCCAGGATGCACATCCCCAGTCCGGTGCCGCAGATGAGGATGCCCCGGCTGCCGGGGCGCGCCCGGAGAGCCGCCACCACCTTTTTGCCGAAGACCGGGTAGTCCACGGACTCTTCGGCGCGGTGGCAGCCCAGGTCGTGCACCGGCACCTCCAGGGATTTCAGAAACGCCACAATCTCGGCCTTCAGCTGGTAGCCGGCATGGTCGCAGGCGATGGCGATGACGTCCTGCTCAGATCCGGGCCTCGATAAAGTTAACGACATCAGCCACGGTCCTCAATTTTTCGGCTTCCTCGTCGGCGATTTCAAAACCGAATTCCTCTTCCATGGCCATGATGAGTTCCACCAGGTCCAGGGAATCGGCCCCCAGATCGTCCACGAAACTGGCGTCGAGGGTCACCTGGGGTCTTTCCACCCCCAATTTATCTGCCACAATATCGAAGATTTTTTCTTGCAGGGATGACATCCACAACCTCCTGTATCAAACCATGAGCATGCCGCCGTTCACATGAAAAACCTGACCGGTGATGTAGGCTGCCCGGTCGGAAGCCAGAAACGCCACCAGGTGCGCCACTTCCTCGGGTTCGCCGAAACGCTGCAGGGGGATCTGGGCCAGCATCTCCTCTTGCACCTTGGAAGGCAGGGCCACGGTCATTTCCGTCTTGATGAAGCCCGGGGCCACGGCGTTCACCGTGATTTTGCGGGAGGCCAGCTCCCGGGCCGCACTCCGGGTGAGGCCGAGGAGACCGGCCTTGGAAGCCGCGTAATTGATCTGGCCGGGGTTGCCCATGACCCCCACAATGGAGCTGATGTTGATGATGCGCCCGTAGTGCTGTTTGATCATGGGCCGGGCCGCGGCTTTGAGGCAATTGAAGGCGCCCTTGAGATTGACGCCCAGCACCCGGTCCCAGTCGTCTTCCTTCATCCGCACCAGGAGCTGGTCCCGGGCGATGCCGGCGTTGTTCACCAGGATGTCCAGGCGGCCGGACTCTTTGACGATGGCGCCCACCCCGGCGTCCACCTGGGCGGCCTGGGACACGTCAAAGGGGAGCACCGCGGCAACCCCCCCTTTGGCTTCGATCTCCCGGCAGACGGCCTCCGCCTCCTCCAGTTGGGCCACATCGTTGACATAGACGGTCATGCCGGGCCCGGCCAGAGTGAGGGCGATCACCCGGCCGATCCCTCGGGCGGCGCCGGTCACCAGAGCTACACGGTTCACGTCGGTCATGGAGCGGCTTCGGATCTCGCTGGTGGGATGGGCAAGGTGCCGGAAGGATGCGGTGCGGCTTCATCCGGCTTTGCCAGCTTATAAAGATAGAACGATTCGCCGAAAAAGGGAAGAGCTAAATGTTCCTTTTTTCTCGAGGGGCGGCGACCCACGCCCCTGACCCGAAGCACTCACCGGTATCGGGGCGGGAAGAAACCTTTTCAACCATAACATCTTGAGCTTCTTGTAAAACTACCGAAGTAGCGTCATTGTTTTCGAAATTTCATGGTGCGCGGTGCGCACCCTACATACCATCCAATTTCATGGTCCCCCCGTAGGGTGCGCACCGCGCACCATGAAAAAGGCGGGAATCACGACGGCCCTTTCAAAAATGGCAGCCCCGCGGCCTCAATGCCCGCTTTACCCTCGTCCCTTGCGGATCTCCTGGATGAGGGCGGGGATGATCTCAAAGAGGTCGCCCACCAGGCCCACGTCCGCCACCTGGAAGATGGGGGCCTCCGGGTCCCGGTTGATGGCCACGATGAAGTCCGAGGACTGCATGCCCACCAGGTGCTGGGAGGCGCCGGAGATGCCCGCGGCGATGTACAGCCGGGGCGCCACCGTCTTGCCGGTCTGGCCGATCTGGTGGGCGTAGGAGATCCAGCCTGCGTCCACCGCGGCCCGGGTGGCCCCCACCGCCCCGCCCAGGGCGTCGGCCAGCTCCTCCAGCAGGCGGAAATGTTTGGCGTCCTTGAGGCCCCGGCCGCCGGCGACGATGACCTCCGCTTCGGCCAGGGGCACCCGCTCCCGGATCTCCTCCACGGTGCGCACAAAGCGGCAGCGCCCGGCGGCCTCGGGCAGGTCCAGGTCCACCCGGATCACCTCTCCCGCGGCTTCGGGAGGCGCGGGCAGGGGCTTAAAGACCCCGGGCCGGGCGGTGGCCATTTGAGGATAGGTGCGGGGGGTGATGATGGTGGCCATGATGTTGCCGCCGAAGGCGGGCCGGGTCTGGAGGAGCAGACGCGGCCCGGGGGCGATGGCAAAGGCGGTGCAGTCCGCGGTGAGGCCGGTTTTGAGGGCCGCGGCCACCTGGGGGATGAAGGCCCGGCCCAGGTAGGTGGCCCCGGCCAGGATGATCTCCGGCCGGAAGCGCCGGGCCAGCTCCGTCAGGGCCGCGGCATAGGCCGCTTCGGTGAAGTGGGCCAGGGCCGGGTGCTCGGCCAGGTAGACCTTGTGCGCCCCGCCGGCCGACAGGGCGGGGGCCAGATGCGCCACCTCACGGCCCAACAGCGCCGCGGCCACGGGGACGCCCAGGACCTCGGCCAGGCGCCGCGCCTCCCCCAGCAACTCCAGGGAGACGGGGGCGAGCTTGCCCAGACGCTGCTCGGCAAAGACCCAGACGCCGTCCGGGGGCGTCTCGGGCCGGGCCGCGGGCGCCTCCTCTTCGGGCAGCGCCAGGGCGCCCGGGGCGCAGACCTCCACGCAGGCGCCGCAGAAATTGCAGCCCTCCTCAATGAGGAGGCGCTCCCCCTCCAGGCGGATCAACCCGAAGGGACAGACCCCCACACAATCGCCACACCAGGTGCAGCGGTGGGCGGAAAAGATTACGCTCATATCATCTTCCCAAATCTTCCAGGAGAAGACCCATCATCGCACCCAGGGTCCCGCCGTGAGGAGGGTTCTGGGTTCTGGGTTCTGGGTTCCGGGTTCAGGGTTCATGGAATATGGTTTCAGCCTGACTACCAAGCTTCTGTTCCAGGAAAGCCCTGCTTCACTCTCTTCCCCGCGGGCTGATTATGAGGCAAACGTGGCAGGGAAAGGATGAGGGCCGACCAAAAGCCTCGTTCCCAAGCTCCTGCTTGGGAACGCACCTGCCCCCGAAGCTCCTGCTTCGGTGAACGGTGGTTCGGCCGGATGGCATCGATTTTCTTCAAAGAACCTCTTTGGGTCTGACCTGGCGAACGGCGGGATGCGCTGCGCTTTCCCGCCCTACGGCCCTACGGCCCTGATTTTCCACAACCCTCCGGCCAAGCAGAGCTTGGCGGGTAATCTGGTTCCCAAGCGGGAGCTTGGGAACCAGGGTAAAAAACCCGCTTCCCCAAAACCCAAAACCCAGAACCCACCCCCCTGACACCTGGCACCTGACACCTGACGCCTGGCGTCCCTCTCCCTATCTCCCCTCCACCCGGAGCCAGTTGGTTTTCTTCTTGAGGAAGCGGATGGTCAGGTAGATCACCGCGCCGGCTGCGAAGATGGCGGTCCAGGGGCCGTTGAAGTGGAGCCGTCCCTCCGCAATCGCAGTGCCCGCCAGCGTCAGGACAAAATAGCCGGTGATAATGGCGAAAAAAGCGTTGTACTCGCGCTTCACCGCGGTTTTGAGCGAAAAGGACAGGTCCGCCTGCCGCCAATGGCTCCAGCGGGGCAGGAAGGCCGGGGTTTGGGCGGCCCAGTCCCGGAACTGGTCCCCGAATTTTGCCTCCAGGAAACGCTCTTCGGCCAGCATGATGCGCTCATAGAAGAAACCGAAGAGAGCCGCGATCAGCAGCACGAACCACCAGGTGCGCACGAACAGGGCCACCCCCAGCCAGATGAAAAAATTGCCCAGATACAGGGGGTGGCGCACCAGGGAATAAATGCCCGTGGTGTTCAGGGACAGGGCCGCCTGGGCCTTGGTGTTGAGCCCCGAGGTGCCGTAGGGGATGAACCCCGCGGTGACCAGCCTGATGCCCAGACCGAAGCCGGAGACGGCCAGACAGAGGAAGCTCCAGGCCAGGTAGAGGCGGTAGCTCCCCCAGGGATAGGTGAAGTCCTTGATGGCCAGGGCGAAAAAAGGGATGACCAACAGCGGCAGATAGGACCGCCAGCGGAAGAACCGGTCGCCCTGCCGCTCGAGCAGCTCCCGGATGGTCATGGCGGCCCCAAGGACCTTCCCCCCGGCCGGGCGTGCGCCAGACAACGCCGGGGCGGAGGGCTCACGTGAGCTCCAGCTTCTGGAGGCGCTGCCACAAACGGGCCGCCAGCTCTTTCGCAGGGCCGGTCCAGACCTGGGACTCGCCCCGGGCCGGAGGCGGAAAAACCTTGACCACCTGAGTGAAGGAGCCGGCCAGCCCCACCGCGGCGGCGGGGAAACCCAGGTCGGCCAGCCCCCACACCGGCACCGGGTCTTTCTTGGCCTTGAGCTTGGCCTTGAAGGAGGGCACCCGGGGCTCGTTGATCTCTTTGACCACGGAGAGCACCGCAGGCAGGTCCACCTCCACCAGGTCGTAGCCATGGTCCAGGAGGCGCTCCACCGCCAGGCGCCCGGGCGCGGCCGCCTCCACCTTCCGGGCCCAGGCTACGTAGGGGATGCCCAGGATGGTGGCCAGCATGGGCCCCACCTGGGCGGTGTCGCCGTCGATGGCCTGCTTGCCGGTGAAGATGAGGTCTGCGCCGACCAGCTTCTCCACCGCCCGGGCCAGGGTCAGGGCCGTGGCCCAGGTGTCCGCGCCGGCGAAGGCTTTGTCGGACAGGAGCACGGCCCGGTCGGCGCCGTATCCCAGGGCCTCCCGCAGCGCCGCCTCGGCCTGGGGCGGCCCCATGGAGAGCAGGATCACCTCCCCGCCCCGGGCCTCCTTGAGGCGCAGACCCTCCTCCACGGCGTAGAGGTCAAAGGGGTTGATGACGGCCTTGACCCCTTCCCGCTTCAGGGTGTGGGTCTCCGGGTCCAGGCGCACGTCCTGGGTTTCGGGCACCTGCTTGATGCAGACGACGATGCGCAGCATGGCGGAGCTACTTTACCTCTGGATGATGAGCGGGGTGATCTGTCTGCCGCACTCTCGGCGGCAGGTGGCCACCCACTGCTGGACGGCCCCGGGGAGCTGCTCCAGCCGGAGGCCCTCCTGGCTGTAAATGGTGATCTTGCGGCAGTCGGACAGAATGCCCACGGTGAGCTTGCCGGTGGTCAGGTTCACGGCGAGGAGGCCTTTCTCCGGCCAGCAGTTGTGGGCCATGCAGCCGTTGGCCACCAGGTAGCCCTGGATTTCCTCGGTGGGCGCCACCACTGCGAAATTCTTCCGGAGCCGCCCATAATCCTGCCCCACCAGGGCCTTGAGGCCGTGCCGGGCCTCCAGCAGATTGAACAGGGCGTCGTCCGGGTAGGTGTTGAGGTGACTTTGCAGATACCCGAACCGGTCCTGCGCCGGGGCCGGGCCCGCCACCGCCAGGAGGACCAGGACGACGAGGACCTTGGCATGAACCTTGCTGACCATAGGCGCGCCTCGATGATGGCGGGTGCTTGGGAAACAGTTCTGCAGGGGCAGGTTCCAAACCCGCCCCCACAGAAGAGGGATTTTCACGGCAAAAGTTGTTCCGTAGGGTGCGTCTTACGCACCATTACCCGGGTTGGCGGGGGGGGGTGGAGACGCGCCCCCTACCTAATTTTTCCTGTGTTCCAGATGGGCCAACGTCCCGGCGCGACTGTTTGGGAACCAGGCAAAGCAATCATTCCCTGTCCCAGAACCCAGAACCCAAAACCCAAAACCTCGCCTCTGCCCCCCACCACCCGGAAGCCGCTTAAAACACCGGATAGCTCTTGTCGAAAGCGCCCCCGGGCTTGATTTTGATGATGCGGTAGGAAGAGGTGGAGCCGTAGGCGGTCCCGTCTTTGGCCACAGCGAAGTGCTTGAAGTACTCCGGCCAACCAGGCAATTTGTCGGGCTGGAATTTCACCATATTCAGGCCCTCCACCTTGGTGTAGGTGCCGTCCGACAGCCCGCCGCTCATGAGCACGGTCTGGTCCGCAGAGATGCCCAGTCCGTAATTGAAGCTGTTGTCGAGCTGGAACAGGGTCACTTCTCCCTTGCCGTCGATCTTGGCGTTGACGTTGCTGTAGTTGACCACCAGCACATTCTCGCCCTGGAAGAACGCCATCCAGCGCGTGCTGCTGGGGGAGTACCAGAGTTTATGCTCACCGACCTGCTTGCCGTCCGCCGTATTGAAAATCAAGAGAAGGGAGGTTTTGCCGTCGTGCTTGAGCTTGAAGGTTTCCAATTCCAGGCCCTTGACGCCGGCGGGCGGGGTGGCGCCTTTGGGCTCCGACTCGTCCGCCACAGCCTCCAGCAACACCGCCAGGCGGGCGCCTCCAGCGTCCAGCCCCATGGAAACCACCTTGGGTTTCCCGGGCAGGGTGACCTGGCCCTTGCTGCTCAGGTCGGTCATGCTCAGAATCTGGATGGTGTTGGGCGTCGCGCCCGTGTTCACCCCGGCCACCAGGTCGGCTTGGGGGGCGGCGCTCATCCGTTCGGCCTTGGGCGCCTTCTTCAGCACCTTCCATTCCTTGGCGTCAATCAGATGCAGGGTGCCGTCCGTGTCCTCGGCCACCACCCGGCTGCCGTCCTTGTTGAAGGCCAGGTTGACGATGCCGACCCCCAGCCAGACGCGGTTGGTGACTTCCATCTTGGCCGCGTCCAGCACGTACAGCACCCGATTGTCGCCGGCGCTGACCAGCGTCTCCCCGCCGGGAGACACGGCTACGGCCAACCCGCCCAGGGGGGTGGCGGCAAACACGGAAGTGGACCAGAGCAGCATGGATCCCAGAAACATCGCAAGAATCAGCCGTTTCATTCTTAATGATCTCCTCTTTGGGTGTTTGGTCAATTCCCATCCGGTGTTCTCGGCCACCTTCTCAACCGGGGAAACCGTTCGGGGGCATCGGGCCGTTTGTTCCGAAAAGGACAGCCGGTACGGCTGTTCTTGATTTCCGATTGGCCATCAGGCCTTCCCACCCGCCCTCCGGACCTCAGCGTTTCCTGCCGTACTCTTTATTGAGCGCCAGACCGATGATGTTCCTCATGATCTGGTTGGTGCCTTCGTAGATCTGCAGTATCTTGGCGTCCCGCATCATTTTTTCCACGGGATATTCCCGCATGTAGCCGTGGCCGCCCATGACCTGCACCGCGTCCACGGTGACCGCCATGGCCATGTCCGTGGGAAAGAGTTTGGCCATGGCCGCTTCCTTGGAGTAATCCTTGGCCCCGCTGTCAATATAGCGGGCCACCGCGTAGACCAGGGCCCGAGCCGCCTCCAGTTTGGTGGCCATGTCGGCCAACAGATGCTGCACGGCCTGGAAGGCGATGATGGGTTGGCCGAACTGCTGGCGCTCCTTGGCGAAGGCCGCGGCTTCGTCCAGGGCGCTTTGGGCCAGGCCCACGGCCAGAGAACCGGCCCCGGGACGGGCCAGATCCAGGGTGCGCATGGTGACGATGAATCCCAGGCCTTCTCGTCCGATAAGACGATCTTTGGGGATGCGGCAGTCGGCCAGGGCCATCTCCCGGGTCACCGAAGCCCGGATGCCCATTTTTTTCTCTTTCTTGCCGAACGAGACGCCCGGATCATTCTTCTCCACCAAGAAAGCGCTGGCCCCCCGGGCGCCCTTGGAACGGTCGGTCATGGCGATGACCGTGTTGAATGCCGCTTCTCCGGCGTTGGTGATCCATTGTTTGGTGCCGTTCAGCAGATAAGAATCCCCGTCCTTGACGGCGGTGGTCTGGATGGCCCCGGCGTCGCTGCCGGCCTGGGACTCGGTCAGGGCAAAGGCGGCCAAAGCCTCGCCCCGGGCCAGAGGCGGCAGGTACTTCTCCTTCTGCTCTTCGGAACCGTACAGCAGGAGGGGATATGCTCCCAGGAAGCTGGCGGCGTAGGTGGTGGCCACCCCGACGCACCCCTCGGCCAGGGCCTCCAGCACCAGGCAGTTTTCCAGGGCCCCCATCCCCAGGCCGCCGTAGGCCTCGGGGATGATGGTGCCGCAGAGGTCCGCCTGGGCCAGGTCCCGGATGATCTCCCAGGGGAAGGTTTCTTCCTCGTCCAACTGCGCGCGGAGGGGTTTGATCCGCTCCGCCGTGATCTGCCGGGCCAGTTCCTGCAGCAGGCGCTGCTCTTCGGTCAGCAGATAGTCCATGCCTGCTCCTTACTCCGAGGCCTCCGGAATCACCAGCCGTCCCTTGTAAAACCCGCAGGACGGGCAGGCATGGTGCGGCAGGCGGGGTGAGTTGCACTTGGGGCAGTTGGACAGGTTGGGCAGCGTCAGGTGCTGGTGCGACCGACGCATGTTCTTCTTGGAAATGGATTTCTTACGTTTGGGTAAGGGCACGGAGTAATCTCCTCTTTATGATTTCTCGGTTCGGGCCGGAACCGCAAAGGGCGAAGTCGACTCCTCCGCCGGGCAGGCGCAGGCGCCCCGGTTGAGGTCGGCTCCGCAGCGGGGACAGAGCCCGGAGCAGTCCTCGGCGCATAAGGGTTTCAATGGGATCAGGAGCAGGATCTGCTCCTTGATGATGGCGCCCAGGTCCAATTCGTCCCCGGTATAATAGTCCAGGCTCAGGTCGTCGGCGGACAGCTCCTCTTCCCGGCCGCTCACCGGGGCCGGCCCGGGGACCAGCAGCAGGTCGAAGGCCCCCTCCACCGCCAGGCCGAACCGGGTGAGGCAGCGGCTGCAGGCGAAATCCAGGGTGCCACCCAGAGACCCCCGCAGCAGGAGGTCCCGGCCGTGCTTCTGCACCAGCAGCTTCAGGGTCAGGCCCTCCGGGGCGTTGAAGTCCAGAGAGGGGTCCTCTTCCCGCCACTGCTCGAACCAGCGGGGCTCCAGCGTCAGGGCCAGGTCCAGCCCCTGGGCGGGGATGCCGGCGATGCCGAGCTTGAATGTCTGTTCCTGAAACATGGTCTTCCGTCCAGCCCTGTGAAGAGCAAATACGAATAGTTATCTTTTAATATATCCGATGCCCTGTCAAGAGGTTAGGGGATTTTTGAGATTATTGTTATTGCATCTCAGTTAAAATAGAGTATACTTGACCAGGCGGCCATCGCCAAGCTCTGGCCGCGGACGGCAAGCCTGTGACATCGGTAGTGGAGGGTGGGACGGATCTCTCACCCCGGGCCCCTCTCCCATAGAATTACTCCAAATCTATGCCATAAGGAGCAGGCAGGGGGCGGCGGTCCGTCTCCTGCACCCATCATCTCATGGTCATCGCCTTCATCGGCCAGCCCAATTGCGGCAAGAGCACCATTTTCAATTATTTCAGCGGCTACAAAGCCGTGGTCTCCAATTTTCCCGGCACCACCGTGAAATTCACCGAAAGCCGGGTGGTGGTGGAGGGCCGGGAAGTCACCTGCGTGGACCTGCCCGGCGTCTATTCTCTGACCTCCGCCGACCAGGCGGAGCTGGAGGCCCGCAATTACCTTCTCAAAGGGGAGTCCGCCGACGTCATCGTCAACGTCATGGACGCTTCCCTCCTCTCCCGCAGCCTGGAATTGACCCTGGAGCTCATGAGCCTGGAGCGTCCCCTGGTGGTGGCCTTGAATATGATGGACGAGGCCGACCGCAAGGGCGTCCATATCGACACTCAAATGCTCTCGGCCCTGTTGGGGGTGCCGGTGGTGCCCACCATCGCCGCCACCGGCCGGGGCCTGACGGAGCTGCTCAAGACCGCGGTGGAGACCGCCCGCCACCAGGTGCGCCCGGCCACGGTGGCCTTCAGCCGGGACGTGGAAGAGGAGATGGACGAACTGAGCCAGCGGCTGGAACTCTCCCTGGCCCGGGACCTGGGACTGCCCTGGCGCTTTTTTCTTATCAAGCTGCTGGAGGACGACCCGCACCTTTTGGCCGAGGTGGAACTGCGGAGTGAAGCGGCCATTCCGCTGGTGCGCAATCATCAAAAGATTCTGGCCCAAAGCCACGGTCGCCCGCCGGAAATCGTCATCGCCTCGGAGCGGCATGCCCTCTCCGTCAACCTTTTCGAACAGGTGGCCAAGGTAACCCCCAGGGAAAAGCCCCGCTGGCGGGACCGCCTGGATTGGGTGGCCACCCATAAATTTTGGGGCTACGTCCTTCTCATCCTGGTTCTGGGCCTTTTTTTCCAGGTGGTCTTCCGGTTGGGCCAACACGCCGAAGATTATCTCATGTCCTACCTGGAGCACCTCCAGAACCTGGCCCAGGGCTGGCTGGGGGCCGAGAGCCTGGCTTATTTCCTGGTGGGGGATGGGCTCCTCCTGGGGATTTTCGGCGGCGTGGGCATCGTGCTCCCCTACCTGCTGCCCTTTCTCCTGGGTCTGGCCCTCCTGGAAGACAGCGGCTATCTGCCCCGGGTGGCCTTTCTCATGGACAACTTCATGCACCTGCTGGGGCTGCACGGCAAGTCCATCATCCCCTTCATCCTGGGCTACGGCTGCAGCGTGCCTGCGGTGATGGCCAGCCGCATCCTGGAGAGCCCCCGGGACCGGCTGGTGGTGGCCTTGCTCTCCACCCTCATCCCCTGTTCGGCCCGCTCGGTGCTCATCTTCGCCCTGGTGGCCTACGCCCTCGGTCCGTACTGGGCCCTGGGGGTCTATCTCTTCAACCTCCTGGTCATCGCCGTGCTGGGCCGTCTCTCCACCTGGCTGCTGTCGGAGGTCTCGCCGGGTCTGCTCATGGAAATCCCCGAATACCGGATGCCCACCTGGACCAACGTCTGGCAGAAGTCCTGGCGCAGCCTCAAAGACTTCATCGTGGTGGCCTGGCCCATCCTCATCGCCGGCAGCCTGGTGTTGAGCCTGCTCAAATATTGGGGTCTGGACCGAAACGTCAACAACTTCCTTGCTCCCCTCACCTCCCTGTTGGATCTGCCCGCGGCGGTGGGCACCACCCTGATCTTCGGCATCATGCGCAAGGAACTCTCCCTGGTGATGCTGAATGAGGCCCTGGGCACCACCCAGCTCCACACGGTGCTGACCCCGGCCCAACTTCTCACCTTCACCGTCTTTGTGCTCTTTTATATCCCCTGCGCCTCCACCGTGGCCGCCCTGAGCCGGGAAGTGGGCTGGAAGGGGGCTTTCCTGTCCATCTTCGCCTCCCTGGCTCTGGCCCTGAGCCTGGGGATGCTGACCCGGGCCCTGGGGATGGCCATTCTTTAGGGATTTGTGGGCAACCCACCGGGAATGGGCAACGTCGCAGAATTTCCCTGAGACGATGGCAATTTTTGGGCAGAGGTGCAAATATCATTTGACATTAATTCTCAGGCGAAGTAACATAAAGCCTTAGATTTCGGTAACTCCCTGCACGTGAACCTGGTAATGGAATGGATGCCCTTGCCTGACCGAAACCTCCGCACCTCTCCGGAAAACCCCGGCCTTTTCCGGAGAACCACCGCCCTTCAGGGGATTCTGGTATCCTGAGGGGCGCTGTTTTTTTGCATTCCCGGCAGTTCGTCCTCTCTGTCCCCCTCACCAGGAGGCCAGCAGCATGACCAATGTTCTCAGGTCCGCCGACGCCCTGGTAGATCGACTCCTGGCCGACCCCGATTTGCTGGCCAAGGTCAAAGCCGACCCCCAGAAGGAACTGCCGCAGGTGGCCCGGGAGGTCATCGGCGGCCTGCCACCCATAGGTCCGGACCCCCTGCTTTATCGCATCGTGGTGGGTTCGTTGGGTGCGACGGTATTATCTGTCGTGCTGGGCACGATAGTCCTGGCAGCCTACAAAATCGGCCCCATTCCGGACCTGCTCACGGCCATCGGCTCTGCCGCGGTGGGCGCTTTGGCCGGCCTCCTGGCCCCGTCGCCGCGCCAATAATCCCGGAAGGGCCGACTATGCCTGCCCCCTGGGGCATTATGCCACGGCTGGCCGCATTTCTTCTGATCCTCGCCGCCGGGGCCGCGGCCGGCTGCGCCTCCTGGACGGCGGCCGACGGCACCCGCCACACCCTGGTCCTCGGCTTCGGACTGGTGTCCACCAAAGAAGCGCCGGACGGCAAGGCCACCGCCCTGCGGGCCCAGACCCTGGGCCTGGCGGTGAGGCCCGGCGGCCTGGCCCTGGGCTACCAGAGCCTCCAGCAAACCACCATTGCCCCGGACTGGCAGGGGATCGTCCAGGTGAGCGCCACCCCCGGACAACCCCTGACCGTTGAGGGCCACGGGCCCCCAAACCCGCCGGCACGGCCTGCCGCAGTGGCAACCCTTAACCTGGTCAGGGAGGGAGACCGATGAAGCCTGCATCATCCGGAACCTGCTCTGCGGTGCTGGCCATCTTGTGCAGTGCCTTGCTTTGGTGCGGCTGCGCGGCGCAAGGCTACATCGTCACCTCGGTGCAATCCGTTTTGGGCCTGGACGTCAGCGAAAACCCCAAGACCCAGGTGCCCCACGTGCGCTTCGGCTTTGCTCGCAGTCAATACTATTACATCCCCACGGGCAAGTCGGACAGCGGCCAGGGCGCCCCCAGCAGCGGCAATGCCAAGGAAACCCCCGAGCTGGTCAGCGAAATCGTGGTGGACGTCAAATTTTTGCAGTCAGCTTACATCAAAGAGCGCTTTGCTGTGGGTCCCACTGCGGTGCAAGCCGATGCGGCCCGGGCCTTGTTCAATCCGGAGGGGAAGGCTCTCCCGCCCCGCCCCGAGAACGTCAACCGGCTGATCCGGGAAATCGGCGCGCTCATCCAGGAGCCGGCCCAAAGGGAAAAGGCCAGGTCCTGGATCAAACAACATCACCCCCAATCTCCCTCTGACCCCGATAGGTTCCTGGACAACTTTCCCAATCCTGGGGCCCTGGAAAAACTCAAGGCCCACTTAACCGCAACTTAAAAGGAGACACGAAGCATGGCAGAGGTCATAGATTACAAGGTGATCGTAATCCAGGCCGCCGACGAAACGCAACTGGAAGAACACCTGAAGAATCAGGGGGCTCGCGGCTGGATGTTGGCGGCGCTGCTGCCGGACCCGAAGTCCCCAGCGTTCACCGCGGTTTTTCAAAAGAAAGCTGCCACGTGAAGCCAGGGGGGCTCTGAAGGTTGGCGTTATGAATGCCGGGAATGACGCTTGACAGCTGGGCGCCCGTGGCCGGGCCATGAAGGAAGAGGTCGGCAACCTGGCGGGGCTGGACCAAGCGGTGCCCGGTATGGAAAAACAGGAATAAACCCCCTCACGAGTCCTGACCCAAGGAGGCCCATTATGTCGATTAGCGCCATTGACAGGGAACCGAAGCATCTCCACCCCGCGTTCCGCCAAAAGGCCCAGGAGCTCTTGCAGAAACTTGCAGGCGAGGGCATCCCGTTCAGGCTTTTTGAAGGTTTCCGCACCCCCTCCCGTCAGCAGTATCTCTATGATCAGGGCCGCACCCGGCCGGGCCCTATCGTCACCAAGGCCCGGCCCTGGCAATCTTATCACCAATATGGGGTGTCCGGGGATTTCGTCTTATATGAAAACGGCCAGTGGAGTTGGAATGATAAGGGTCCCAAAGCGGCCTGGTGGGACCGCCTCCACCAGCTAGGGCAGCAGGTGGGACTGGAGCCCCTCAGCTGGGAGAAGCCGCACCTGCAGTTGAAAGGGTTGAGCACCGGCACCCTGCAGGCCGGCCAGTATCCTCACGGGGGGGACGAAACCTGGGCTGAACATCTGGCCGACGCCATCTATGGCTGGACGGGCAGTCCGCCGGCGCCCCCCGCGCCGGCCACCCTGTCGGACCGGCCCGGACTGAGCGAACCTGCCCCCGCCCTTGACTTACAGGACCTGCCCGCGATGGGTTCTTCCGACTGGCACAACCAGTTCGACGGCCGGGTCTGGCGGTATGACAACACCGGCATTTACCTCAAGGAAGGCGGGGGGGTGGTGGGGCCTCTCCGGACTCCCGGCGAACCCCTGACCTGCCGGAAAATCCTCAGTCTCTGCGGGGACGAAATCGCCGCAGCCGCAAAAAAACACCAGGTCCCGCCAGCCCTCATTATCATGACCATCGCCACCGAAACCGCCGCCTACCGGAAAGTCGGCTTTACCGGCCCCAGCACCTTCCGCTGGGAGCCTCATGTCAAGGTGACGGATGTGAGTCCGCCGCTTTTGGGTGACTACAGCGCCGGACCCATGCAAACCCTGGCCACCACGGCCAGGTGGGTCATCCGGGCCCAAAACCTGGACTACGACCCCTTCAAGGTTGCCCCGGTCTATGAATTCCAACCGGAGCCGCCCGCGGATCATCCATTGTATGGCTACCGGGTCAACATCGACATCGGGGCGGCGGAAATCAAGCAGCGGTGGGGTATGACCGGAGACGACCCCATCTTGGTGGGCGCGGCCTACAACGCAGGCGGGCTTTACAAAAGCACAAGCAATCCCTGGAGGCTCAGGTCGTCCGGCAACCACCTGCAAAGGGCGGCCGAATGGTACGGGGATGCCTGTGCGGTCTTAAAGGAGGTTTGATCCCGGAGATCTTCAGTCACCCGCCAAGAGCGCCGCCACCAGTTCGGCTTGCCGCCGGGCCGCGCCCTGGTGGGGGGTGAGGGCTGCCTGGGCCCGGGCGCCCCGTTGCCGGCGCCGGGCAGGGACGCCCGCCCCACCGGCCTTTTCATGGGTTACGGGTGGGCCGGCGCCCCATGCCCGACTGCTATAAGCTCTGAGCGTTTCGGGAACGAAAGTCCTTGAGCTCAGGGGGAATGTTGCCGATAAAGGGAGAGAAGAAGGGGGCCGGGGGCGGTCTCATACCGGATTGCGGTCAGGGGGACAAGGAACCGTAGCCGCAGGCTTCAGCCTGCGCCGCCATCTGACTGCAACGCCGTATCCGACATCCTTCCCCGGCAATCCGGCAAGGGAGGACGCGGCCATGTCTCCGGAGCGGCGGCGGCGCACCCGGGTGTCTCTGTGCGTGCCCGCCGAGGTGGTGCTGGATCACGCCACCGTAGCGGTGGACACCCTGAATATCAGCCTCAAAGGGGTGCTTTTAACCAGCGCCCCGTTCCTGGAGGTGGGGCTGGCCTGCCGGGTGCGGCTGCATCTGGGTCCGGAAGCCAGCCTCCATCTGAAGGGCCGCATCATCCGGGTGGGTGAGGGCCAAGCCGCCATCGACTTCACCGGCATGGACGAAGAGACCTTTGCCCACCTGCGCCGGCTGGTGGAATGCAACAGCCCGGACCCCGAAGGCGTCCTGCCTGAACTCCTGGCGCCGGCCTTTCCCCTCTTCCTCGCCCCCCGGCCCCGGCCCGTCCTGGCCGCGCCGCCGGCCGCATCCTGGCGGACGCCGTCCGGCCGGGGCGAGCCTCCTCCGGAAGATTCGTAAGAGCAGGCCATGTCTTGCCAATTTTTCCGTGAGGCGCGCACATCGTACCATACCTCTTAAGAATAAGCTCTCACTCTTCCCCCGAGGGCTTCCGGTCCACCTCCAGGTCTTGGCTGCCCAGGACTTGCCGTAACAGCTTAATGCTACTGCGTTCAGTAGTCCAAAAGTACTTTCATTTTCCCCCCTTTGCTAAAGGGGGGTCAGGGGGGATTTGTCAGTATTTGTTAAGGGTTAATCAATAATTCCACGTAGTAGGATTAACCTCGGAGGTGTGGCCCTGTGCGTCCAGAATCAGGGGCAGCCAGCGGCTCTTGATCCTCACCGTGTACCAGGGGGCGTCCACGGAGGGCTTGATGCCGGTGACCATTTTGCCTTCATAGAAATTCCCCACCGAGACGTCCGACAGCGCCACGGTCTGGCTCCGCCAGCCCACGGGATTCAGAGTGTGGATAAGCAGATTTTCCCGGCCCTCATCAATCTCCATTTTGGCGATGAAGATCCTGCCATAGATAATCCCACCCAAGGCGCAAACCACTCCCGCGATCCAGAAGGCGACCGCCCCACCCAACCGCACGGCGAACGGCGCCAGAACGTCCCCGTCGGCCGGCCTGGCGCCATAGGTTTGGAGGAAATCAAACCCGAAATAGACGCAGCCTGCTCCCGCAAAGATGAGCAGCCAGACCGCCAGGCGGCCCCTGATGATCTTTTTGTCTGCGGAATAGATTACCTTCATGCCGGTCCTCCTTGATTCCTAATCGTCCCCCCCTGCAGGGAAGTGCAATTTTCCTTCCAGGTGGGGTGGGGGGAGGGAGCAGTGGCCCGCCGGCCCCTGGCCTCCTCCTCCACATCATCCATGGCTACCACACCATCCCCGCGATCAGCTCAGCCTGGCGGCGGGCCGCGCCCTGGTGAGGGAGCAGGGCCTCCCGGGCCCGGCGGCCGGCGGCGGCTCTCTCGTCGGGGTGGTCCAGGAAACGGCGCAGCGCCCGGGCCAGGCCAGCGGCGTCGTCAATGAGAAAGCCCGCCCGGGCGGACTCCAGGATGTTTTGGGCCCAGCGGAAGTTATGGAGGTGGGGACCATACAAGGGCGCCAGGCCCCAGGCCGCGGGCTCCAGCAGGTTCTGGCCGCCGTGAGGCGCCAGGGAGCCGCCCACGAAGGCCAGGTCGGCCACCCCGTAAAGGCCGAAGAGGTCGCCCACGGTGTCCACCAGCACCACCGGGGCGCGGCGGGGCTCTTCTCCTTTGTTGAGAATCTGCCAGGACTGCCAGGCCAGGCCCCGGGCGTCCAGCAGGCGGGCCACCTCCGGGGCGCGCTCCGGGTGGCGGGGCGCCAGGAGGAGCAGCAGGGTAGGGGAGGGGGTGAGAAGTTTTTGGTAGGCCTCCAGGACGACCTCTTCCTCTCCCGCGTGCGTGGAGGCGGCCGCCAGGACGGGTTGGCTGTTCAGGCCCAAAACGCGCCGCAATTCCGGCAGATCGGCCCGGGCCTGCTCCTGGCGGGCCAGCAGGCCGTCCACCTTGAGATTGCCGGTGACGTGCAGGAGGGCAGGGGGGATCCCCAGGCTCAGGAGGCGTTCCCGGTCCGTGGCGGAGGGCACTGTAATAAGCTCGAAATATTTAAAGATATGAAGAAGATACCTGCCATATTTCAGATATCTTCTTAATGTTCGGTCGGACAGGCGGGCGTTCAGCAGGGCCAGCCGCACGCCCCGGCGATGGGCCGCGGTGAGGAAGCCCGGCCAGATTTCCGACTCCAGGGCAATGAAGATATCCGGCCGCAGACGCCCCAGATACCCCTGCACGGCCCAGGGCAGGTCCAGGGGGAAGTAGCAGACCTGGCACCCCGGTGCGAAGTGCCGCCGGGCCACGGCCTGGCCCGTTTCCGTCCCGGTGGAGAGTGTCAGGGCCGCCCCGGGGAGGAGGGCCCGCACCTCCCGCACCAGGGCCACTGCGCTCAGAATCTCCCCCACGGAGACGCCGTGCAGCCAGATCCGGGGCCGGCCCGGCGGGGGCGCGGGGGGGAGCTGCAGGCCCAGGCGGGGGAAAAAGCTCTCGCCGCCGCCCCGGGAGGTGAGATGGCGCCGGAACCAGGGCCAGGCCGCCAGGCCCAGCAATCCGGTTACAAGTTGATATGCTAAATATATAAGGTAGTTATTCATTATATTTGAGAACAGTTCTTAAGTATGACAGGGGAGGGGGCCGAGCTCCCGTGACACCTGCAAGGGGTGCGCAAGACGCACCCTACGGACCAAGTTTCCCACCAGAACCTGCCAGATCCGGGGGAGCCGGAGGTTTACCCGGGCAAGGCCGCCGCCCGGGCCCGCCACTCCTGCCGCACCGCCAGGTAGTCGGCCAGGATGCGCCCGTGGTCGAAGGCCAGATCACGGGGCAGGGCTTCCGGGGGAAAGACGGCCACCTCCCGGGCGTCGTCCGCGGCCTGAGGGACCCCCCCGCCCAGCCCCACGAACACGGTGGTGATGGTGATGATGATATCCACCGTGGGGACCGGATTCCGGCGCCGCGCAATTTCCTGGCCGCACCGGGGACAGATCAGGTATTCTGACATATTAGTTTACATAATATATCTTATCAGACGTTATTTGAATTCCCGCTTGATTATTCTCTTGAAATCCTCATAGCTTAGCCCCACAATCCTCCAGACGCGGTCTCTCGGATGGCGACGCATGGTGAGCCCCAGCCGCTCCCCGGTTTTCTTTTCTTTCAAGACAACCTGGGCTTCATCCCCCTGGGTCTGCACCTCCGCCAGGTCCACCGCCTCGGCCAGGGCCTGAATCTGTTGGTCGGTGAGTTGCCGCAGGTAGGCCTCCACCACTGCCCGCATCTCCTTTTCAAACCCTTCAAAGAGCTTGGGGATGAACTGGCTGGCCAGCTTCTGCCCCAACTGGCGCCCGAACTTGGCCCAGTCACCCTCCTTGGGGTCCCCCTTGAGCAACAGGTCCTTGCTGGAGGCATCCACCATCCCTGCCATAATATCCTTTATTATCAGATAGTTAAAAAAATCGTCATAGTTTCTGGCCTTGAGGGCCGACACCATATGATACAGTGAATAAACGGGGGAGTTGACCCAGCGCCAGTAAAGACCAGCGCCGGCCACGCCCGCCACCACCACCAGGGCCAGGATGAGGGCCAGACCGCGTTTCATGGGGCCTCCTTGGAGGGATCGGGAGAAGGGCAGGGAAGCGGGGCGGCGGGAATTCCGGGCCCCCTCCCCTTCTCCGCATGCCTCTCTTGTTAATCTTATGTGCTCAGATAATCAGGCTCAAGTTTTGTTTTGCAACTTTTCTCATTCTATGAAAAGAAGAATCGGCAAGTTCTTTCGGAGACGCAAGACGAGGAGCTGAAAGCGTCGCCATGACCCGGAAATTATCCACCCATCTCCTGGACAACGGCCTGACCCTGGAATTCTGGGACCACTCCCGGGTTACCGCCGGCGACCGCTGGCTCGCGGTCCTGGAGATGCGCCTGGCTATTCCCCTCACCCCGGAGGCCCTGCCGGAGGCCTTGCGGCCCAGGGCCGCCGAGGTGGTCCGGGCGTTGGGGCTTGAAGCGGTATTCACCCGCCGGGAGGAGCGCCATTTCATCCCGGCCCATGAATTGGCAGAGACCCTGAAAGAGATGGAGTCCCGGCTGCTGGCCACCTCCCGGCCTTACCTGGGCCATCCCGACTTTGCGCCCCGCTTCATCGCCCGGAAGTGGCAGGAACACCAGGAGAAACGGCAGTGGAATTAACCGCCCGCCTGACATCTCGGCCGCATCATGCCTGACCTGCCCCTGGTGCGACTCACCGGCAAGGGCCGGCGCTGGCGGCTCACCGGGCACCCGTGGGTCTTCCGGGACGACCTGGCCCAGGTCCCGCCCGCCCTGGCTGCGGGCGACTTGGCGGCGGTGCTCTCCCCCCAGGGCGACTTCCTGGGCCAGGCCTTTTTCAGCGTTCTGTCCCGCATTGCCCTCAGGTTCGTCACCTTTGGGGACGAGCCCGTGGACGCCGCCTTCTGGGGGGCCCGCCTGGACCGCGCCCTGGCCTACCGGGAGCTGGTGGCCCCCGGCGTGGAGGCCCGTCGCCTCATCTTCGGGGAGGCGGACGGCTTCCCGGGCCTGGTGGTGGACGCCTACGGCGCGCACCTGGCCGTGCAGACGTTGCACCCGGGTCCGGAGCGGCTCCTCCCGGAATTGCTGGAACTCCTGGCGGCGCGCCTGGCCCCGGCCTCCATCACGTTGCGCCACGACGCCGAGGTGCGCCTGCTGGAGGGCCTCACCCTTTCGGTAGAGACCGTCCGGGGCGTCCTGCCCGAGCGGGTGGAGGTGCGGGAGGGCGCCTGCCGGCTGCTGGTGGACGTCCAGGGTGGCCAGAAGACCGGGCTCTTCCTGGACCAGCGGGAGAACCGCCTGGCCGCCGCGCCCTGGGGACGGGGGGAGGTGCTGGACGCCTTCGCCTATCAGGGAGGCTTCGGGCTCCACCTGGCCCCGGGGGCGGAGCGGGTCACCCTGGTGGACGCCTCGGAGACGGCCCTGACCGCGGCCCGGCAGAACGCGGCCTTAAACAATCTCAACCACCTGGAGTTCGTCAAGGACAACGCCTTTGCCTTTCTCAAACGGGCCGTGGCCGCGGGCCGCCGCTTCGACGTGGTGGTGCTGGACCCGCCCGCCTTTGCGAAGAGCCGCCGGGACCGCCCCGGGGCCCTGAAAGGCTACCTGGAGATCAACCGCCGGGCCTTCCAACTGCTGCGCCCCGGCGGCGTGCTCATCACCTGCTCCTGCTCCTACAACCTGGGCGAACCGGAGTTCCTGGAGATCGTGCGCCAGGCCGCGGTGGCCGCAGGCCGCACCGCCCGCCTGGTGGAGCGCCGGGGCGCCGCCCGGGACCACCCCGCCCTGCTCAGCCTGCCCGAAAGCGCGTACCTGAAGTGCTGTTTCCTGATGGTGGATTGAAAATGAGGGTAAAATTGGCAGTAGCCTGCTTCCGGCAGATAAGTTTGGTCCTTTAAAAAAAATATGGAACATAAGTTGTAAATTCCTAAATTGTGATATAATAATTCACACAGCTTTAATATGAATGGCATAAAAAAATCTGAAAAAGCATTTTAGTTATTTATTCTCTAACGCTTATCAAAAAATGTTATAACTTTTTTATAAATGTAATTTATAGCATTGACAGTATAAATGGCTTAAAAAATTTTTGCTTCAAGGAGGATTGTCATGTTTTTTTCTTGTCTGATGAAAATTTTCTTAGGTTCTTTGACAATTTTATTAGTAGGCTTTGATGGCAAGGCAGAAGACGATATTCCAAAATTAGTAAAATCAGTTAAACCATCTGTTGTTATGATTGTCTCATTTAATGAACAAGGAATTGGAGAAACAATCGGAAGTGGATTTTTTGTAAATCAAGAAGGACATATTATTACTAATTATCATGTCATCCGGCAAGCCAAAAGAATTATTGCTAAAACTATAGATGGGACTACATATCATGTCAAATCTATCGCAGATGAGGACCATGAGTGGGATGTAGCTCTTTTATCCGTTGACATACCGCCAAACAAAATAGGGCCGTTGAAAATTAGTTCGATCTTACCAGAGGTTGGGGAACGTATAATAGTTATTGGCAGCCCACTAGGTTTTGACCAGACTATTAGCGACGGTCTTGTTTCTGCTTTACGGCCAATACAGGCAGGATATCAAGCCATTCAGATTTCAGCGCCTATATCACCTGGCTCCAGCGGCGGCCCTGTAATAAACATGAAGGGCGAAGCTATAGGCATTGCCACAATAAGCTTTCCGGGTGGGCAAAACCTCAACTTTGCAATCCCTGGGAAGAAGCTCCTTACCTTAAAGCCAGGAATGGTGAGGTCCCTTCCACAATTTCCCACCCCAGAGGCAGCGCCAAAACTGTCCGGCAAGCAGTACGCGGACCCCAAGGGCTTTTTCAAGATCATCCCCCCCGACGGCTGGAAGGTGACGGAATACCCCCAGGACCCCCGGGGCAAGGTGGTTTTCATCGGCCCGGAGGCGAACGTGGAGCTGCGGGTCCTCACCAACGCGGTGGAGATCACCAGCGTGGACCAGTTGGTGGCCTTCTGCAAGGACGTGGAAAAGCGCCTGGGCTTCAACACCAATATCAAGAAAGGCGAGTACTTCGGCCGCGCGGGGGTGCAGCGCAGTTTCACCATCAAAGGCATCCAGGTGGTGGCCCACGACTTCCTGGTGGGCAAGGTGGACCACAACCTCCAGTTTTCCGCGCCCCAGGACAAATTTCAGAAATACCTGCCGCTGGCCACGAAAAGCATGGAGACCTATGAGCCCGTCATGAAGGAAATGACCGGCGAGGACCTGAAGCAGCATCAGGTGGCCAAGAAACTGCGCCTGGCCCAACTCATGATGGAGCAGAAAAACTACGACATGGCCCGGGGGTTCGTCAAAGAAGGCCTGGAAGTGGACCCCAAAAACACGGACCTGCTGAAGCTGGATGAGGAACTGAAAAAGAAGAAGTAGCGATCCCGAAAGAAACGTTCCGGCAAGAGGGGGCGAAGCCGCAGGGACCGGCGGCCCCCTCTTTTTGCATGAAAGAGGAGATCATGGAACCGATACGCATCATGCCTTGTCTCGACATGAAGGACGGCCGGGTGGTGAAAGGGGTGAATTTCATCAACCTGCGGGACGCGGGCGATCCCGTGGAAAATGCCCGGTTTTATGAACAGGAGGGGGCCGACGAACTGGCCATGCTGGACATCGCCGCCACCGTGGAAAACCGCAAGACCCGCCTGGAGTGGGTGAAAAACGTGTCCGCGGTGATCACCATCCCCCTCACCATGGGCGGCGGCATCGGCGCCCTGAAGGACATCGAGGAGGTGCTGCAGGCCGGTGCGGCCAAGGTGTCCATGAACAGCGCCGCGGTGAAGAATCCCGACCTGGTCAGCCAGGCCGCCCAACGATACGGCGCCTCGCGGGTCACCATCGCCATCGACGGCAAGCGCAATCCGGCCATGCCGTCCGGCTTTGAGTTGGTGGTGGCTGGGGGGACCAAGCCCGTGGGCCGGGACGCGGTGGCCTGGGCCAAAGAGTGCCAGGAGCGGGGCGCCGGCTGTCTGCTGCCCACCAGCATGGACGGCGACGGCACCCAGGCCGGCTACGACCTGGAATTCACCCGGGCCATCGCCGAGGCGGTGACGCTGCCCATCGTGGCCTCGGGCGGGGCGGGCAAGCTGGAGCATTTTTATGAGGCGGTGACCCAGGGCAAGGCGCAGGTCCTGCTGGCGGCGTCGGTCTTCCACTACCGCATTTTCAGCATCCGCCAGGTGAAGGAATATTTGCGGGACCGGGGGCTGCCGGTTATTCTGTAGCGCCCCGGAATTCCCGCAGCTTGGCGCCGGGGTCGGGGGCGGTGGCCAGGGTCTCGCCGATGAGGAAGCCCCGGATACCCGCGGCCTCGAGACGCTCCACGTCGGCCCGGGTCTTGAGGCCCGAAGCCGCCACCAGGGTTACGCCCGGCGGGGCCAGGTATAGGGCGTGCCGTGCACGCCGGTCATTGAGTATATTACCCGTCAGCCTTCCTCACAGGTCGCCCCGGGCCCACGGCGGCCACGGGCCGCCCTATGAAGGCAGAATCCATAGGGCGTGCCGTGCACGCCGATGTCAGACCTGGGGCCATCTCCCTGGTTTCATTTCCCCCCGGAATTCCCGCAGCTTTGCCCCCGTGTCGGCGGCCGTGGCCAGGGTCTCGCCAATGAGGAAGCCCCGGATGCCCGCGGCTTCCAGGCGCTCCACGTCGGCCCGGGTCTTGAGCCCCGAAGCCGCCACCAGGGTCACGCCCGGCGGGGCCAGGGGCGCCAGTTCCAGGGCTCGGTCCGGGTGCATGGCAAAGGTGTTGAGGTCCCGGCTGTTGATGCAGATAAGGTTTGCCCCCACGGCCAGGGCCTGCTCCATTTCCGCAGCGGTGTGCACCTCCACCAGGGCTTCGAGGTTGAGCGACCGGGCCAGCAGCAACAGCGCCCTAAGCTGCCCCAACTCCAGCAGGCTGACGATGAGCAGCAGGGCGTCTGCGCCCAGAGCCGCGGTTTCATACACCTGGACGGGCTCCAGGATAAAATCCTTGCGCAGGATGGGGATGCCGATCTCCGGCCGCATCTGCACGATGAAGTCCGGCTCGCCCTTGAAATAGTGGCGCTCAGTGAGAACACTCAACGCCGCGGCGCTGTTCTTTTCGTAAATCCGGGCAAGTTCCACCGGGTCCCAATGCATGGCGAATTCGCCCTTGGAGGGCGAAGCCCGCTTCACCTCGGCAATGACGGCCGTGCCGGGGCAATGGTCCAGCGCCGCCTTTAGGCTCACCGGCGGCAGCCGCCCGGGGATAACCGCCTTGAACTCCTCGATCTTGCCGGACTGGAAGAGCCGAAGCGACTCTTCAAGCGTCCGGGCCACAATTTTTGCTAGAAAATTCATGGGACTCCTTTCCTGAGGGCCAACCGGCTCCGAGCCCCAAGCAGGCCCAGCAGCAGCAGGGGCAGGGCAAGGTCGTTCAGCCACAGCACCGGCCCCACGTTGTAGGGGGAGAAATTCCCCGCGGCCAGCATCTCCCGCAAGTGGCCGTAAGCACATCCCAGCAGAAAGATGGAAAAGCCCACCCCGGTGGCCGTCCAGAAGCCGTCCCGCCGCCAGAGGCAGCAGACCCCCAGGACGCCGAAGGCCAGGTTGGACATGGCCACTTCGAATTGGAAGGGGCTGCCGGGGGGCCAGCCGATTTTGAGGGCGATCTCTTCGGCCTTGAAGATGTGGCCCAGCGCCCCCATGAGGCCGCCCACCCCCGCAAAAATCACCAGGAGATAGAGCAGCAGCACCTCCACCACCAGGGCCGGGGAGCGGGGCTTTTTGGTGAGACTCAGGTGGAGGGTCACCACCAGAATCACCGCGGCCAGCGACAGAAACCAGGTCATGGCCTTCCTTTCTTCAGTTGAGGGGAGGCACGGGGGAGTGAGCTCTCCCGCCCTCCCCTCAAGCTCCCCACCCCAACCCCCTTTATTTTTCCCCCTGGTTCGCAGGTTGAATTTGGGAACCAGCGGGAACCAAAGGGGATAAAGCGCTCAGGGGTTGGGGATGGGGGTTTGGGGGAAGGGGTAGGGGCCGACTGCCCCTAGCCCCTTCC
>Ga0194111_10000192_pt1 | contig 73417 bp, 80 predicted proteins | sample TA2KigC300mmetaG_FD_146194 | JGI IMG/M metagenome (GOLD analysis project Ga0194111, IMG submission 146194) | Freshwater microbial communities from Lake Tanganyika, Tanzania - TA2015033 Kigoma Deep Cast 300m | ecosystem: Environmental > Aquatic > Freshwater > Lake | place: Tanzania: Lake...
GGGTAAGGGGTCGCAATGAGATTTGTCACTGGGTGTAAGTTCACCATGATTGATACCTAACCGTTCGTCTAAAAATTAAATTCAGAAACCCCAAACCCCAACTACAGCTGAATTTTTTCACAGCTTCGGAGGTCAGGAGGGGGATGGGGAATTTGTTGGAGCGCCTATTGTATCCAGCGACTCCACTTATGGGTAAAGATCAGAGTTTTACAAGGGGGGGCTTATCCAACCCTCCTAACCTGCTAACTCAATTTTTGAGTCAACTTCTTGAGTATGCCCGAAATTTTAGATCCCGAAGAAATTCTATCAAGACTTTTTGGTTCTATCTCAAGGGCAAGAATTCTTTACCCCGTTAGAAAATATTCATTATTGACATGGTATTTGTTTGATATCCTCTATTCAAACTGAGCAAGTACTGAAAGTAGTAGACTTTCTAACGGGGTGAACTTTTTGATTTCTCATGCGGGGAGGGCTTTTTATCAAAGAGAGATCATGTTTGAAACGGGTCTCAGCTTGCATCCGACGCAGCGCGAGCTCAAAAATTTATATGATCTGGGAATCATAAAGATGCGGGAAACCCATGATAGAGTCTACTATGAAATCGATTCTCATTCCTCTTTTTTCGAACCTCTTTCTGCGATCTTCGGTACTGCACAAAACAGAAAAAAGCAATCACCGTAGGGGTAGAAAATTAGAGGTTAACCTGCTCCTGGATTGAAGATTTCAGGAATTCGGAGAAGGCAACACCTAATGAAAGTATCACATTTAATGAATTTAAGATTGTTTTCAATAGAAATTTCACAACCCACCGCTGCCGAAGAGATTGATTCAGCTGAGATCGCAAGGCAGGTCGAGATATTTCACCGGGGTGCAAAGCCCATGAGATTGCTGAGACCTGCCCGCATCGGAGATGGGATCGTCCAGGTCTCACCTCAGGAAAGAGAGGCTCTTATCCGGCTTCATGAAGAGGCTGCTTGGAAAGGCCGAATGCTCACGTTTGTGCCTGCCTCAGGCGCTGCAAGCCGAATGTTCGAGGATTGGTACAGGTGTTACAAAGAAGGAAGATTTGATTCGGTCGAACGTTCAAAGTTTTTTGCTGAAAATCTTTCAAGGTTTGCCTTCTTTGATGATTTAAAGAAAGTCATGTCTCTGAACGGGCATGATATTCAAATGTGCCTTAGCGATGGCGAGTGCTCTAAAATCCTGGAATATATCCTCACACCCAAAGGCCTTAACTATGCCCTGCTTCCAAAAGCACTTCTTAAGTTTCACGTTTATCCGGAGCACAACCGAACAGCTATGGAGGAGCACCTCGTCGAAGCCGCATGTTATGTTCGAGACAAAAGAAACACCTGCAGGATACAATTTACTGTCTCAAAGGAACATGAAGCCCCATTCAGGGCCCTGCTTTCTCACATGAAGGAACTTTATGAAAAGTTTTATAGGGTGAGTCTGGATACAACCGTAACAACTCAGCTTCCCTCAACTGACACAATTGCTGTGGACATGGAGAACAGACCTTTCAAGGACAGCAGTGGTAAGATCCTGTTCAGACCAGGAGGTCACGGGGCGCTCCTTCAGAATCTCAATAATATGAACGGGGATATCATCTTTGTTAAGAACATTGACAACGTCGTTCCGGACCGTTTGAAGGATGTGACTGTCAGTTATAAGAAAATCCTGGGCGGGGTTCTCGTCCGATTTCAGGATGAGATTTTTGAATACCTCCGTCTTCTGTCCCGAAAAGAAATGGATCATCAACTACTGGAACGGGTCATCCTGTTCTGCAAAAAGAAACTCACCCTGTCCCTACCTGACAGGTTCAACAGTTATCCGGAAGATGTAAAAAGAGAATGGCTGCAACAGAAACTGAACAGACCGATCCGTTTATGCGGTATGGTGAAAAATGATGGCGAGCCAGGAGGAGGTCCTTTCTGGGTTGAAGAAGAAGATGGAACCCAGTCCCTTCAGATCGTAGAGCAGAACCAGATAGATATGACTTCTGTCGACCAGAAGGATATCTGGAAATCCTCTACCCATTTCAACCCTGTTGACCTGGTGTGCGGGGTCAGAAATTACCGGGGAGAAAAGTTTGATTTGAATCTTTATTCGAACCGGGAATCGGTAACGATCTCAAGAAAATCTTATAAAGGGATCCCGATCAAGGCACTTGAATTACCAGGCCTGTGGAATGGGGGCATGGCTTTCTGGAATACAGTGTTTGTTGAGGTGCCACTGGAAACCTTCAATCCCGTTAAGACGGTAGACGACCTGCTACGGAGCTCACACCAATTATAGTTACTTCCCTTTTAGCCGAGCTGGAGCTGAGGTTGGAGGCTGGGGTCAGGCCAGGCTAAGTGATTGATTTAATGAATTAAGATTGAAAAAAGGAGGCCGATTTTTGGTTTAGAATGGTAGTTTAAAGGGTGAAATTGATCTGGTAAGGAATTGGGGGTAGGTGTCCGGAATCTCCCGAACGGGTGTCCAGATTGCCCCGGAATACGCAGAGAGATCTGCCTGAGCCTCCATGTTCAAACCCAAGCCTGGATGAGCGGTATTGCCGAATCAGCGAGCTATGGAGACAGGGTGGTAACTTCTACCATAGGATGCTTTTGGCGTGCATCATTAACAATCTCTTCCAGTTTGAACGCAATAGAGGGTGAAGGGTATAGGGTGTAAAGTACCGAGAATAAGGATGTGACTGTAAGGAGATGTCAGCTTTCGAACCAATTTTCATTCTTTAATCTTGGAACACGGGAAAAATGTTTGTTGTTGGCACTGACCACTGTCAAGCCATTGGATAAGGCAATGGAAGCGATCATAATATCTTCAATCCCGATGGGTTGTCCGATCGAATATAAATGATGGATCAGGTCCCCTGCCTCCATGGCTTCCTTGTATGAGAAAGATAAGATCCGAATTTTTGGTAGAATTTGCTGCTCTATCTTTGTCCACAGGTCTGCGGGATTTCCCCGCTTTAATGCCCCATATCTTAATTCCATAATACAGATACTGGCTGAGAAGAGGGCATCAGTAGGTGTGTTCCGAAGCCTATTCATGAAACTGGGATTAGGTTTCTTCTTGATGATTTCGCTTAAGGCGTTTGTGTCAATCAGATACATCCATCATTCCTTCTGTGACCTGAGTATCCTGGGAGAATGTTTTTGGCGATTTTTAACAATTTGATTTACGATTTTAAAGAAAGGATCGCTGTTTTCCAACCATCCTTGCACTTTACCGGGGTGTTCCGAGCCTGATTCCGCAACAGGAGGAACGAGCATGGCCAAGGGCTTTCCTCTCTTCGCTATGGTAATGCGCTCCCTTCCATAAGCGACCCGGCTTAATAATTCCGAAAAATGTTTTTTTGCTTCCGCAACGCTATACTCCATACTGCTCATCATGACCTCTCCTTATGATCATTTTGACCTCATTATAAATTCGACCTCGATGTATTGTCAAGTGATGGTAATAAATTAGGGACACTTGCCTATTTATAAGGAAGCCAGGAAGGCAGGAATAAGGAAATGCAGGAATAGTGAAATAAGGAAGCCAGGAAAGCAGGAAAAGAAAAGCAGGAATAATGGAATGATGGAATGTTGAAAATACTGTTACGGGTTAGAAGACAAAATCGTTTCGGGTTACGGGTTGCGGGTTTTGGATCAAAAGGCTATAAAAAATAACCTTAGTGTTTCATAAAAAAGAATATGATTGGTCCTTCCCAACCCTCCCCTCCAGCCTCGGAGGGGGAGGGTAAGGGTGAGCGGATTGACTCTATCTATAGCGTTGATCTCTCTATGATTTCTATATTGAAACAGGAGGGATTTAAAGCTCTAAATCCTGAAGAAGAGACGTTACCTGAACCCAGAAATGAAATTGACTGAATTCCAATCCTCAAAAAGAGCAATCCGCCGTCATGACCCCGAACGGGTCATCCGTCAGAGGCTGCGGCGAACGCATCGGCATGTGAAGAATCCGGGCCATCTTTTCAAGAACAATACAGTCTGCTCCTGCTGGATGTGCGGCAACCCCCGTAAACATCTTGGAGAAGTCACGTTACAGGAAAAGAAATTTCGGGAAGCCTGGCCTATTCTTTGGGAAGATTTGGCTTTAGAAGCTGAGAATGACGGCGCCAGATTATATTCGAGCACATAAACACTCGATGGGTAACCGCAATGAGATACTCTCGAGCGAACGATGCGGATGTTTTTATTGTCTGGAGATATTTTTGCCAATCGAGGTGAAAGAATGGATCGATGAGAAGGGAGGGGTCAGTCAGACTGCGCTTTGCCCAAGATGCGGCATCGACTCCGTTATCGGGTCTGGGTCAGGCTATCCGATTACGATCGAGTTTTTGCGGCTGATGAAGGAACATTGGTTTGCCCTCCAAGTGGCTACATAGACCTGGTTTTTTAGTGTCGAACCAATGGGGTAAAATCTTTATTCATTACTTTGGGGAAGAGCTGAAACCTCTGTTTTTACAGGGAGATTTAATAGATCATAAACTTGGTATTGGCGCCTGGAGTGGGGGCGGACCCAGTTCAGCAAAGTCATTGGAGGCATCACAGAGTTATAAGTGTTTAGTGTGAGTGTTAAGTTTTTAAGACGATCAAAAAACGATTACGAGTTACCGGGTTTATAAAGCCAGAGCATAGAGAGAAGGAATGCTAAAAGAAATACAAGATTGTTTTAGATCAGAGAGAATTCTTTTCACCAGGCATGCAAGAGATGAGATGGAGTATGAGGAGCTCGGTGAAATTAGGAGAAGCGGCCCAGGGTCAGGCTTGTTTCTTGTGTTTCCGCTTTTAGAAACCAATAGTCAAACCAAACCAACCTTTCCTAACCTTTCCCCTCCTGACTCAATTTTTGAGTTACCCCCCAAACAGAGAATATGGAATCAACCCTTTATCCTTGGCTTCCCCACTACGGAATGTACAACAGGAAAGGTTAAGAGGCGAGGGGAAAAGCGAATCTGTGGAGGGGCGAATCAGGAAAATAGAGAAATAGCTAATTTTGATTCGATTTGATTAAATAATGCTGACCTGATATAATTTCAAATACTATGAGAGAGGGTTTTCTATCAATCGACAAAAATGATAATAGATTTAAAGAGATACTCAGAAGAAATAAAGTGAAAAGTATCTCTATTTTTGGTTCCTATGCAACTGGGGAAAAGCGCGAGGACAGTGATATAGATTTTTTGGTGGAATTCCATAAGGATGCTGATCTTTTGGATATGGTAGGTTTGAAACTAGACTTGGAAAATTTGCTGGGGAAAAAGGTAGATATTGTTACCCAGAATTCAATCAGTCAATACATACGAGAAAAGATCATTAGCCAGGCTATACCCTTGTGAGAAAAGACTTCAGACCATTTTGGGAACACATCTTAGAAGCCATTCAGAAGACTGAAGCTTATACAAAAGGCTTTGAAAAGGAAGATTTTTTCGGAAACAAGTTAGTTCAGGATGGTGTAGTTAGAAATCTCGAAATAATCGGGGAGGCCACAAAAAGGATACCCGAGGTAATTAGAGGCAGATATCCGCAAATTGAATGGAAAAAGATTGCGGGAATGAGAGATGTTCTGATCCATGATTATTTCGGGGTTGATATGGAAAAAGTATGGGGTGTGATTAAAAACCGAATTCCTGAACTGAAAAAAGTTGTTTCAGATATTCTCAAAGATTAATGAGGGGAAAGGACTGTGGGGTCAGACCGCAACTTTCAACACAATGTGGGGGGGCTCCCCGGTCCGCGGTTAAGTTTTTTAAGAAACCAAAAAGGGATTCTGCCTTAGCCTGATTCCACGGATTCAGGCTCCGGCTCCGGAAACCCGAAGGACTCCTACTCAACCCCCATCTTCGTTGACTCAATTTTTGAGTCAACTTTCCCAGTTCAGCGAACTTTTTCTGATGGAATAATGTAATAGCGAAGGGATCAAGGCTAAAGATTGAAAAGAATTCTTTTCGGCCTTCGACTCAAAATTCGTAACAGGAAAGGGTAAACCTTCCGCATTACGCACTACGACTCACGATTTTCCGTCTAAAACTTAGAACTCAAAACTTAACACTCAAAACTGATTGTTATGAAGTCATTTGAGATGATTCATCTTGGAGGGGAGCACTGCGTCACAGGTTCATGCCACCTCGTTCAGACTAACGGGATCAATCTTCTGGTTGATTGCGGGACAACGCAGGGTTCAGATCAGGCTCTTCCGATAGATGCTTGGCCGGTTAAACCTTCACAGATTGATTTCCTTTTCCTCTCCCATGCTCATATTGACCATGTCGGACGTATCCCGGAATTGATTCGAAAGGGGTTCAAGGGTGAGATACTCACGACTCACCCGACCAAGAACCTACTCCTGCCGATGTTGGAAGATGCCATGGCTCTTGGCAATCCGGAGGAAAAAGAGGCCGCTTCTCTCTTGCGGACGATTGATGAATTCAGTTGGGGGTTTGAATACGGGCAAGCTTTCAATCTCAGGAAAGGGGTCCGGTTTTCGTTTTACCAGGCAGGCCACATTTTGGGATCTTCATTCATTTTCTTCGAATCGGAATTCCCTCGGAATTCCATTCTTTTCTCCGGCGATCTCGGGTGCAAACATACCCCGCTGGTCCCGAATCCGGATCCCCCCCCTTCCTGCGATCTTCTCATTCTTGAATCCACCTATGGGGACAAAACCCATGAAACACGTGAGCGCCGAATTGAAGCATTGGGAAAGGTTTTAGCCCATGCGCTCTCCGATGGCGGAAAGGTGTTCATTCCAGCTTTTGCCCTGGGCCGCACTCAGGAAGTGCTTTACGATCTTGACCGGCTTTTCTCAGACCGGTTTTATCAAAAACAGTTTCCAGAACTGACCGTGAGAGGTGGCATCCCGGTAGTTCTGGATTCGCCCCTGGGCATGAAACTGACGAAGATTGCATTGAGCCTTTCCGAATATTGGGACAACGAGGCAAAAGGGCTTCTGGATTATGGGGACAAGCCCATGGATTTCGATCATCTCTATGTGGCCGAAAGCCATAAAGCCCACATGAGACTTCTGGATCACCCCGGTCCCTTAGTGGTCATTGCAGGGAGCGGGATGTGCACGGGTGGAAGAATCATCGATCACCTGAAGATCGGCATCGAAGACCCCAAGAACGACATCATCTTCGTAGGATACAATGCAAGGGGTACTCCAGGAAGGGAAATTCAGGAAGCGGCCACTCAAAAAAAAGGCTATGTGACTCTCGACGGCAAAAAGTGCAGGTTGCAAGCCGGCGTTCATACTCTTTCCGGGTATTCGGCCCATGCAGATCAGAAGGAGTTGATGGAGTGGGTCAAGCTTATGCCTGACAAACCTCGATCGATCAAGCTCGTTCACGGAGAACCCTCTGCACAGAAAACGCTGGCGAGTGAGCTTAGTCGACAGGGGTATAAAGTAGAGTGTTGAGTTATCAGTGTTAAGTGTTAAGTTATCAGTGTTGAGTTAAAAGCTTAGAGCAATCACTGTTGCGAGTTTCGAGTTACGAGTTTAATTCATTTAGGAATTTTGGAATGATGAATTTTGAGTTATCAATGTTGAGTGTTAAGTTTTGAGTTAAAGGGACAAGGAAAAACGGTTACGAGTTTCGCCCGCCTGCGCCGAGGTTTCGGCGGGCAGGTGTTCGGGTTAAAGATACAAGGCGAAAGGTTCAAGGAATAAGAAATTTCGTATAGAGTCATAGGAGAAATAGATTTTAATGAAAATATTAACCACAGGCGGTGCTGGTTATATTGGCAGTCACACGTGTCTGGAACTGTTGGAAGCCGGTTATGAAGTAGTTGTAGTGGATAATCTCTGCAACAGCAAGGTGGAATCATTAGAGCGGGTTCAACGAATCACCGGACGATCGCTTTCTTTCTACCAGGTGGATTTAATCGATCAGGAGGGACTAACTTCGGTGTTTCGCAATCACCGCATCGATGCAGTCATCCATTTTGCCGGGCTGAAAGCTGTGGGCGAGTCTACCCGTTACCCTCTAAAATATTACCACAATAACATTACTGGAACATTAATCCTTTGCGAGGTCATGAAGAAAGAAGGCGTCAGAACGATCGTCTTCAGCTCTTCCGCAACCGTCTATGGCGAGCCGCAACAGGTTCCCATCACAGAAGATGCTCCACTCTCTCCGACAAATCCGTATGGACGGACGAAGCTTGTAATCGAAGACATCCTGCGGGACTTGCGCATTGCTGAGCCGGACTGGCAAATCGCACTCCTCCGTTACTTTAACCCGGTAGGCGCCCACCAAAGCGGAGAAATCGGGGAGGACCCCGATGGCATTCCAAATAACCTGTTCCCCTACATTTCCCAGGTGGCCGTTGGAAAGCTCAAAGAACTGTCGGTTTTCGGTAACGACTATCCGACTCCGGACGGGACAGGGGTGCGTGATTATATTCATGTGGTCGATTTGAGCCTCGGCCATATCAAGGCTCTTGAGAGATTGAAAAGCAAACCCGGGCTGGTCACTTATAATCTGGGAACGGGAAAGGGTTATAGTGTGCTGGAGGTTATTGAGGCTTTCAGAATGGCTTGCGGAAAACCGATCCCTTATAAGATGGTTGGCCGTCGGCCGGGAGACGTAGCCGCTTGCTTTGCCGACCCTTCGTTGGCAGGCCGTGAACTCGGCTGGGTTGCCGTAAAAGGTTTGGAAGAGATGTGCGCCGACACCTGGCGCTGGCAGGTCAATAATCCAATGGGGTATTGAGGAACCCCGGAAAAAATGGAACCAATGTTGAAAACCATTGTTACGAGTTGCGAGTTACGGGTTTTGAGGTGCCTGGGTTATGGGGTTATCACAACAAACCCAATAAACCCAATCAACTCAAGTAACCCAATTCAACCCAATTAACCCGTAACCCGAAACATGAAACATAAAACTCTTTACTCAACACTCAATCACTCTAAGAAGGAGTAAATGATGCTTGAATATTCAATTAGTCCGAAAGGTGAGACGTTTAAACTTCCATCCCAGGAGGAATATCCCAAAGAATACGAACGGCTTAAGGAATTGGCGGATCGCCAGCGGGCCCTGGGGCGGGAGATCGTTGTCGTTATGGGATTGGGGTTTGTCGGCGCGGTCATGGCCGCGGTGGTTGCCGATGCAACGGATCAAAATGGTCAACCAACGAAATTTGTAATTGGCATGCAAAGGCCGAGCCCCCGCAGTTTCTGGAAAACCCCTTTGTTGAACCGCGGAATTCCGCCAGTGAGCTCGGAAGATCCGGAAGTCCCGTTGATGATCAACCGCTGTGTGAATGAAAAGAAGACACTCACTGCAACCTACACTTATGATGCTTTAAAGCTGGCGGATGTCGTAATTGTGGATGTCCAGTGCGATTATTTGAAAGAATCACTCGGCCGTGTTTGTGAGGGTAGGGCGGATATGGTCGCCATGGAAGAGTCCATTGAGATTATTGCTCAACAGATCAGCCCCCAGACTCTGGTGCTTATTGAAACGACGGTCGCTCCAGGAACGACTGAACAGATCGCTTATCCAATCATCAAAAAGGCTTTCCAGAAGAGGGGAATTCTCTCCGATCCGGTCCTGGCGCACAGCTTTGAGAGGGTCATGCCCGGGAAGAATTATGTGGCCAGCATCCGTGACTTCTGGCGGGTTTGCAGCGGAATCAACGAAGAGTCAACGCACAGAGTGGTTAAATTCCTGAAGGATGTCCTGAACACGGAGAAGTTCCCATTGAGTGTGTTAGATAGGCCGATCGAGTCGGAGACTGCCAAGATTATTGAAAACAGTTTCAGGGCCACCCTCCTCGCATTTATGGACGAGTGGAGCCTTTTTGCAGAGCGAAACGGCGTGGATCTCATTAAAGTCATCAACGCCATTAAGGTCAGGCCGACGCACAGCAACATCATATTTCCAGGCCCGGGAATCGGAGGGTACTGTCTTCCCAAAGATGGGGGCCTGGGCGTTTGGGCCTACCGCCACATCCATGGGTTTGAGGACGATATTTTCAAAATTACTCCAAAGGCCATCGATATCAATGATACGAGGGCTCTTCACGTAGCCCAACTCACTCGAGACGCTCTCCGAAACATGAGCCGACCGATTGCCTCCGCGGATATTCTGGTGCTCGGGGCGTCGTACCGTGAAGACGTAGGGGATACCCGTTACAGCGGCTCAGAACTAATCGTCCGGCGTCTGACAGAGATGGGTGCGGAATTACGGGTACACGATCCTTACGTTCTTCATTGGTGGGAGTTTGAGAAGCAGGATGAATATCCTGCCACGTCACAAAGCCTGAAAAGGTTTTTTAGGGGACAGGAAAAACTTAAAGATCTCCGGATTGAACAAGACTTGCAAAAAGCATTGCATGGCATTGACGCCCTAATTCTTGCCGTCAGGCACAGGCATTACTTGAATCTTAATCCTGAAGAGATCGTGAAGGCTGCAGGAGGACCCATTGCCGTCATCGACTGTTTTGGCATTCTGGATGATGAAAGGATAAAACGTTATTTCGAACTCGGTTGTGAAGTAAAAGGATTGGGAAGAGGCCACGTTAAAAGAATCAAGGACCAGGTAAGGAAGAAAATCCGGAATACTGAATAATGAAACCAATGTTAGAAACCATTGTTACGGGTTTCGAGTTACGGGTTAAAAACACTAAAGAATAATGGAATAAGGAAGCCAGGAAAGCAGGAAAAAAGCTGGAATGGGGGAAGAATGAAATAATGGAATAATGAAAAGACGGTTACGGGTTTCGAGTTACGGGTTTAAAACACTAAAGAATAATGGGATAAGGAAGCCAGGAAAGCAGGAAAAAAGCTGGAATGGGGGAAGAATGAAATAATGGAATAATGAAAAGACGGTTACGGGTTTCGAGTTACGGGTTTAAAACACTAAAGAATAATGGAATAAGGAAGCCAAGAAAGCAGGAAAAGAAAAGCTGGAATGGGGGAATTTTGGAATGGTGGAATAATGGAAACCAATGTTAAAAAACATTGTTACGGGTTTCGAGTTGCGGGTTTCGTGTTAAAAACCGTTAGAAGTAATGTGTTGACTGTAACTTGTAACCCGGAACTTGTAACAATGTTTTCTTCCTCTAACCTCCAACTTTTTATTTATTTGCCTCCAACCTCCAACTTTTAACTTCAAATAATTATTTGGTAGCTTGAGTTGATACAAGTTGTGAACATGGACCCCGAAACTCGTAACCCGTAACATCTCTGTTTATTTTCCCCCAACCTCAAACCTTTCGTTTTTGAAATATGCATTTACTGAATTTTCTTCCATTTCTATGCGCTCTTTTCTGTCTCGGAATTGCTCTATTTGCTTTATTCCGGGATAAACATTCTTTTACCCACTGGATATTTGCGGCGGGAATGATCGTCTTATCCCTTGAGATGGGCCTCATTGGAATGAGTTTTCGGTCGGATTCTCTCGCTGAGATGATCCGGTGGCAGGAATTCCGGATGATTACCACGGCTTTTTTGCCGGGCATATGGCTCATCTTTTCGTTCACCTTTGCCAGGGCAAACTATGGAGAATTTATTAAGAAGTGGTGGTGGGTTATTGCTTCATCATTCCTCTTGTCCGTCCTTCTGACAATCGTTTTAAAGAAAGGTGTGTTCATCGAGGAACTGTCTTTTCTGGAAACATCCACATGGTCTTTGCGGTTAGGCCGGTCCGGCTATCTTTCGGAGGTGGTTTTCCTTCTTATCAGCGTGATCATCCTGATGAACCTTGAGAGAGCTTTTCGGACTTCCGTTGGCACGATCCGGTGGAAAATTAAATTCATCCTTCTTGGCGTTGGAGGGTTCTTTACTTTTCGGATTTATGCCACCAGTCAGGCTCTGCTTTTTTCCTCGACCGGATATTCTCTCCAACTGTTTAACGCAGGAACCGGATTTATCATAGGCATCCTTATGCTTATCGGACTGATGAGAATGCGTCTGTTGAAGACAGATCTCTATTTCTCCCAGACCTTTCTTTATAATTCGGTGGTGATCCTGATTGTCGGGGTCTATCTCCTTTCGATAGGGTTTCTTTCCAAAATCCTCGGCCAGCTTGATATCAGCCACCATCTACCCATTGAAGCTCTTTTTATCCTTTTAGCCCTTACCGGTTTAACCATTGCCCTGATATCGGGCGAGGTGCGACTGAAGATACGGCGTTTTGTGGTGCGCCATTTCAAAAAGCCGCAATACGATTACCGGGAAAAATGGGGGGAGTTTATCGAACGCACAAGTTCTTCGATCGACATCCACGATTATTGTGACAAAGTGACCAAATGGACTTCAGGAATTTTTAGCGTCTCTTCTGTGACGGTATGGTTACTGAATGAATCAAAGGAACGCCTTATCTTCGGAGGATCGACAGCCCTTTCTCAAGAGGAGGCAGGCAAGATTTCGGGGAATCAAGAGAGTGTACAGAAATGGATTGCTTTTTTGAAAGATCAAAAGGACCCGTTTGATTTCGAGGCTATTCAGAAGACCAATCCTCACGATACGGATTGGCTGAACCAGAGCTTTCTGACGGAAGGAAGAATCCGTTATGGGACATCACTCATGACCGGAGAACATCTGCTTGGATTTTTAACTGTAAACAATCGGATGAAAAAGGAGCCTTTTTCCGTAGAAGATTTAATGTTGCTCAAGATGGTCGCAAGTCAAACCGCAGGAAACCTTCTTAATTTTAAGCTTGCGGAGGACCTCCGGAAGGCAAAGGAGATGGAGGCGTTCCAGACGATGTCCGCTTTCGTCGTTCACGACCTAAAGAACCTTGCTTCCACGCTTTCGCTGACCATGCAGAATCTTCCCGTTCACTTTGATAACCCTGAATTCAGGAAGGATGCCACGCAGATGATCGGCCAAAGCGTGGAGAAGGTGAATCATATGTGCAGTCACCTCTCCCTGCTGAGCCAAAAGGTTCAGTTAAATATCGTTGAAACAGACCTGAATGAACTGATTATCCGTTCTCTCCACTGCCTGAATGGATCGAGTAAGATCTCTCTGATTCAAGACCTCCAGCCGACTCCTAAATTGTTGATCGACCCCGATCAATTTCAAAAGGTTCTGACGAACCTCATCCTGAACGCCAATGAATCGGTGGGGAACAGAGGGGAGGTCCGGGTGGCCACGGGCCACAGGGATGGCTGGGTGACGCTTTCCGTAAGCGACAACGGATGCGGTATGTCAGAGGAGTTCATGGAGCAATCGCTCTTCCGCCCCTTCAAGACGACGAAGAAGAACGGCATGGGAATCGGCCTCTACCAGAGCAAGATGATCATCGAAGCTCACCGCGGGAGAATCGAGGTAGAGAGTGAAGTAGGGAAAGGAAGTACGTTTAGAGTTTTCCTGCCTCTGGCAGGAAAATTGTGTTAAGTGTTGAGTGTTAAAGTGTTCAGAGAAAACTGGAAACACATGAAAAAATGTTGAGTGTTAAAGTGTTAAGTCAAAACACAGGAAAATAGTGTTAAGTGTCGAGTGTTAAAGTGTTAAGTCAAAACACTTAACACCAAACACTTAACACTTAACACTAACTACGAGGAGGGAAAATTATGATTACAAGTTACAAAGAATTGAAAGTTTGGGAAAAAGCCGATGAGCTTGCATTCCAAGTTTTTGATTTAACCGATTTATTTCCAAGGAGATACTTATACGACCTGACGAGTCAGTTGAGAAGAGCTGCTCTTTCGGTACCGACTAACATTGCGGAGGGTTGTGCGAGCTTTCATTCAGGAGAGTTCTTGCAGTTTTTGAATATTTCCAGGAGATCATTAAGTGAAGCACAGTATTTGCTGTATTTTGCTTCAAGGCGAAATTTAATAAAAGAGACTCAACTGTCAGAACTTGAATCAATAGGTGAAGAGATCAGCAAGATGCTGAACGCTTTAGCCAAATCCATACGCAATAAAATCAAAACCTCTAAAAAATCTCAGCGCTTTTTGCCTGATATTGATACTTAACACTCAACACTTAACACTGAGGTACAATGTCAAAACCCAAACTTCTCATTGTGGAAGACGACTCCTCGATTGCTACCCAGATGAAATGGGCGCTGGCTGGGGATTATGAGGTTCTCCTGGCGGGGGACCGGCGGAGCGCTGTCGAGATTTTTATTGAGAAACAACCTCTGGTGGTCACACTCGACCTCGGACTGCCTCCCCGTCCCGGCGAAGTGGAAGAGGGGTTCCTGACGCTCAACGAGATTCTCTCACAGAAGGGGTTGGTGAAGGTGATTGTGATTACCGGCCAGGGAGAAAAGGATCATGCTCTGAGGGCAATCGGAGAGGGCGCCTACGACTTCTTCTGCAAACCGATTCAGATAGAGGAGCTGAAGATTATTTTGAACCGGGCTTTTTACGTGTCGCAGCTTGAGGTTGAACATCGCGAACTTAAACAACGTATGAGCGGTGAATCGTTTGAGGGGATGGTTGGGACAAGCCCGCAAATGCAGGAAGTCTTTTCAACTATTCGCAAGGTGGCTACGACTGATGTACCTGTTCTAATCGCAGGAGAGAGCGGAACGGGCAAGGAATTAGTGGCCAAGGCGATTCACCTGAATAGCTCGAGGAAGGGTTACCCTTTTATTGTAATCAATTGCAGCGCCATCCCTGAAAGTCTGCTTGAAAGCGAGCTCTTCGGACATGAAAAGGGAGCGTTTACCGGCGCCCATATCCAGCGCAAAGGCCGTTTTGAGATGGCTCAAAAGGGGACCCTTTTTCTGGATGAAATCGGAGAGCTTTCACTGCCGCTGCAGGTAAAACTTCTCAGATTCCTCCAGGAGCAGAAGATCGAGCGGGTCGGTGGAAGGGAAGAGATCGAAGTGGACACTCGTGTTCTTGCAGCTACGAATAGGGATTTGAAGCAGGCCCTCAGTGGGGGGAAGTTTCGTGAAGACCTTTATTATCGCCTTGGAGTCATGACGATTTCTTTGCCGCCTCTACGTGAACGTGAAGGAGACGCGTTGCTTCTTGCAACCGCATTATTACGAAAGTATGCCAATGAGAGCGGAAAAAAAATCACCGGATATACTCCTCAGGCAATTCAAGCCATTAAGACCTATACATGGCCCGGAAATGTTAGAGAGCTTGAAAACCGGGTAAAAAGGGCGGTCATCATGGCGGAAGGACAGAAGGTGACCCACGGCGACCTGGAATTTGAGTCTCCTTATGAAAGGTATGAAGGGCAAGGGCTGAAGGGAGCCAGAGAGGCGGTGGAGAAGGACATGATTCAAAGAGCATTAGGCAGGAATAAAGGGAACATGACCAAGGCTGCCGAAGAGTTAGGAATCAGTCGCCCCACGCTGTACGAATTGATGGAGAAGTTGGGAATTGAGAAGTAGTTGTTAGTGTTGAGTGTTGAAGTGTCAAGTATGAAGCGAAAAGTAAACTCGGGGTGTGAAACTCAACACTTAACACTGGTCACTTAAAACTTGTTAAACCGTCGGAAAATCTTACAACTGTAAAATGGCGTAAAAATGCTAGTAACATATTGTTTTTAAAAGAAATATATTTGCATTTCTCAATATTCTCTTATTATTTATCCGTATTGTCAGTATTTTTTACATTCTTTTAAAATTAAAGAAAAAGGCCGCCTCAGCAAAATATAAAATTCAATAGGAATATTAAATAGTTATTATGAAGCATGTAATTTATCAAGTTTATGTTTTTTGGCATGCAAATTGATATATATAAGGCAGCCCATGGAAAGTAGTGATTTAAAGAGGAGGATGAAAATGAAAAAGTTTCTTTTCGGTATGGCACTTCAATTTATTATTTCTATAATAATTGTCCCATTTGCCGTGGCTGATCAAATACAGCTCTACCAGCAGAGTGGTTATTCATCTTCAAATGGGGGGGAATTCACTTTAAGGATAATGGATTCTCCATCAATTGGGCCTGATTTGAATGTATATTGGAACTATTATTCTCCATTAGCCCGGGACATAGGAAATGTGAGTTACAATCCAAGTTTTCAAACCTTCTGCTTGGAAGCAGGCGAATTTTTTACGCCGGGTACAACCTATAATGTGGCAATAAATGATAGAGCATTAAATGGAGGGGTTGGTCCAGCGGGGGACCCGATTTCTGTCGGGACCGCGTGGTTATATTACATGTTTGCAACAGGGCAACTTAGTGGCTACGACTATACAGGTTCTGTTCGAAGTGCAGATGCCGGTGCACTCCAAACAACGTTCTGGTGGCTGGAAGGCGATGGCACTGATCCAGGTAGTGGGAATGAATTCAGAAACTTGGTCTTAGCCCAATTTTCTGATCCCTTGGTTAACAATGATTGGACTTATCCTGTAGCTGTTTTGAATGTAACCAGTACAAATCCTGGAAATTTACAACAAGATCAGTTGGTCTTGGTGGGAACAGTTCCCGAACCTTCCACCCTCCTTCTGTTAGGGACTGGGTTGCTGGGGTTGGGGTTGGTTGCTCGTCGGCGTAAGAAATAAGAGATTATCAAATATCGAAAGATCATAAAAAAAGCCGCTTTTTAAGCGGCTTTTTTTTTACCTGAAAAAAGAATGCTTATTCGATTTTGACCTGGTGGAAAAAGATATGGTCTTCTATATTTCCATTGCCGATGACTTTTTTGATCCAGTTCATGACGGATTCATCGCTGATTCTTTCCATATCTTTTCTTCGCTCAGGCAAAATTCCAATAAGGTGGGTATTACCAATATCGTCCGTCGTGTAGAATTCGTAGGCGACCAAAATTTTTCTCTTTTCCGGTGGGGGATAATTTTACCAACAATTAGCAAGCAAAACCTATACCATGAAAAGGAAAATAAAAATCTTATCTTTTCAATAAGTTGCGTAGCTTCAAAATTTGAAATGTCAGAGAATTTGTAAAGCAAACCGACAATATAATTGATCGTTTTCTAATTAGCTGAAAACATTAAACTTTTGAAATAAATGAACCTGTAAGCATTACAGACAGTCTGCATAAATGGATACAAATATTGCGAACGAATAGCCGATAATTTAGCGCCGATGGTTTCGAAGGCTATGGAATCTCATTGAAGTGGGGGAATGTTTGAGAAGGCTGAAGTCAACTATTCGAGCCAATTTTCAGTCTTCAAACCGAGAACACGGGAAAAATGTTTGATATTGGCGCTGACTACTGTTAAGCCATTGGAAAGAGCAATCGAAGCGATCATGATATCTTCAATTCCAATGGGTTGTCCAATCGTATATAAATGATGGATCACATCACCTGCCTTGATGGCTTCCTTGTATGAGAAAGGCAATATCCTAATTTTCGGGAGGATTTGTTGCTCAATCTTTGCCCAGAGGTCTGCAGGCTCTCCCCGCTTTATTGCCCCATACCTCAGCTCCATAATACAAATGCTGGCCGAGAAGAGAGCATCCGTAGGTATGGTCCGGAGCTTGGATATAAATTTGGGATTAGGGTTTCTCTTGATGAGTTCACTTAAGACGTTCGTATCTACTAAGTACATCGATCATCCTTTCTTTGACTTTATAGTTCTGGGATAATGTTTTTGACGATTCTTAACAATTTGGTTCACAATCTTAAAGAAAGGGTCGCTGTTTTCTAACCACCCTTCAACTTTGCAGGGATGATCCGAGCCTGGTTCCGCAACAGGAGGTACAAGCATGGCTAAGGGTTTCCCTCGCTTTGCTATGGTAATACGCTCCCTTCCATAGGCAACGCGACCCAATAATTCCGAAAAATGTTTTTTGGCCTCTGCAACGCTATACTCCAAATTGCTCATTATGACCTCCCTTTTAAATCATTTTGACCTCATTCTAAATGAAGTCCTTTCTTTTGTCAACTGAGAGATTTGGAGATGGATTTGACATTTTTGATGGTTTATGATTGTATGCCAGTAAGAAGGAGTTTGAGAGAAATCGGCAAGAATTTGAGAGAGGAGAGCCATGGATCCGATAAAAAAATATGGGATGGGGTGGATTCCGGATTATCCGGATTTACGGGATTACACAGAGAAAACAGAGGAAGTGAAGGTTCTTTTGCCCTCTTCACTGCGGGGATCAAAAAACAAGAGCCTTCCTGCGTCCGTTGATCTGAGGGAATGGTGTTCATCGATTGAGGACCAGGGTCCGATCGGCTCCTGCACGGCTCATGCGGGAGCGGGGATCATCGAGTATTACGAAAGAAAATCCTTCAAGAGACACATCGACGCCTCACGCCTCTTTCTCTATAAGGTTACACGGAACCTGATGAAGATGAAGGGGGATACTGGGGCCTATCTCCGGACGACCATGGGCGCCATGGTGCTCTTCGGGGTGCCGCCCGAAGAGTACTGGCCTTATGCGGATGTTGAAAAGCGGTTTGACCAGGAGCCTCCTGCTTTCTGCTATGCCTATGCCCAGAATTATCAGACGATCAAGTATTACCGGCATGACCCGCCGGGTAAAAAAGCTGAGGCGATTCTTCAGGAGGTGAAGAGCTATCTTTCCAAAGGCCATCCGGCGATGTTCGGGTTTACTGTTTATAATTCTATCGAACAGGCAGAGAGCGCCGGCAGGATTCCTTTTCCGTCACCCAGGGAGAAGATCGAAGGCGGTCATGCGATCGTCGCCGTGGGCTATGATGACAAGATGAAGATTAAAAACAGGTACGGCAAGGTTGAAACCACAGGCGCCCTTCTCATCCGTAACTCCTGGGGAAAGGGATGGGGAGAAAAAGGGTATGGATGGTTGCCTTATGAATATGTACTGAAAGGACTGGCTGAAGACTTCTGGTCGGTTCTGAAAAAAGAATGGGTGGATTCGGGTGAATTTAAGGAGTAGGATAGAAGTTCTAAAGTGCTGCAGTGTTGCGGATAACACAACCTGTAGTTCGTTTCGGGTTATTGAGAGTAAAGGGTATAGGTATTGGGTGTAGAAACTTTATTCAAAAGGGTTATCACCTTACGATTTGCGACTCACGAATAAGAAGGAGGTTATGATGCATTCTTTGAGTAAAAAATGGGCAGGAATCATTTATACATTACTTTTTTTATTTATCCTTTCGGGATTCATAGGATGCAGCAAAGAGGCCAAACGAGAGAAGCATTGGAAGAGGGCGGAGAAGTATTACTCCGAAAACAAGTTCAGGGAAGCCGTCATCGAATACAAGAATGTGATCCAGATTGAGCCCAAAGACGCCAATGCCCGCTATAAGCTGGGGCTTGCCCACTTGAGAGTGGGGCAAGCCCGGGAGGCCTTTTCCGAGTTTACGAAGAGTGTGGATTTAAACCCTGACCTGTCCGATGCCCGGATCCAGCTCGGAAGTCTCTATCTTTTATCGAGGGAGATACAGAAAGCAAGGGAGCAGGCGGAGAAAGCCATTGGCAAAGAACCCAACAACGCTTCGGCCCGTCTTTTAATGAGCTCCATTTACGTTGCGGAAAAAAAACCGGATAAAGCCATCGCGGAGGCCAAAAAGGCCATCGAGCTGGATCCCAAAAAGATCGAGACCTATCTTCACCTGGCAAACCTTTATATCCTTAAAAAGGATTTTCCGCAGGCGGAGAAAGCCTTTAAGGAGGCAATCAAAGTTGATGAAAAATCAATCAGAGCGCGGTTTGCGTTAAGCGAGTTTTACCGGAGGACGGGGAAGGCGGAGCTGGCTGAGGCTGAATTGATTGAAGCGACAAAAATCAGCCCCAAAGAATCGGATACTTTTATCGCCCTTGGAAATTATTATACCTCTTTGAAACGAATGGAGGATGCGGAAAAGCAGTTTTTAAGGGCGATCGAAGTTGAACCCAAAAAAATTTCTTCGAGGATTCACCTGGGAGACTTCTATTTGATCTGGGGAAAAAAGGACAAGGCCGTCGAGGCCTACCAGAAAGGGATCGACACCGACGAGAAGAATATTCCGGCCAGAGCGAAGCTTGCCGAAGCCTATTTGAACGATAGTCAATATGATAAAGCCTCGGAGACGGTGGCAAAGATTCTTGAAATCAACCCGAAGAGCCACGACGGCTTTTTCCTCAAGGGCAGGCTTCATCTGGCCAAGAGGGAGTTTAATGACGGGATCCATCTCTTTCAATCGTATCTTAAGGAAAATCCAAAATCTTCCATAGGACACCATTTCCTTGGCCTGGCCCATCTCGGGAATAAAGACGTCCAGCAGGCCAAGAACGAATTCACCGAGGCAGTTAAGCTGAATCCGAATGCGACCCAGTCGAGATTGCTGCTCGCCGATATTCATCTCGGTGCTGGCTCTTTCGATCTGGCGGTCGGAGAGGCCCAAGAGGTTTTAAAGAGCGACCCAAAATCGATCCAGGCCCATTTAATCCTTGGGAATGCTTATCTTCTTAAGAAGGACCTCCAGAAAGCCGGCCAATCTTTCGAAGAAGCGATTCAGATCGCCCCCAATCATCCTGCCGGTTATTATCAAAAGGGCCGCCTCCTTCTGGTGCAAAAGAAGGAGAAAGAGGCGTTAATTCAGCTTGAGAAGGCTCTGTCGATCCAGCCTAATTTTCTGGAGAGTCTCAACCTGATCGCTGTCATCTATATGAACCAGAAGGAGAACAGGAAGGCGGTCGAAAGGGTGGAAGCACAGATTAAAATTTCGCCGCAATATCCTTTCTTCTATAATATGCTGGGGCGGCTGTATGAAGTGAATAAAGATTTGTCCAAAGCCGAGAGTCATTACAAAAAGGCCATCGAGATCAATCCCAATGTTTCGGGGTTCTATACCTCGCTGGCCAGTTTTTATGTCCGGCAGAATTTGACAGAGAAGGCCATCGAAGAATTCAACACGGCCATTCAAAAGGCGCCCGATTCGTTATCCGCCCACATGGGGCTCGGATTGATTTATGACACCCAGAAAAAATACGACAAAGCGAAAGAATATTATGAGAAGGTTTTGAAGATCAATCCGAAATTTGCGCCCGCTGCCAATAACCTTGCCTACCTCTATTTAGAGCATGGAGGGAATGTTGACGAAGCGCTTAATTTAGCGCAGGAAGCGAAGCGGCAGTTCCCCGAGGATCCGAATATCTCGGATACCATTGGATGGGCTTATTATAAGAAGAACGTCTTTAGCCGCGCCGTCGGTTATTTGCAGGAGGCAAAGGAGAAGGTTCCGGACAATCCCGTCGTGAGATACCATTTGGGCATGGCCTATTTTAAAAACGGCGATAAGGTGAATGCCAAAAAGGAACTGACAAAGGCGCTCGAATTGAATCCAAAATTCCCCGGGGTAGAAGAAGCAAAGGCAACGCTCGACTTAATTAAATAACAGGAAATCTCGTATCAATTTAGGTTTTTGAAAAGAAGAGATATATGAGTCAATGGATCAAAAGAATCATCATAAAATCCCCTCGGTTTCGAGTCGCAACGACCGGAGTCCAATCATATCAAGAGTTTCTGGATTCTCCCGATGAAGATCGAGACCGGAATGACATTTTTAGAAGTTCTCTTAACCTTAGAAATATTTTTTACAGTTGAATAAATAAACCCCGTTAGCGTAGTGCGTCATAAATTCCTTTGCAGTCCGTTCGTGGTGAGCCTGTCGAACCATGAACGGAACCCGTCGATATGATTCACCCTTCGACTGGCTCAGGGTGAACGGATTATGGAAAGAAACGTTAGACGCACTACACAAGAAGAGCTTTGCACGGGGCAAGCAGCGGGGCTTTCTAAGGGGGTAAATATTTTCCATTTTTAAAGGAAACAGTTGGGATATTTTAGGAAAATGCTTTCCAATATATTGATATACTATAATTATTGATTTATCATTAAACTAAATGATTCTAAGTAGTTATAGGCTGGCCAGAAATGTGGTATTAAAATTGCTTTATTATTTATAATCCAAACTTAAAAACCGCCATGCAAAGAAATTCCATCTTTAATACCGAAAAAGATTTGTCCGATTCTATCTTTGGCCAAGGACACATTGACCTACAAGAATTTAAAAACATTCTTTTGTCGGATGAACGAAACGGTTCCTTTCTCTTCTCGATTCTCGTCGAGTTGATTCAACGAATCGAACATTCTCTCGGATCCATTAAAAATATTGCGCAACTCTCCCGAGGAAAATTTTCCGACAAGACCTTTGGCGATCATTTCCATTATATCATCGATGAGGAGATCGGGAAGGTGGACCTGGCGTTAAGCTGCATCTCCAATTATATCAAAGTCAATCACATGATTGAAAAAACAAATACAGTCCACACGCTCATCGAAGAAATATTAAGTCATCATAAACTTCAGATCGAAGGAAAAAAAATTCGAGTGTTTCGAAAATTCGAAGAAAACCTTCCTGAAACGACCGCTCTGGATGAACATCTCAGATATATCTTGGACTCCACCCTGAGGTATGCCATGGGATGGATGCCTCTGAGTGGACGTATCGGCATTATCACCCGACCATTTATGCTGCAGAGAGAATCACGGGAGAGTAATGTCTTGCCTATGGAGAAAGGGAAATACATTGAGATCTCCATTCTCTTTGATGGCTGCAGAAAAACAGTAGACTCCCTTGAAACAATTTTAAAATACTCATCCTCTGGAAAACAGAGTGGAATCGTTGATTTTGAGTTGAAACTTATTCAAGAAATGGTCAATAAAAATCGAGGGATCATGGAATTTGGTATAGATACGAAAAAAGAAAGGACCACCATTTCTTTGAAATTTCCCGTTGAAAGAAGGAAGATCGTCTATTATGAATCCATCCGGGCGGGTCATTCTGCATAGTCGAGTAAACCCTGTTAGAAAGCCCCGCAGTAAAGCTGCGGGGCTTTCTAACGGGTTAAAAGGGGTATGGAAGATATGTTAGCCTATGAATTCTATTATAGAGATGATACCGACCAGTGTCAATTGATTGGGATTCTTCCTGAACGAAGAAAGGGCCCTCAACGGATTACCCCCGAATCGATTATGAATTGGGTGGAAAAAGTTTTAGGGAGTAATTTGGATATCAGTAAAATATTTTTTGTTAAGGTAATGATTGATAATCGAACAGGCGGCATTGTTTGATTGTCCCACTTAAGGATTTCGGCCAGCCAATTTCAAGAGCACTTCCTCCCTCATTTCGTACCAATGGAATTTTCTCAAAAAAACATCTTGACGAAATAATTTTAAAATCATAATGTTAATTCCATAAGCCCCTGTAGCTCAGGTGGATAGAGCAACGGATTCCTAATCCGTGTGCCGGGTGTTCGAGTCACCCCAGGGGCGCTTGACAGGGTAACGACCTCCATTGCAAACGCTATATATAAATTGCCATTGCGAGGAGTGGAGCGGTTGCGAGGCAAAGCCGAAGCAAACCCGGAGTTTCTTCGCCTTGCTCGGAACAGGCTCCGCAATCTCATAAAAGACGAGATTGTCGCGCCCTTTGGGCTCGCAATGACATGTAAAAGTTTTAATGCGTTTGTATTAATGCCATCTTGGCATATTAATTGCTAAAATTAATATTAATTAAAAAATTTTTAAGTTATCATATTTCATAAGGACATAAGGAGATGAATCTCATCCAGAACGAATATCCCGAAAAACGTGAATATCCGAGAATCAACCTTGAAACAAAAGTCTCGATTCGAGCATCGGCTAAGGAGCCTTTTATTTCTGCGTGGATTCAAAACATATCTAAAGGCGGATTTAAGTTGAAAGCAGATAACCCATTGAAAATAAAGGATATATTTCGATCTGGAAAAGAGATATTTTTCGAAACGTACGAAGATTTTTTTAAACTGAAAGGCCGAGGGGAAGTTATCTGGGCTTCTGCAAGAGAGAATGAAGCGGGCATAAAATTCGATGAACTTGATCAGAGAAGCCGTAAGTTTCTTGAAGATTTTCTACAAATGTTTTAACTCTTTCTCTAACTCACCTATTAAATAAGTTTCAGACATATTGTCATAGTATGTAAATTTTATATGGGCTGTTGCCCAAAACACCGTTTACCCTTCGATCTCTGCTACGGCGGGACTCAGGGCGAACGGTTTGTTATTGAAAATATGTAACATTTCCGACCATGTTCCACAAAGTGCGGGATCGAAGCATAATATCAATTTGGGCAACAACCCGTATAGGCTCTGACCTTCTTGCCTTTCTCTCTTCCTTAATTTAAAACTCTCCATATTTTTTAGCAATCGTTTTTGCCAAGTTTGGTTTAGAATGTTATGATTCAGCAAGTTTTATCATATCACCATCTATGAAAGCTGAAATCATTGCCATTGGATCTGAACTTCTCTTAGGGCAAATCATCGATACGAATTCGTCCTACATAGCCAAACGATTATCGGAAAACGGTATAGAACTTGTTCAGACAGCGACCGTTGGAGATGACTTCCAGCGGATGAAGGAAGTCATCAGCGGAGCCATCAGTAGGTCCAATATCATCATCACCACCGGAGGCATTGGCCCAACCGAGGATGACCTCACCCGCGAAGCCGTTGCAGAGTTCTTTAACCGGCCGCTTCAATTCCAGCCGCACCTCATGGAACAGATCGAGGCCATCTTCAAAAAACGCGGGTTCAAAATGTCGGACAACAACCGGAAACAGGCTTTCATTCCAGAAGGAGGCATTCCTATTGAAAACCCCAAGGGGACCGCTCCCGGGTTTATCGTAGAATATTCCAACGGAGCCATTCTCTCCATCCCTGGCGTCCCCGCAGAAATGGAATACTTAATGGAGCATTCTGTGATCCCTTACCTGCGAAGACGATTTGAGCTGGAAAGCCGGATCATTCAATACAAAGTCCTGCGCGCTTGCGGCCTCGGAGAAAGCGCCATCGGCCTTCAAATTAAAGACCTGATGAAGCAGAATCAGAATCCTTTGGTGGGAACGCTTGCCTCCATTGGAGATATCAAAATCAGGATTACGGCTAAGGGGGACAACCCTCAGGAAGCCTCATCGCTCATTGCAACAATGGAAAACAAAATCAGAGAACGCCTTGGAACTCTGATCTATGGGGTAAACGATGAAACCCTTCACGGAAATGTGACGAAGGAGATGGAAAGGCTCAATATCACACTATCGGTTGTTGAAACTTTTACGAGCGGAATCATCTCTCAAAAATTAGGTAGCACGGGAAACAACTCCTTCAATCAGGGGTTGGTCCTTCCAACAGAGAGATCCAAAGCCGGTTTTTTAAACATCTCAGAAGATGAGGTTTGCGCACTCCAAACCGATCCTCAAACGTTTAATGATAGGCTTTCTGCACGGGCAAGAGAGGAGTTAAAGACAACGCTTGGGCTTGCCATCCATGGGCAGGCAACAGAGGACCAGGGCAAGGGGGAATACAGGATGGAGACCTTCTATTCCATTGCTTCAGACGAGGGGATTGAAAGGCAGTCCTATTCTCTGGGCGGTGAGCTCTGGATGGTTCGGGAGAGGGCGTCCATCATCGCCCTCGATATGCTTAGGAAATACCTGATCAAGAAAAGCTAATTTCAAGTATCAAAGTTCAAATACCAAAGGAATGTCAAATTTCTTTTTTTAAGTTTGAACTTTGGATTTAATTTGGAATTTGAACTTTGCAATTTGACATTATTTACCCTAACAAAAGGTTAGAGATTTGATCAAAAAAACTATTCAATGTTCAATCTGTGGGAATGAGATGGGAGTTTACAAAAACCCTTTGCTCACGGTGGATATCATCATCGAGATCGAATCCAAGGGGGTCATTTTGATCAGGCGTAAAAACCCACCTTATGGGTGGGCGCTGCCAGGAGGGTTCGTTGATTACGGGGAGTCATTAGAAGAGGCAGCTATCCGTGAGGCAAAGGAGGAAACTGATTTAGATGTAAAACTTAACAAACAACTTCACACCTATTCCGACCCCAGAAGGGACCCAAGACACCATAGTATTTCAACGGTTTATATAGCAAAGGCTGATGGAAAACCTAATGCCAAGGATGATGCTGCCGAAATCGGAATTTTTAATGAATCGAACCTACCAGACGAGATCGTCTTCGACCACCGCTCCATTCTAAACGACTATTTCAGACGAGTTTTTTAAGAGCCTCTTCGATCCGATTCAATCCCTCCTTGATATCTTCCATGGAAGTCGCATAAGAAAGCCTCTCAAATGGATCGGCTCCGAATTCGACACCCGGAACAACGGCCACGCGGGCAACTCCGAGGAAGTAGTCAGCCAGCTCTGTCGAGTTCGAAAACTTCTTCCCTTCATAGGACTTTCCGTAATACGAAGAAAAGTTGGGAAAGACGTAAAATGCGCCAATGGGCTTAAAGCAGGAGACACCTGGCATCTTATTAAGACGATCCACAATATAGTTCCGTCTTTCTTGGAATGCAGCCACCATTTTAGAAACTGTCTCCTGAGAACCTGCAAGAGCCTCCACAGAGGCCTTCTGGGCAATGGAGGTGGGGTTGGAGGTACTCTGACTCTGGATATTGTTCATCGCAGAGATGATTTCTTCAGGCCCTGCCGTATACCCGATTCTCCATCCTGTCATGGCATAGGTCTTGGCAACCCCGTGGACGATAATCGTCTTCTTCTTAATCTCCTCATCGAGTGAGGCAATGCTGATAAATTTGAAACCATCATAGACGATCTTCTCATAGATTTCGTCAGAGATCACAAAGATGTTATGCGAAAGAGCTATCTCTGCAATCTGTTCCAGTTTTTCTTTGGTATAGGCGCCTCCAGTAGGATTGGAAGGGGTGTTGAGGATTAAGGCTTTCGTCTTTGGGGTGATCGCCTTTTTCAAGCCTTCCATCGACAGGGTGAACCCGTTTTCTTCCTTCGTTTCGACGATGACCGGCGTGGCTCCGGCTAAAGCCACCATGGGAGGATAGGAAACCCAGTAAGGGGCAGGCACGATCACCTCATCTCCAACGTCGAAAATGGCCTGCGCCAGGTTGTAGAACGAGTGTTTGCCGCCGCAGGAAGCAATGATCTCGGATCGCTTGTAAGTTATTCCGTTGTCTCTTTGAAACTTTTTAATGACCGCATCTTTAAGTTCATCTGCTCCACCAACAGGCGTATATTTGGTAAATCCCTCTTCAATCGCTTTAACAGCCGCTGCCTTAATATTCTGGGGGGTATCGAAGTCAGGCTCACCAGCGCCAAAACTGATGACGTGGATTCCCTGTGCCTGCATCGACTTTGCTTTTGCATTGATAGCAAGGGTAGGGGAGGGTTTTAAACTTTTGGCTCGATTCGATAATATTGACATGTTCATGCCTCCTCAGGCGAACTCAGGGTTTGAAAAGGATCTGAGATATTTTGTTGATTCTTTCCACTCCTCTGATCTCATGGGAGAGGAGGGGAAGCTCAATCAGCCGAATTCTTGATGCGTATTGTTCCCTCAGGATATGGATGTAACCTTGTTGCATCTCTTTTCTCAGCCGGTGAAACTCACAATCGGCTTCCTGGATCACATAATTGATAATCAGATGGTTGACCTTAAGCTGATATGCGTCAAAATCTCGAATGATCCTTTCAGTCTGTCTGACCCCGAGCGCTTCGGGAATAGTGACGATGATGAAGTCCGTCTTCTCGGTATCCCTGATGAAGTTGACCACTTTTTCAGCCAGATTTTCCCATCCGCTGATGATCTCTAACAGGGTACGTTTTCCCTTTTTTAACTTCACACTTTCCTTGAACTTTTCAAAATAACTATATAAATTCATATAGAATTTAGTCGCCGCTTCAAGGTGTCTTAGGAATATCTGGGGAAGATGTAATAACCTCAAGGTGTGCCCTGCCGGAGCTGTATCCCAAACCACCAGATCGTACTGCCCGCTCTCAACCAGCTCAAGAATATAATTGAGCATGTACTCCTCTTCAATGCCAGGCGCGCCGCCGATATACTCAACAAAATCATAATCGACCGAAGCAAAAGAGGAGACCACCTCGAAGATTTCAGGGCCGAACCGTTCCTTCCATTTCTTTAGAACGACATCAGAGCTAATCTCAATCCCGTAGAGATGTTGAACTCCTTTAATGGGTGTTTCCTGGTCTCCGATCTCCGTCTCAAAGATATCAGAGAGGGAAGGGGTTGGATCGCTCGATATAATGAGCGTCTTCTTTCCCTGAAGGGCAAAATGGAGCGCAATCGATGAGGCGCAGGTGGACTTGCCTACCCCCCCCTTTCCTCCGATCATAATGAGCCGTTTTGGTTCCTGAACAAGGCGTATTAACGAAGAATCCATCTTTGACTCCGGGGCTATTTGATTTTGTATTAAATTAAATTTATAATATTTAAAATACCAGGTCAAGAAATTTTGTTAGTTAGTATCTGTTTATAAAATCAGTTTGTCCGTCATGCCCCGATTAAATCGGGGCATCCAGAAGCCCTTGAAAGAACTGGATTCCCCGCCTTAGCGGGAAATGACATCTTTCTTGAAACAATTAGTTAATGGACATTCTCTAATTAATAGCGCCGGAGGAAAAATCTTGCCGTCGGGAATGATTGAAATCGATCTAGAGTTATGCAAAGACTGTCAGCTTTGTATTTCCGTCTGTCCTCATAAATTGATCGAGCCCTCTGAACGATTGAACCAGAAGGGATACAGGTTCGCCCAGTTTACTGAAAAAAACATGAAAAAAGAGGGCAAGAAATGCAGCGGATGCTCCCTTTGCGCCATTGTCTGTCCGGAAATTGCGATTGAGGTTTACCGTGGCTAAAGTGTTGATGCGTGGGAATCATGTCGTTGCCGAGGCGGCTGTCAGGGCCGGATGCCGCTACTATTTCGGTTATCCGATTACCCCTCAAAACGAAATTCCAGAGTATATGTCCGAAAGGCTTGCGGCCATTGAGGGAGGTGTTTTCATTCAGGCCGAAAGTGAAATCGCCTCCATCCATATGGTGATTGGCGCCAGCATGGCTGGAGGACGTGTGATGACCTCTTCCTCAGGGCCTGGAGTCAGCCTGAAACAGGAAGGCATCTCCTTTCTATGTGCGTTGGAATTACCAGCGGTCGTTGTCAACATGACCCGGGGAGGTCCAGGCCTCGGCAACATTGCACCGGCACAATCCGATTACTTCCAGGCCACCCGTGGAGGAGGCCATGGAGATTACCGGACCATTGTTTTCGCTCCGAGTTCCTGCCAGGAACTCGCTAACCTGACGTATGAGGGATTCGATCTTGCGGATAAGTACAGGATCACGGTGGTCATCCTCGGGGATGGGATGCTGGGGCAGATGATGGAGCCCGTAGAGCTTCCTCCGGAGATCCCATTAAAAAAGCTTCCCCATAAGGACTGGACCCTCACCGGCGCCAAGGGAAGGCCAAGTCGTTTTATCCGTTCCCTCATCCTGGATCCCCTCCAGGAGGAGGAGCATAATTGGAAGCTCATGCGGAAGTATGAGAGGGTTTCAAAAGAAGAGGTCAAATGGGAGTCGTACTTCACCGAAGACGCTAAGATGATCGTGGTCGCTTTTGGGATCGCTGCAAGAATTGCCAAGGGTGCCATCAAGCGTCTCAGGGATGAAGGGCTCAAGGTGGGACTGATCCGACCCATTTCTCTCTGGCCTTTTCCATCTGGAGCTATCCGGGAATTGGCAAAGAAGACCAAGTATTTTTTCGTCTTTGAGATGAATATGGGGCAGATGGTGGAAGATGTTCGGATTGCTCTCGAGGGAGCGGCGGAAGTCCATTTTTACGGCCGCCCGGGAGGGGTGATTCCTATCCCCCTTGAGATTGCGAGGGTCATCTCCAGTCAATATTACCAGAAAAGGCTGAAATAACCTCGGGCAAGGATAAGGTTACGAAGCCCGTATCGTTTTGAAAAGGTTACGTTGTTCGCCTTTCAATATTTTCCGTTCAACCCTACGGGATCGACACCCATGGACGAAAAACGTTGATATAGGATCCTGAAATGAAAAAAGTATTCACCAGACCAAAGTCAATTAAGAAAGCCTATTTTCATTACTGCCCGGGATGCGGCCATAGCATTATTCACCGCCTCATCGGAGAGGTGATTGATGAGATGAATCTCCAGGAGAAAACGATCGGTGTCCCTCCGGCCGGATGTGCGGTTCTGGCGTATTTCTATTTTGATGTGGACATGGGAGAGGCTTCTCATGGAAGGGCGGCAGCGGTGGCCACTGGATTGAAAAGGGCGCTTCCGGACAGGCTTGTCTTTACCTATCAGGGAGATGGAGACATTGCGGCCATTGGCACGGCCGAAACAATTCATGCTGCTGCACGGGGTGAAAATATCACGACCGTATTTGTCAACAATGGCGTCTATGGGATGACAGGCGGCCAGATGGCCCCCACGACCATCCTGGGGCAGCACACGACCACTTCTCTTGGAGGAAGGAAGGAAAACAGGGACGGTTTTCCGATCAACCTGAGCGAGATGCTCTCTCTTGCCAGAGGCAGCGCCTATATCGAGCGGACGGCGGTTGACACCCCCGCCAATATTTTAAAGACGAAGAAAGCCATTGCCAAAGCTTTCCGCATTCAATTAGAGGGGCGAGGGTTTTCGCTTGTGGAGATTCTCTCTAGTTGCCCCACCAACTGGAAGAAGAGCCCGGTACAAGCGGTCAAATGGATGGATGACGTAATGACAAAACATTTTCCTCTTGGTGTGTTAAAGGACGTCACCGGAGATAAAAGCGATGCACGTTAAAATGATTTTTTCCGGATTTGGTGGCCAGGGCGTGATCATGATGGGATACCTCTTTGCCATGGCCGGCATGTACGAGGAGAAGAACGTCACCTGCCTGCCTTCCTATGGAGCAGAGGTGCGGGGAGGAACGGCCAACTGTACGGTCGTCATCTCCAGCGAGGAGATTGCATCACCGGTTGCCTCGGAGCCAGATTTTGCGGTCTTCATGAACCAGCCCTCCCTCATCCGTTTTCAAAACCAGATTCAGTCGGGAGGGACCGTCTTTTTAAATTCAAGCATGATCGAGACAAAACCCATTCGAGGGGACATCGAAATTTTCGAAATTCCCCTGAATGAATTGGCCAAGCAGATCAAGAGCGACAAGGTGATGAATATCATTATGATAGGGGCGCTCATTAAAAAGACCGGCCTGGTATCCCTCGGAACCATGACTCGTGCATTGAAAGAGACTTTCGGACAAAAAAACCCATCTGTCTTCAAACTGAACGAATCCGCTTTGATGCTGGGATACAATTATTTGCAATAAGAGAAGGAGGCGATCCATGCCTGTCAAACAGATTTCCGTCAGCCTCGAAAACGTCCCCGGAAAACTCGCTGAAATGAGCGAATATTTGGGAGAAAACGGAATTAATATTATTGCGGTGAGTGTTGTTGACGCCTCGGATGTCAGCGCTATACGGTTTGTCCCCAGTGACCCTGAAAAGGCGGTCAACGTCTTAAGGACGCACGGTTATTCGATTAAGGTTACCGAAGTTCTCGCCATTGAGGCGCCCAATCATCCCGGCGGTCTCAATGCAGTGCTCAAGCCTCTCAAAGAGGTCGGAATCAACGTCAATTACCTCTATACCTGCCTGGGAAGGGGTGAAAAAACAGTGCTCATCGTGGGCACGGATAAGATGGAAGAGGCAACCCAGGTCCTGAAGAGAAACTGGGTTCACATGTATGACGAGGAGTTGTATAAGCTATAACAACCAGAAGTTAATCGGCTATCGGTGACGATGCTCGTATCGAAGTTAGAAGCACGAAGCTCGATGCTAGAAAAAGACGAGCCTCCAATTTCGACAAACGAGTATCGATACGAGCTTCGATAACGACAAACGTTTGTTTAAGAGAATTAGGCGTAGCTATGTAGCCCGGAAAGGATATAATTCACTCCAAAATAAGTGAACATCACTGCCACAAACCCTATAATGGAAAGGATGGCCGCTTTTCTTCCCCTCCAGTCCTTTGTGATCCGTGCATGTAAGAAGGCCGCATAAATAAACCAGGTGATCAACGACCAGGTCTCTTTTGGATCCCAGCTCCAGTAACTTCCCCATGCATAATTCGCCCATGCCGCTCCTGTGATGATGCCCAAGCTCAACATGGGAAATCCAATCACAATCGATTTGTAGTTAATCTCATCGAGAATGGAAAGGGAGGGCAGCCACTTGCCCCCTTCTTCTCTAACTCCCTTCCTATCTCGAATGAGATAGAGGATGCTAATGCCAAAGGAGACGGCGAATGCCGCATACCCGAAAAAACAGGTGGTCACATGGATCGTGAGCCAGTTGCTCTGGAGAGCTGGCATCAAAGGGGTAATCGTTGGCTTGATATTGGTGGGAATGATGGAGGTGAGAGCGAGCGCAAGAAAAGCGAATGGGGTGACGAAAGCGCCGATAATCTTATGATTGTATTTGAACTCAATGATGAGATAGATCAGGACGATTGTCCAAGAAAAGAAGACCAAGGACTCGTACATATTGGAAAGAGGGACATAACCGTACCCTGTCTGATGGGTTTCCTGCCAGCGCAAGACCAGGCCGATGGAATGAATGATCAATCCAATGATGAGAGAAGAGGTGGGAAGAATTCCAATTTTCTTGTTTTGTGAGGCGGCCGCGATAAGATAACCCAGAAAGGCGAGAAGATATATCCCCATCGAGACATTAAAAAAGGTATGACTTACTAAGGAAACGCTCATGCTCCACTCCTACAGGCTCAGACTGTCCATTGGTTAATAAAAAAATAACAGACTTCTTCTGTCTTGTCAATTCTGATGGAAAGAAGTCTGATGGAAAGAAGCAAGAGGGGAGGGAGGTTATTTTTTCTCTACAACTCTTTTTTCTTCTACCGCTTTTTGGATGGAAAGAGCCTCTTTCTTTGATTTGGCGATTTCGGAGATTTGAATCTGGTAGGTTGCCTTCAATAATAAAACTCCGTCGTCTTTGTGACGGTGGATAAACGCTTCGATCTCTTTATACTCTTGCCCTTTAAAAATATTCCTGCAATTTCTTAAGAGATAAGCAAGGCTGATCTCGTCTATCTTGTAATCGATCTGAAGGGGATGCGGAGAATCTTCAGGGATTCTTTCAAGAGCCTTAATGTCAATAGTTTCAAGAACCTGCCGATACAATTTGAGAAATGCATCCACTTTAGGCCGAGGAAGAGGGGGGGTCTTCAGTTCCCTTTCCAGTTGTTGGGCGATCTCTTTGGATTGAATTTCAAGCCGAAGAAGCTTTAATGAATAGTCCCCATGGATCAATTGATAGGTGAGGGGTTCATTGATCCTCGTCCTGAATTTCTTGACTACAAATTTCTCTCTTCCATTGGTCGCTTTGAAATAGGAGACTTTTATCGGCTCGGAATAAGGTTTTTCGCTAACAAAGGAGTCTTCGACAATGTCTAGCGTCTCAGTCTGATGGTTCTGGTGATGTTTTAAAAAAAACTGAAAATCATCTCTTTCAATGGCCCGGTAGGATTCTGGAGGTCTGCCAATGACGGATTCGTATTCCGGCCATTGATCAAAGGGGGTTCTCAAAAATATTTCATCGCAGGTGATGCATCGTATCAGCTGGTTCATTGAACGCTCCTTTTTCGCTCAATACGAAATGGAAGGAACCCTCGCATGATCTCTGACCATGAATACCTCTTCCATCTCCTTAAGAATATCGAGAAAGATTGTGACCAATTGAGGGTCGAACTGTTTTCCGGAATATTTCATTAATTCGTTCTTCGCTTCTCCATTGGAAAGGGGCTTACGGTAGGGCCGGTCGGAAGTCATGCTGTCATAGGCATCGGCGATGGCAATGATTCTCGCTCCCAATGGAATTTGATCTGCAGATAACCCGTCCGGATAGCCTGTTCCATCAAACCGTTCATGGTGGTGCTGAATATAGGAGAGGATGTTGGGGGAAAGATTGAGTGGCACCAGGAGCTCGATCGACTTTCGCGTATGTTGTTTGATGATCGCCCATTCCGTTGAAGAGAGGGTCCCTTTCTTATTAATAAAACGGTTGCTAATACCGATTTTTCCAATATCATGAAGGTAGGAGGAAATTCTAATCTCGTTTCTGTCCTTCGGATTAAGTGACAGTCTCTTGGACATGATATCAGAATAGTAACAAACGCGCTCAGAATGCCCTGATGTGTATGGATCCTTTTCCTCAAGTGTGAAGGCAAGGACTTTCGAAAATTCCAGACAGTTTTGATTTTCCGGAGAACTTGACAGGGCTGCAGTACCCAAATCGATGAACCCTTTCGTCTCCGAAGGTGACGAAAAGCCGGAATCCGGCAGTGGATTTTCAATACTGGATACATCCGGACGCTGGTCAAGCATCTCTTTGACCTTGAGGTTCAATTTCCTCCGTTGAATCGATTTATCGATGATAGACATGATCTCCGGGACATTGAACGGTTTGGCAATATAATCAAAAACCCCATAACGGATGGCCTCGATTGCACTCTTCAGGGTGCCATAGCCGGTGATGATGATGGCCATCACATCAGGGGCGATCAACCGGATCTCCTTAAGTGTATCGATTCCTGACATTCCTGGCATCTTAAGATCCAGTGTGACAACATCCACCTCATTTTGCTGGAGTAGTTGGATGGCGGAATTTCCATTTTCGGCTGTGAAGATATTGTAATGAGGTTTCAAAATCATCCTTAAGGATTCTCTTGGGCCGATTTCATCATCCACAATAAGAATATTCGCTGAATTGGTTTTCGTCTCCATTATTCTTTCCTCTCTATCGGATGAAATAGATAAGCTAATTAAGCAAAATGGCTGCCATAATGAAATTAAAAAATCAAATTATTTAAATTTTACAAGATGTTGATATTATAGGGTTATATTAATTAACATCACATGTTAAGATAGGAGATAATTACTTTGCTTGGAGAGATGTCCAAAAATGAACACAAGTTGACGTTTTTAAAATAAATTGCTTTCAAGTTTGTGTGAGACTTACCCTCTATACCTCCTCTTAATGAGGCTGTGCCGTAATGACTATTTTGTCACCCTGAATTTATTGATTCACATCCGCGGATCACTTCGTACCAAGGTCTTGTAATGGGTGGGATTCATTAGATCCTGAACCAAGTCGGTACGACTCGAAACCAAGTTCAGGATGACATTTTTGGGGAATTACCTAATTACGCCATAGCCTCTAATAAAAAGGGTGGCTGGTTTAACAGGTAGCAATAAAGACGGTCGCTGAAGTTATTAACAGTCTCATAATAGAATAGACATTCTTTGGCATGAATTTAAAGGGGTCTATCAATTAAATAACTCCCCCTCCCCCCTCTTAATTTAAGAGGGGGGATATTCCTCCCCTTAAAATAAGGGGAGGGTAGGTGGGGTTATGAGTCTTTGAGCCTTTGGTTTTCCATGTATAGACTATTTTGAGACTCTTAATAATTAAGTGAAGATTTCAACTCTTTTAAAATGCTTTTAAGAAAATGGCTTCGCCCGTTCCTGCTGCTGGATGCCAAGTTTGTCCATCTTATATTTTAAAATCCGCCGGCTGATCCCTAAAATTTCTGCGGCATGCGATTGAACAAAATGGGCTCGTCTTAATGCATCCATGATGATCTCCCTTTCGAACTCCTCCTCCGCTTTTGAGAAGGAGATCTGGCCGCTCAATACCGATTCGCGCAAACCATTTGTTTTGGATTGATTGACGACGGGAAGGGGGAGCTCTTCCGCCTGGATGCACTCATTGTTCGTAAGGGCCATGACCCGCTCGATCAGGTTCTCCAGTTCCCGGACATTTCCGGGCCATTCATAGCTCATCATCAGTTCTGATGCCTCTTTGTTGATCCCTTTTACGTTTTTTTGATTCTCCTCGCTGAATTTCTTTATAAAATGGTCGATCAATAAAGGGATATCCTCTTGTCGTTCCCGTAAGGGAGGGAGAATGATGGGGACCACATTGATCCGGTAGTAGAGATCTTCCCGGAACTGCCCTTTCTTGGTGAGCTGTGGCAGGTCCTTATTCGTCGCTGTAATCAATCTCACATCGACTTTGATCGTCTTTGAACCTCCCACACGGTTGAACTCTTTCTCTTCGAGGAACCTGAGGATTTTTGCCTGAGTCATCAAGCTCAATTCGCCAATTTCGTCAAGAAACAGGGTCCCCTGGTGGGCAACTTCAAAACGACCCAGTTTCTTCTCGATGGCATTCGTAAAGGCTCCCTTTTCATGGCCAAACAATTCGCTCTCAATCAGCGTCTCTGGAATCGCCGCGCAATTGATGGTGACAAAGGGATGATTTTTCCGGGGGCTATGGTAATGGATGGCCTTGGAGATGAGTTCTTTGCCTGTCCCGCTTTCCCCCATGATCAGAACGGTTGAACGGGTCTCCGCCACCTGTTTCACCAATTTAAATATTTCTTTCATTCCCTTGCTCTTCCCCACAATATTATCAAAGCCAAAATTTCGGTCCACCTCCATCCATAAGCGCTGGTTTTCCTCTTTGAGCGCTTTTGTGGAAAGGGCTCGGTTGACGATCAAACGGAGTTCGTCCACGTCAAAAGGCTTGGTAATATAGTCATAGGCTCCGAGCTTCATCGCCTCAACGGCTGTTTTTACTGTCTTGGTAGCTGTAATCATGATGACGATCTGATCGGGCAGGGTCTGTTTCAGCTTTTCGAGAACCCTTAGGCCATCCATATCGGGCAGAATGAGGTCGAGGAGGACCACATCAGGGATTTGGGCATGAACCTGACGAAGAGCTTCCTCCGCATTTTTGGCCAACGCAACCTGGTACTCTCCTTTCAGGATCATCTTTAAAGATTCCCTGGCCCCTACCTCGTCATCGACCACTAAAATACTTTTCATAACTCCATTTGCAACCATTGTCACCCCTTTATCCTATTAGAAATTAATGGCCCATTCCCGGAGGGCGCCCACGAGCCATGAAAAGCCGTAACCCCCCTCTATTCCCCCCTTAGTTTAAGGGGGGAATAGAGGGGGGTTAGAAATATTATTTTTAAATTAAATTGATACCAAGTTACGAACCTGTGTATTGATAAGTGATCACCTTTCTTCTCTCCGCAGGGAACTTCATGGAGACAAGGGTTCTCAGCTTCTTTTCATTGAATTCGATCCTCATCCTCCCACGGTTTCGTTCGATCATCTCTCTGAGAAGTCTTATTTCCAGATCGGTTAACTCTTTTTCTTCAAATGAAGGAATTCCCAGTATGGTATCCAGTGGTTCAGCGGGTTTTTTATTTCCTGTAAATACGATCATGATCTCAATATATCGCTCTCCCTTCGAAGAAAAACCCTGGCCTTCCCCATCTCCTTTCGGATCCTCTAGAGATTTAGTTAAGAGGCCGATACTCCCGCGGATGGGAATTGAAGGGATCACATACTGAATTAGAGAGGTAAAAATATATCGCAACTGTTCTTCGTGGAGGATTGTCTCGGGGAGGTCTTTCTCATACTTCCTGAAGAGTATGATTTTCTTGCTTTCGATCTGGGCTTCGTATTTCTTTAGAACATCCTCGATAGTGGAATGGACTGTATCTTTTTTCTCGATCGGGTGATTGATCTTGATATAGTTGAGAAGGCCGTTGAGCACACCATCTATCTTTTCGATATCCTCAGTGACGATTTTGTAAAAATAGTCCTTGAATTCCGCATCATTAAATTTGTCTCTCAGGAGTTGGGTAAAGGTTTTGATAGAGACAAGGGGGTTTTTAATTCGATGGACCAGCTCTATAAAAAAGAGAGAGGAGTCAGGGATGTTAAATCCATTGGATGGATTCCTGGGAAGTTCATTATTTGGGGATTCGGCTTGCCTCATCTCGGTTTTTTCAATAAAGGAGGAAAAGGGGCTCCTATCTGTTCCGATATCGATCATGAGATCCTTTGCCATGATTTTTTCCCCTTCGGATAACGTCGCGCCCCGGATCATGACCTGCTCCAGCTCCTTCAGATTTCCAGGCCACCAGTAGTTTTCCAACAACTTGAGGACATCGTTTGAGATCCCTATTCTTCTAATCATTAACTGGTTGGCACTCTCTTCCAGGATAAATTGAGCGATTGCACCGATATCCCGCGGGCGATCCCGTAACGGCAGAAGGGGGATGGAGAGGGTTTTTAATCTGAAATATAAATCCCTTGAGAACGTTCCCCATGTGACTTTTTCTTCTAAGTTTTCCGAAGAAGAGGAGAGGAATCGGATATTTTTAATTGCTTTTTTCTCCAATCCGTTCTGGAATAATCTGTCCTCGACCAGTTCGAGAAGTCTCAACTGATCCATCGGGCTGAGATGTCCAACTTCGTCCAAAAAAAAGGTCGCAGGGGTCATCCCGAAATTAATCTTTTCAACAAGAGGCCCTAAATGGGTAAAAAGTCTGTTCTCACCAAGGATTCGACAATCTAACCTGTAGAAAAGAGAAGATTTCCAATCCCCTCCCTGATGGATCATCTTTGCGATCAACTCTTTTCCCGTCCCCTGTTCCCCCTGTATGAGAACAGGAGCATTGTTCAGGGCGCACTTCTGAACCAGTTTCGCAACCTCCGGGGAAAGAATAGGAGAATGAATAAAATCCTGATAGTTCATCTTGGCTCGAAGTAAGTTGTCAGCTGCTGTTCCGAATCGCTTTGCCTTCTTCTCGGATGATCCTGGTCCACGGGTAAATTAACGAAGAAGGAGGTCCCCTGGTTTAAACTACTTTCAACATCAATATATCCCTTGTGATCCTGGACGATCTGATTGGAAATGGACAGTCCCAGACCGCTTCCACTTGTCTTCGTGGTATAAAAGGGATTGAATATCTCTTCTAAATGCTCTTTGGGGATGCCGCAACCCGTATCTTTGAATTCAACCTGAAGATAGGGCTCTCCCCCGGGTTTTAAAAAGGAACGGGTTTTCACTGTGATTTCACCATATTCGGGGGTTGCTTCAATGGCATTGAGCAGGATGTTCAGGAAAACCTGCTTGATCTGTTCCCGGTCGACTTTGACGGAAGGTAAATCTTGAGTATACTGTTTCGCAATCTGGATACTCTTCTTCTTGCTCTCCGTGGTAACCAGAAGAATCATCCCATCTAAAATGGTGTTGATCTCTTCAAACTCCAATTTAGGGTTAGAAGGTCTGGCAAAATCGAGAAGTTCATTGACCAGACGTGAGATACGGTCCACCTCTCCTGCGGCAATGTTCAGGAAATGGCTCCGGAATTCTTCATCGTGAAGCCGTTCCGGTAACAATTGGGTAAGCGTCTTAATGGCAACCAGGGGGTTTCGGATCTCATGGGCCAGGCCTGCGGTAAGAGTTCCAAGGGATGCCAAACGGTCTGCTCGGCGAATATAGGACTTTGATTTTCTCAGATCTTCATAGAGCCGTGCATTCTCAATGGCAATAGCCGTCTGGTTAGCCAGGGTGGTGAGTAATTCAATGTCCTCTTGAGAATAGATATCCTTATTCAATTTATAGCTTAGATTGAGAATTCCGATGAGCTCATTTTTTGAGATAAGCGGTATGCTCACCTCTGCTTCTACCAGGGCCATCTGTTCAATGACCTCTTTTAATTCTTGAATATTTGCTCCTTTGGCCAATTCTTCTCTGACTACGATTTCTCCTATTTTTTGCAAATAATGGGGAAGAGGGGATTCTCTTAAGAGAAGAGGGGAAACCAATTTTAGATTTTTCGACTCGAATAAATCATAAGTCCGCTTTTCATCATTCATAAGAAAGAAGGAGGCCTTTTGGACTCCCATCGTTTGTGTAATCGTCTCGATGATCCTTTTTGAGAGGGAGTGCAAATCGAGGATGCTGACCATCGCTTTGCTAAACTTCCCTAAAGTTTCTCGATAGTCATAACGATCTTTAAAGAGGAGATGCTCTACTGCCTTTTCGGTCTCCGGCTTGATCCTGTGGAATAAGATGGCCACGATGAAAAGGATCAAAAACATCATCCCCGTGAAAAAATAATTTATCTTTTCATAAAAAATCTTCTGGCCGAAAAGAATTAAAAGAAAAGATGGAACAAACAGAAGCAACAATAAGAGGACATAAGTCGTCCCTTTTTTCAAGACAATGTTGATATCCATCAACCGATGCTTAAGGATAGAATAGGTGGTGAATCCAACCATGATCATCGTGAAAGACGGGCCAATAGCACTATATTTAGATGTTCCTAATATTGGGAGTAGAACATTTGTAAATAAGCCTCCAATTGAGGTAATTAGCATTCCAAGGAAACAATATGTAATTTGTAATCGATAAACTCCAGTAGAATTTTTATGAGTTTTCAATAAAAAATAAAATCCTATACCTAAATATGCTATTAAATACACCGAGAATAAGTTATGCATGATTCCATATTCAACAATATAGGGTTCAATTTGCACGAACGACATTGCAATTAAATCAGTTTGACAAATTGCTAAAAAAAACAAAGGCGGGAGATAAATTAATATTTTTGGGGCTGAATTGACGGTATATCGATAACTTGGAAATATTAAAGAGAAGTTTAAAAATATCGCTGGGATAAAACTAGTAATTCCGAAAACCATTCTAACCCAAAACAATTTCCAACCTATTTCTTTAGAAACAAAGACCATTAAGACACTAAAAATCCACAACGCAGATGATATGCAGAGAAAACCAAAAATTAAATATATTTTTCTATAAAAATGGGAAGACCTTGTAAAAATTAATAGCCCCAATCCCAAATTTACAACAAGACTGATAATGAGAATTATTATCGTTAAAATCATTTTTATTTTTGATCTGCGTGGAATTTCCCTATAACAAGCATTGTGTGCCTTCCGCCAAATCCATGTGCATTCGTTATTACAGTATCTACATCTTTCTTTATGTAATGCTTTGGTACGTAATTAAGGTCGCATTTGGGAGCAGGATTTTCATGATTTATTGTTGGAGGAATAATACCATTTTGTATAACTAAAAGGCTGGTTATTACTTGATATATTCCTGTTGGCGATAAAGACTGACCTGTTATAGGCTTAATTGAGGAAACAGGAATTTTATAAGCCGATTCCCCGAACACTTTTTTAATTGCTTCTGTTTCACCAATATCATAACTTAATAAACCATTTCCGTGTGAATTAATATAATCAATGTCGCTAGTGTAGTGTCTCACAAACAACTGGAGTTATTTCTTTTTCTCTTGCGAGAACATGGTAGTGTGCAGCCCGGCTGAATTTTTTCCAAAGTTTGTTTGCAGCGAGCGAGTTTATCCATGATTGACTCTACTGTTGCCGTCCAGATAAAAGGCTTGGGATTTGCATTCCAGGCCGTCAGATATTCTTCAATGGCAGCGACAAGGTCAGCAACACTGACGAAAGCGCCGCGACGGATGCGTTTTCCCGTCAATTCTCCAAACCAGCGTTCTACTAAATTCAACCAGCTTGAACTGGTCGGAACGAAGTGAGAGACAAAACGTGGATGCCGTTGTAACCAGCTCTGAACTCTGGGATGCTTGTGGGTTCCATAATTGTCCATCACCAAGTGCAGCTTCAATTCTACTGGGAATTCAACGTCCAAACGTTTCAAGAATTTGAGAAACTCCTGATGGCGATGCCGAGCAAAACACTGCCCAATGACTTTCCCTTGGATCACTTCAAGTGCCGCAAAGAGCGTCGTTGTGCCGTTGCGTTTGTAATCATGGGTCATGGTTCCACAGCGGCCTTTTTTCAAGGGCAGTCCGGGTTGCGTACGATCCAAGGCTTGAATCTGACTTTTCTCGTCCACGCAGAGCACCAGTGCCTTGTCCGGGGGATTCAGATACAGACCTACGACATCTGTCAGTTTCTCCAAGAACTTGGGGTCCCGCGACAGCTTGAACGTCTTTGTTCGGTGCGGCTGAAGGCCATGACTTTGCCAGATTCGGTTGATCGTTGCCTTACTGACGTCATGTTGTTCGGCCATCGTCCGACAACTCCAATGCGTCGCTCCCGGAGGGCGGGTTTGCAGCGTGGCATGAATAATTTCCTCAATCTTCTCTGTCGAGATTTGAGGTTTTCGTCCACGGCCTGCTGCCACTTCCCAAAGACAGTCCGGCCCCTCGCGAGAAAAGCGGTGCCGCCACAACGCGACCGTTTTAACATTGATCCGCATGTTCTCAGCGATATCCTTGTCCTGTTGGCCCTTTGTTGCGGCCAATATAATCCGGCAACGTTGTGCAACTTGTTGTGGCGTTCGATGGGCGCTTACCCAGCGTTCCATCTCCTGACGGTCAGATTCGGGCATCTTTATCGGTATGGGGTATCGTGACATGAAATCATTCTATCACAACCCCAATGATAAATCCAGTTATTTAAGAGACATTACACTAGGGTTTAAAGAAGCTTTTTCTAAAGCAACCTTGAATGCCTTTGCCATTGGTTCAGTGTCAGTCTCTATCCCATAAACATATGCCTCGTTTATTGAAGAATATCCAAGTATTTCTCCGTATACTTTAGCCCCCCGTTTCATTGCATGATTTAGTTCTTCAATAACGATTGTCCCTCCTCCTTCTCCAAGAACCATTCCACTTGCGTTGATGTCATATGGCCTTACCGTAGTCCTGGGATCTCCATTTTGTGTTGAAAGAACGCCACAAGCAGAAAAAACTGAAACAATGTAAGGAGTGATTGGTGCTTCAGCACCGCTAACGATCATTATATCAGCATCTCCCATAAGTATTTCATTATATGCTAAGTAGCAAGCATCTAATCCTGAATTGCAACCCGAAGAGATTGTGGTATTTGGACCTTTGAATAAAAATGTTTCACTAATTGCAGCACTTGCTGAATGAGTAGAAATACCGAAGACTGTATAAGGAGCAATTCTTTTAAACCCTTTTTCAATAAAAATTGTATGCTGAATTTCAGATGTTTCTCCGCCTCCAATAGCTGTTCCAAGAAAAACACCAATTCTGTAAGGATCTTTATAAGGAACTTTTATTTCTGCATCTTTGATTGCCAAAGAGGATGCAACAAGAGAATAATGGACAAATTTGTCCAATCTTTTTGCTGTTTTAGTGTCTATGTAGTCAGTAGGATCGAAATCCGAGACTTCTGCAGCGACCTGGCAAGGGTAGGTGGAGGCATCGAAGTGGGTGATTCTTCTTACTCCGGAGCGACCATGAACTAAGGAATCCCAGAAGTTATCCACCCCTATCCCATTGGGGGCAACAACTCCCATTCCTGTAATGACTACTCTCCTTTTGTGATTGTCCATTTTTCTCCTAACGTTTTTAACGAGTTAAATAACTTAGGTATTATTATAGACAATTTTGTAATTTGTCAACAATTTTGTACATTTTTTTACCCTTAAAAAGAGTAAATAGCAGAGAGTGTGTTATATTATTATGATATATCAATAACTTAACAAACACCTTGAAGGCGATGCGGAATTATGCTATTTTTTATAGTGATATTTAAATCGAACGTCACGAATAATATCGAATGAAACGAATTCTTTGATACTTTTGAAGGAGAATAATATGCATGTAGACGAGAGCAAGAAGTTCGATAAGAGAAACATTGAAAGGAACATCAAGGATGAGGTGATCACTTTAAAGGATTACGAAAACCATCTTTCCAAATTGCCGGATGTAAGCGATAAGATATTTCTTCCCGATCAAGAAGAAGATGAGTATGAAGAATTTGAATCTTTATCAGAAGATGAGGGGCAATCCAAGAGAAAGGTGTTAAAGAAGAAGGCAACTCGGGGAAAATAAGCATGCCTATCTTTGAGTATCGATGCAATCAATGCCATAAGGAATTCAGCCAGTTATTTTTAAACTCCCGCGAAGTTAGAAAGGTGAAGTGCAGGCATTGCAGCAGCATTGATCTGAAGAAATTAATATCTTCCTTTTCCATTCACCAGACCGAGGAATCACGCTTGGCCAGCTTCGACACCACGAAACCCAGAGGAGATGATTACTATGAAGATTCGAGAAATGTCGGCCTCTGGGCAAAAAAAAGGATGAAAGAAATGGGGGTGGATTTAGGGCCTAAAATGGATGAGATCGTTGAAAGAGGTAGGACTGGTAAGATACTTGAGGATTATGATAAATAAAATCTTTAAAGGGTTATCGGTGACGACACTGATATCGAAGCAGGAAGCTCGAAATTAGAAGTTCGAATATCCAGCATCCATATACGAGTTTCAACAACGGCAAACGTTAATATTAGGTTTATCGAAACGGGCCTCGTGACCATAACCGTATCATAGGCACATTAACAATATGGAAGACAGAGATTACTACAAAATTCTCGGTGTTTCACGAAACGCCAACGAGGAAGAAATCAAGAAGGCCTATCGGAAAGTGGCTATGCAATACCATCCTGATAGGAATCCGGGAGATAAAGAGGCAGAGGAAAAATTTAAGTTTGCCTCAGAGGCCTATGAGGTCTTGAGGGACCCTCAAAAGAGAGATATCTATAACCGATTCGGTATTGAAGGATTAAAAGGGACCGGGTTTACAGGTTTCAGGGGATTTGAGGACATTTTCACGAGTTTTGGTGATATTTTTGAAGATTTCTTTGGTTTTGGAACATCACCCCGGCGTAGATCAAGGCCACGTCAAGGAGCTGATTTAAGGTATGATGTAAAGATATCCTTTTATGAGGCTGCTTTTGGCAGAGAAGATGAAATCGAAATCCCCAAAAAAGGGAGTTGTATTGCCTGCAATGGAACGGGCGCTAAACCTGGAACCGAACCTGCCCAATGCCCGAATTGTAAAGGCGCAGGCCAGACGATTCGATCTCAGGGGTTCTTTACCATCAGCACAACCTGTGGCCAATGTCATGGCGAAGGAAAATATATTCCCCATCCCTGTAAGGAATGTCGTGGCTCCGGATGGGTGAAACAAACAAAAAAGATCAACATCAAAATACCACCTGGTGTTGACACAGGTTCGAAATTAAGGATACGTGGGGAGGGAGAAGAAGGTGAAAGGGGCGGACCTCCGGGAGACCTATTTGTCTTTATTTTTGTTGAGCCCCATGAATTTTTTGTAAGAGATGGGGATGACATCGCCTGCCAAATTCCGATCAGTTTTTCTCAAGCCGCTTTAGGAGCAGAGATTGAAATTCCGACACTAAATGGTAAGAAAAGCCTTTCGATTCCCAGAGGAACAGAAAATGGAGAACTCTTAAAAATAAAAGGCGAAGGTTTCCCAAAATTAAGAGGGCATGGAAGAGGAGATCTTATCGCTCAAGTTTTTATTAAAACTCCTAAAAACTTGACAAAGAGACAGGAGGAAATACTGAGGGAATTCGAAGATATAAGCACAAAAAAGGGGGAAGAAGGAAAAACCTGGCGGAAGCTCTTTCGATCTGAAGGTTAAAGTTTACATAATATATCAAATTATCAGACCAGGCCCCCAGGGTTCTGATTCATTGATTCCTACCTTATTTTCCTTTCAAATTCCATACCATAGAAAAAAAGACTTGACAAGGTATATTTTTTTATATACCTTTGACCACAAGATGTTGTGGTATCTTTTTGTTACACCACAATATATTGTGGTGATTTCAAATTCATGAAAGGAGGTTTTTCTTATGGCAGAGGTAAAGTCGTTGTCGGCAATTCAGGAGAAGTATGGCAGGGTCACTCCGGGCAGATCGGAGGATTATAAGCTTGGAGTTGCTTCACCCCGAAGGGACTGGCAAAAAGCGGCCATCGCTGGCGAGGCTAACTACAAAACAGGAGTCACCGCGGCGGCCAACGCCGGACTCTACGGCAAAGGTGTCAACGCAGCCGGGACTCAGAAATGGAAGGACAGGGCCCTTGCTAAAGGACCAGGCCGTTTTTCTGAGGGCACGATGCTTGCAGCTCCTGATTTTGCCAAGGGGTTTGCAAAATTCAGGGATGTGATCGAGAAGACGACCCTTCCCGCGAGATTCCCTAAAGGGGATCCTCGAAACGTCGAGAGGGTCCGTGTGATTTCTTCCGAGCTTCGAAAGGCCAAGGTAGGCTCATAAAATTTCACATCAAAGGAGGTGATACCGTATGGCATTAAGAGAGCCCTGGTTGCTTAAGACTGTCCTTGGGACCACAAAGCCTCAGCTCAAAGCGGATCCAGGAGAAGCATTCATGATTAAAAATATCATGGTCCGGGATCCTAACCTAAATTATTTAACCCTAAAGGTTGAGAAGACGACTGTTGGCTATCTTAGGGTTGGCGGAGCCCTGGGAAGCCATGCGCCATTCCGACGCGGACGCGCACAGCATTCCCACACCATCCGGGTCGACGGCGGCGCATCGATCACCGACACCAAAACGAGCGCTATCCGGGATGGCAACAGCGTCAACCGACATTTGGGCTTGAGGGCTGATGCAAGCGTCCCGGTTGACGTATATGATGAGGTCAGAGCGCTTCTCTGGTCTGGATTCCATCACAACGAGAGCTTGCTTTCTTTCCTGGGGAGTTTGGGAATTTTTAAAGGCTTCCCGATCGCTGAGGGAGAGACATTCACTGTTGAAGGGATGGAGAAGTCTGCCGACTCGATCACACTGATCGTTTATGAGCAGTGGGATCCGGCTGACATCAAGCCCGAGATGGAGAACGGATCGAAGAGCAAGGAGTATTTTTTCCTCAATTACGGGAATACAGGAGCTTCAATTAATACCTCTGGAGACCAGCTCTATGATACCCCTGTGACTCCTGCAGAGTTCCCGGACTTTCCTTATGGAAAGGTAGTTCCCGCCAAACATGAGATCGATCTCATCGGGATCGCGGCTTCGCCTTTCGCCCCAGGGGAAAACGACGGGACTAACTACACCCGCACCAAGTGGATCAAACTGATGAGAGAAAGAGAGATCCTTTTCGACGAAGATCGAAATGGAATCCTCTTTTGGTCACGCCATGCCCAGTCAGATGGGGCCCAGGATATGAAAGGAGAGGGCTTCACGCTCATAGGCAATCTTTCGGAGTACGATAACAACCCTCCTCTGATCTTCCCACAGCCTTTGAAGTTCGTTGCTGGCGATGAATTGAATGTCTATGTCAACACCGAGACCGGAGGGACACCGAAAAATATTGACATCTATGAGCAGGAGATCTGCCTCATTCAAAAAGTTAAAAGGGTTGAGTAGTCTTGAGACTTCTTAACCTTACCCCTTGAAGAAAGGAGGTTCCATTAGATGATCTTGCACCATGAAATAAGAATCACGGGAGTGGCCAACCAGACTGTTTATGATTCAGGCCTGGAATCCACTGAAAAAGAGCCTAAGAGACTTCTTTCGATCCTTGCCCAGGTTTCTGACTTTGATGATAATAACCTGGAAGGATGGATCGAGAAGGCGAGAATTTTTAACATTCCATCCAGGTTGATTGACAACCCCACCAATACCGGAGGGGTTAATATGCAGTATAGCGGGATCCGGATCAACGAGATCCCGGTTGAGGTGGACCTTTCTGTCGGAGAAGTTTTTAAGGTCGCTCTAAGGTGTGGGGCGAATGCGTCCGATTTTATCGGCGCATATGTCTATGAAGTGAAACCTTGATCTTAGGGAGGTTGCTATGCCTTTATATGTGATCTCCCTGAAAAAGGGACAGAGCTACGGTTTTAGACCCCTTGCTGGAAATCCTTCTTTCCAAAAGTGGTCTGAAGAAAAGAAGGAGTTTCCATCAAATGAAAAGTTCGCTGTTGAAGCGCAGACTCAGACTTTAAGGGACCCTAAACAATCTAAATCGGCTCCACTGAAGAAACCCAGGGCCACACCTACCAAGCTTCCACCCCGCCTTAAATATCCGAAGTGGTGGAAGAACCTTTCACCAACTGGTTTTAGTTTATCGGCCGCCGGCTCTAAAATCATTGTCCAGGGCAACAGGGGTTTTAGGACTTTCATCACCATGATCGCTTTTACGGTTGGCGGTGAAACTGATATTACTTTCACTTTCGGCACAAGGGGAGTAAGCGGCCCTATGAGTTTCGGAGGCATTGACGAACCCAGGGGAATGGTCATTCCTTTTGGCGATGCGCCGGCTGATTGCGGCCAGGGCGCTTTTAAGATCACATCGACGGGTGTCGGTGTCTCTGTCAACGGCCTTGTCAACTTCTACACGGAGCCCGATGAAGTACCATCTTAAAAAGTTTTCTATTTTTTTATGATATGGCAGCCTTCCTCATTTTCCGCTTTGATGCTTTGCTGGGTCTCATCTTGCGGACTCACTCGATCAATCCATCCGGGTTGATCTCGGATCTACCTGTTGACGAACAACAGATCTATTATGACACCTGGTCTTTCGGCCAGCCCTGCCATGTCTCAGGTAATTATTTTCTAACGTTGACTGAGGATGAGTTCACAAATACAAACCTTCACACCTGGCAGGTTACGCCTGCCGGCGTGATTAACACGACTCCAGTTTCAAACCTTTTTCTTTCTAACGTCATACCAACGGCCTTTAGAGTCTATAAGATCGGAAAGAATCGATTCCTTTTCCCTTTGACCAAATCCACAGGTGAAAATCGATTTTATGTGATTGAGATCTCAGAAAGTGGAATTATCAATCCTTCGATCGTTTCCTATTTAGACCTTCCTGCAGCTTACAGTCCGATCTCTTCTTTTGAGCTCCTATCTTCGAACAGGGCGTTTTTTTCCTGCCCTTACCCGGGCTGGGATATCGGTTTCAGCCTTCTCAATATCTCTGATGATGGTATTCTTTCGACTGATTCAACTCCTTCCTTTCATTCTAAATATTGGGAGCGTCAACCGATTACGTTTTTTCCCGTTTCTCCCAATGTGATAGGTTTCCGTGTGACTCAGTTTTCAGGGATTAAGGGATGGGACGATATTGATCTGATTCCACAGCCTGAAACCCCTCCCTGGAAGAACGTCATAGTAAGAAGACAGAAGGGCGGTCTTTTCCACTCCATGTTGAATCAGACCGCACAGGCCACGATCGGTTACGGCCAACCTCCTTACCCGAGAGCAATACAGATCGTTTCTTGTTCTGACACTGAGATTTTTGGAAGGGAGCAGTATTTGACGGAGTTTGGCGAGTACTACAACACGAATGCAGAGGTTTACCCCTGGGCACCAGGCCAGCAGTACAAAACCAAACTTAGGACCAGATCGATTCCTTTTGACCTGATGTGTTTTAAGGAGATTTCTTATTCTCAGGTCAACACAAACCAGGCTGTTTTTAAGAGGATCACCGGAAATCTTTTCGGATCTTTCTACGTCAATTACGATGCAACTCAGACCCGGTTTTCAACAAGGTTTTTTTCTGATGAGGGAGATATCGGATCTGAAATTTCGGATTTTTTATATAGTGGATCCGCATGTCCATCCTTATTTTTTTTCAGGTCAAGGTCGAATATTTATTTATTGACTCACGGGCATCCTGTCACCAATTTACCAACGTTTGCGACGTTAGTCATTCCTTCAGATGGTGTGATCTCCGGCCCTGTGTTGGATACGTTAACTATCGCTGTTGATGAGCCTGTATCCTGGTTTTCTTTGATGCACCCTTTGGGCGGCGGCGCCGACGAGCTGCCGACGTTTGGTGTCGGGAGGTAATTCAATTTTTTATGACAGCCGAGATCTGGACCATCATCATATTGATCTCAGGCGTAAACCTATCGAGTGTTGTTATTGGAATTGTCCATCTTACGAACAGACTCACGAAGATCGAAACCGATCTTAAGTGGGTCGTTAAAAATTGCCCCCAATGCCAACAGACCTCGGAGAACCCTTCGAAATAACCTGGCGCGGCGAGCCTCCGCAGATGCTTCCCCCTGACGTTCCTCTTTGGCATGCTTACCTGGACCGTGCTGCAACCCAGTTTTTGAGATTTTATTACAACGTCCGCGTTGGTGGACCATACCTTGAAAACATCAATGCAGATGAATCCATGAAGCGAATGTGGTACGCTTCGACTGCCAAGAGGATCGATGCGATTGGAGAGAAGGAGGATGAAATATGGATAATCGAGGTGGCATCTTCCCCTTATTTAAGGGCGGTCGGACAGTGCCTTTCGTACAAATTCTTTTGGGAAGAGGATCCAAAGATCTCCAAGCCTGCCAGGGCAGTCTTGCTTTGTTACTTCCTCGATTCGGACCTTCGGCGAGTCCTCTCAAATTATGGCGTGGAGATTATAACCATTCCCGTCCCTTAAGTGATTGATCCATGGCGCGGGTGCTACCATTGACCCTAGCCAGATCTCTTTTCCTAGCGCATCTTGGATGCAAGTTTCTAACGGTTTCTAACCATGGGAGCAAAAGAGGACGTTTTAAGAGCTTTAGAGTACGGAAAAGATCCTTATTACCAGTCAATCAGGGAACAGCCTTCTTACCAGTTGGAGCTCGAGAGAGTCAGGAGAGATTATAATGAGCGCACCTGGATCGACTTCTCTGGGTTTTTACCAAAGTTTACAACCGAAGAGTTTGAGAAGCGACGCTCATCTTATCAGGCCAAGTATGGAAACACAATTAACATCCCTGGTTTTTCGGATGTTATTCACATCATCCCAAAAGCCAGGATTTCAGCTGAGGAAAGGGCCGCCCATCTTTGGGCAATAAAAAGAGGTCTTCCATCACCCTTAATCCCTGCACAACTTCAAACTCTTCAATACAAAAAATTCAGGTTTCTTAAAGCCCTTGCAAGTCCAACCCCTACGTGGGCGAAAAATATTGGTGCAGTCTCCACTGTCCTCGATAACGTAGAGGATGGCCTTGTCACCATTTCAGTTTTGGGAAGGATTGCCGCCAAGATCGCCCCTCGACTTGCCGGAAAATTAATTCCCGGCGTAGGTTGGGTACTTTTGGGATCCGATATTTTAAACGCTCTCAATTTAATCTCATGGGTTACTTTCTCGGCAAACGGAGCCAAGCGAAAGGTTGAAGGGTTAGCGGAAAGGAACCCTTTCCATTCAAAGGCCGCCGCTAACAGGGCATTTAGAATAAAGCGTTCGATTCCATCGATCGGCGAGATCCTGGAGATCCTTCAAACCACCGACCAGCTCTTTGGCGTCGGTCTTTGTTTGGGCGGGATCATGGGAGTGGTAACTGACATGACTACAAGAGTCATGACCTACAGCCACCAGGACATTATAAATCAGATGCCACCTAACCCAAACGTGGACGATCTTACAAGATGGGCGAATGAAGGCTTTGCGAGTGATGTTGATAAATTTAAAAAACTTCTAACCGATCAGTACCAGAATTTTAAGGATGAGGCCTACAGGCTTAAGCAATACGACGAGAAGTTAAGAAACGATATGATGAGATGGGGAAAAGAAACCCAGGGGATCATCATTGAGAAAATTAAAACCGTACCCGAGAAAGTGTCAACCTGGTTCTCAAATACTTTGATTGGATCCATGATCATGAATACGGGAAAGGATACTTTCTTAAAAGAAGATCACACCAATTCATACATGATGCTCAATTCCTCAATCGAAGGCTTATTGTCATGGTGGATCGATAACGAACCTCTTGAGGCCTTTAAAGATATTCGGAGCTTCAAATTTCGGGCCCCAGAGCCAACGGATGAAACTACGATCGACTTTCTCGAGAGCCGGGTCCCTGGATGGCAAAACACAATAAGATGGCCCCACATTGAAAAAGAGTATGCCACCCTCGAGGAAATCGTATTCACATATGCCCCCCTGATTAAGGACTCTTTTCAAACCTATGCTTTTCGATACTCTCACGAATGGGAAGCCATGATCGCAGCTCAACAAACGGTTGAATTCACAAAAAACGTAATGCGGGCCTTTTCGGACGACCACCAGGTTAAGGTTGGTGAAACTGCTTATTTCTCGATCGCAAAAGACATGGCCAGAGAAATCTATCTTTTCCCACCGGACATCGAGAATCAGCTGATTGACCAGGTAGCGGAGTATATCGGAAATTACGAGAGACAAACCGGATCCGCCCCACCCATCAAAGACGTGGCCAGGTTCGGGGAGTCGATCGGTCTCAAATGGATGAGGTCTTTCCCGAGAAGGGCATTTGCCCAGGCTGCGGAGATCTTCCCTGAATGGCAAGCTATCCAGGATCAGCTCGAAGAGATCTTCGTCGCTGACTAACCCCCGGGGAACCAGGGCTTTTGAAAAAACAAAAACTAAACCTTCCCAGGTTTTCAACCTGCCGCCACGTTTCAAACAACTCAATACTGTAAAGTCTTATTATCGACAAGAGTGGCAAGAGTCCCCTGGCCACCCCTACGGCATGGGTAAGCCATGCCGTAGCCGTGCTTGACGCACGGAAAACTCGGCGGCCAGGGGACTCTTGCCCCTCTTGCCTTGGCTTTCGGAAAAGCGGTTGTTTGAAACGTGGCGGGAAAACAAAAAAAAACTTACTGAGGTGAGGATGGCTTTTCAAGCTCACCGGCTGCTTTTAGTAAATCCTCACTTAGCTCTTTATGGATGACCAGGGTGATGCCCTTATTTTCAAACCGTTCTTCTTTCAACTCCCAGCCCAGGGCGACCAGCACATTTAAGAGGCGATCCACTTCGTGTTTCTTGATCGAGTATGTCATATGAGATCTCCTTACGGTATTTGAGTGTCAACCTCATAGATCCAAGGAACGGTCGGATCGTAATCAAATCTTTCGGGTGAAAAATATTCTCCGAAGAGTTCAAGCCCTTCTATCTTTACGACTTGATAAACTCTCCATCCGGGTCCCTTACCACTAAGTGATTCACCATCTGTTTGAAACCCTCTTAAAAGTGGGTTTCCTTCGGAGCTCAGACCCAGGACGTAAGGTTCGACCACTCTTGAGGTCCGATTGTAGTAAAAGGTGACAGCCTGTTCTGTTTCGATGGCTTCCCTTAAGAGCTGGATTTTTTCGTCGATCTCAGTTCTTTCAGACATTTGCCGCAAACCACGAGCTGCTTAGCTTCCCGGATTTCAACCGCACCATAGCAGCACTGACACGTAACGTAAACTGGCCTTGATTCCGGGACAACGTTCATGCCCTCTTCTGCCCCTGTTTCTTGAAATAGTGCCCCCTGTTTAGACTTCTTATAATCGGATACCCACATTTCTGCAACCTTTAGTGTGATCCCGTTTTCGGCCCCCATGTTTATGTAGTATTTCCTCATGTCTGAATCATCGATGTCCATCAATACCTCAGCGACCCTGATGGACAGCCCTTTCTTTTCGATGGCATCTTGCGCATACTCAGGCCATTCGTAAATCCTCAGAAAACGCCTTACGGTGTTTTCATGTTTGCCTGTTTGACGGCAGGTCTCCTGGATGTTCATTCCCCCCCTTGTTTTCATCAGCCAGTATGCCCTGGCTTCTTCCATTGGTGTGAGGTTTTCTCTTTGGAGGTTTTCTATCGCCCGATAGAGTATGACTTCTACATCGTCCATCTCTTTCAGGATGGCCGGAACAACTTTAGCTTGAAGGTGTTGATGGGCCAAGAATCTCCGATGGCCGGCTACGATTTCGTAGCGGCCGTTTTGGGGACGAAGAAGGATTGGGTTGATCAAACCTTTTTCCCTGATGGATTCTGCAAGCTCGACGATTTTTATAGGATCGATCATATCCCTTTGGTCCGTTCCGGGAGGATCGATCTTCTCGATAGGAATCAATTTGATCTCCTGCTTTTCCATTTTACCACCTCCTCGAGTAGATACTAAACAAATGTATAGTCAAAGTCAATCCCTGGACGGCTTGGGTTTTTTAGTGTGGCAAAAGACAAAGGTCACGCCAGGCCAGGGGTCAAACCTCAAATTTTGCGGTCGGCGGTCGGCCTGCCACGCCAACCCTCGATCCGGCGGCCGCAAAAATTGAGAACCGTTTGAACGAGAGATTGACCGTTTGTTCCAAGACGCTTACGCCAACGCTCCCGCTCATCAAACCCTTCGCTTCGCTATGGACTCCGCTGCCTTTCACAATCGGTCAACTTCTCTCCCCTTTGCCTGTCATGCCCTTTGAAGATTTGCTTCATCTTAGGCCGTCCTGAAGGTTTAAGAGTTTGGGTTATTTCTTTCTCCCTCCCCAGCGCTGAGTAAGAGAGGGAGAAAGAAATTAATGGTTTTTTATGAAAGGAGGTGAGTCTATGTGGCAGGTATGGTGTGAGTGTCAATGCTGTGGTCTCCAGTTTAAGCAGCCTGTTGCTAAGTGGTTACGTTGTCCTCGCTGTAATTCAAGTGAGGTCGTAATCCTCGAAGATCGGGTTTGCTTCAATTGAGATTGACCTTGCGGGCTGGGGTTTCCAGCCCCTTTTATTACCTTTTTCAACTATAACATCACCTGGGACCCTGTGAGCTCGCCTGGCTGCCGCCGATCGGGGCTTGACTTGTCATAGTTCTTTTGATACTGTTTTTGTCGTATGCTTCGCCTTCTTTTCTTTCCTTTGTGGCTCATCTATGAGATAGGATACTTGATCCGTCACCCCTGGAGTTTTAATTGGATCGCTGCCTCTGTATGGGCTATTATTACGTGCGCAGGGATCTACCTCACACAATTAGGCAACTGGATTGCGCTCTCACCTTTTTTCTGGATGGCTGCCATCGCTATCTATTACGTCCTTAAAATAAGACTCAATAGACGCCGGCCAGAGGTTATGAGACGGTTTCGGGAATACTACCGTAGCCCAGCGCACACAGAACGATATAGAAGGGTAGGGCGGCCTAAGAATTAGGGCCCACTCATGCTAACATCCGTCCCTGGATTTGTGTGTGTAAATTCGCCGGATTTATTTTTTTCATCGACGATCCCGTCGATCATCTCTTCCACTATTTTAACTGGAACGTCCCCGCCTGTCATGAGTATGACCTGGCTGGTAACTGCTTGTTTTTTCAAACTACCCATTTTTTTATCCGGGAAGAACCTCTTGAATTGTGCTTCTACGAAGTCGATGATGGGTCCGATCATGGTAATCAGTTGGATGATGTTGGCGATGTTTTTGAATATGGATTCCCAGCTCATTGCTTCACCTCCGAACTTAGTTTTTTTTGAACAGGTCTTGTGAATCTCTTAGGATCGATCCGCCTAAGTTTTCAAGGCAGGGATCGCAGATTGAAAATTTATGCTTCCATCCTCTGATTAAAAACACACCCACTATTGTGGGACGGTCGCATTGATCGCAGTAACCCAGCTCTACTTTTTCCAAGACTATAATTTCCATCTAATCACTCCCAGGATAAAAGTTTAAAAGGGAAGCTCCCAGGGCTGTAGGTGATAGTGGTCACCTTCCATGATCGCCCGGATGTTTAACTGTTCGGCGTCCTTTTCGAACCCAGGATTTTTTTTCATCTCATCCAAAACCACGTCACACCCGAGCCAGATTAAGTGATAGGATCCCTCGACTCCACCAACTTCTTTGTTGTGTTTCGGAGTCCGCCCCCAGGAGGAAACAGATCCGCGATACTTGGCACAAAGAACCATCACCCCATCGATGAAATTTCTAAAGTCAATCATTGACCCACCCCTTTCTTAACCTGACAATACTTGACCGAATCATCCAGGATCTCTTTAAAGAAAGAGATGCTCAGGCTGTTTTTAAAAGATAATACCTGGATGATACCGTAGAGGCATTGCTTTGCTGCTGTTTCGTTCAGATCAAAAATTGATGCCTTTAAGATTTTTGCTTCTCCGGGATTGAGCGGAGATACTACTTTTCTTTTAGCTTCAGGCATTCCATCACCCCCTTTTCTGATTTATTCCTTAAAGGACCGGCGAAGCCGGAATGTCAAAGGACAAAGGCACTACTTTAGTCCCTCGATGAGATGACGAATGCGGTGTTGAAATTGCTCCGGAGGTAGTTTTTCCACCTTTTCAACAGAGTTATCAACAGAAGCAAGCGCACCCATCAAAGATGCTTGCTTCTTAGGAAGCTGATTGTCGGCCAATTTTGGCCGACGATAGTGCCTGAAGAGGCCATCCACCATCGCGCCAATCTCCGAGAGCCAGATAAAAACCTTCTTTTTCAGCTTGTAAAGATTTGATGTAAACACCTTTCCGGAACCCGGAATCCACCTTTTTCTATGAGTGGTCTCGAGTAATTTATTTTCTTCGAGGTCGCGGAGATCTCGACGGAGTGTTCTTTCTGAGATCTCATATCCATGTATGGACTTCAGGATTGAGAGAATCTTCTTTTGAGATGGGAAGCTGTAGCGTTTCCCATGCTTTTGACCGACCTTCATGATCGTGATCACTTCGGCTTGTTGCCTTGCGGTCATAGTCCACCTCCTTAATTTTCAATTCCCAGTCTTTGGTTTAGCCTTATGGTGTATCGTTGAAGGGCTTCTTTGGCGTATTTGTTCTTGACCCATTGTGGGTTTGCCCCGAATTCATTTGCGCATCTAAGGCAATATCTGATTGATGGAAATTTTTGACCGCTTTCAACCGCCTGCACGTATCCTTCCGATACTGAAAACTTTTCAGCGATTCGCCTTTTTGTCATGTTTCGATTGATTCTAAGTTTTCGGAAGATATAGGGTAGGGTATCGGGTCTTGTTAAAACAGTTCTATTCTGGTAAAATGTGGTTTGCATACGGCCCCCTTGACACTTCACAAGGTGCATTCGAAATGCCTCCGGTTGGTGTGTCTTTGGGAGCCTGAAGGTTAAAGTTTACATAATATATCTTATCAGACATTGTTCAGGGGGCATTTTGGGAAAGAAGTATGGTCTGACCGGAATTGTGCTCTCCGGTGGCAAGAGCGTCCGGATGGGCAGAGATAAAGCCTTTATCGAAATCGATGGGACCTCCATCATTCAAAGGATATATGATATTTTCCAAAAATTATTTAATGAGATCATCATTGTCACCCATCAAAAAGAGCTGTACTCCTGTTTCCAGGCAAAAATAGTTAGCGACCTCATATTGAATTATGGAGCCCTCGGAGGACTTTATACCGGACTCTTCTATTCATCCAACCCATACTCATTTTGTGTCGCGTGCGACATGCCTTTCTTGAAGGAATCCTTGATTCAATTTTTAGCCCAACGAACCAATGGCTATGATGTCATCGTGCCCAGAACCTTAGATGGGCTACAACCTTTACACGCGATCTATTCAAAAAATTGCCTGGGTTCCATCCGCAAACTGATCGATATGGGGAAATACAAAATTATCGATTTCTATCCTTTGGTCAATACAAAAATCATTGAGGAGTCTGAATTTATACATTTAGATGTATCCAAAGAATCTTTTATTAATATTAATACTCCAAGCGAATTACAATTTCTAAGCGAAAAAAAGAAAGCGTCTTGAGATGGCGAAAAGTATAATTATTTATACACTTCTTTCTCTTTTAATGATCTGGACTCTCTTCAGCCAGATGGGATACGGTAAGAGTCTCGGGGAAGATGAAAAGTTGATCTTGGTTGGTGTTGGTGCGTTTAATGACGGGTTTTATGACATCTCCGAAAAACAATTTTCACAATTCCTTCGGGATTACCCAGACCACGCGAAATTGCATGATGTCTGCTATCTTTTAGGCAAGACGCTTTATTATAGGGATAAGTTGAAGGAATCCAGATCCCTATTTTTAAAGGTCATCAATGAAAATAAGCAATTCGACTATATTGAATACATCCTTTTCTGGTTAGCTGATATCGAAATCCGATGGGGGAATAATGAAGGAGCCCGAAGGTATTTCATTTCACTACTCAATAGATACCCCAAATTTGAACACCTGGACCGGGCTAACTACCTCCTTGGATTGATTGAATTTGGATCCAATCGTCTGTCTCAAGCAGAATCCTATTTTAAAAAGACCACTTCTCTCTCCAGAGATCCTGAACTCATCCAATCTTCCAATTTTTGGTTGGGAATCCTCTCTTTCAAACAGAACCGCTTCGAGGAAGCAACCGGTTATTTTAAGCCGGCGATATCCGATCTTAAACACGGTTCTTCCTTTTTTGTAAAATACGCTTCTCTTTGGGCAGGGGAAGCACATCTGAGATCAGGGAAATTAGAGGAGGCTAAGAATATTTATCGCTCGTTTTATGAACGATTTAAGGGAGAGGACTTCATTCAAGAGGTACATTGGAAACTGGGCTATTGTGATTACCGAATGGGAAACTTGAACGAAGCCATATCCACTCTCCAATCCTTTAAAACCCAGTTCAAAGATTCCCCGCTTATCTTATATACCCATTATTTATTGGGAGAAATTTTTCTGCAGCAAAGCGACCACTCCTCTTCGATAAAAGAATTAAATACCATCTTTACAAAATCGAAGGAGAATCCATTATGGGGAATTGCTTTTCTCTCTCTCTTCTGGAACCATGTTCAGCAGAATGACCTCTTGGGAGCCAATAAAGTATTTCAGAGGCTACAGAAGTTGAACCATTTTGATGATGAAAAGGCCATCCTTCAATGGCTCAATGCAGAAATGACTTTTGGGGAGGGAAAAATTTCAGACTCCCTTCCCTACTATTTTAATATTTTGAATACTAAATACAGAGAAAACGCCCTCTGGCGGATTGGAAAAGGCTATTTCTTTGAAAGTAAATTTAGAGAAGCCATCACCAATTTCGACATCTTACTCCTTGAGTCTCCAAATTCTCGACATACCGAAGAAGCTCTATTTTTGAAAGGGGAATCACTGATTCAATCCGGACATTGGCCCCAGGCCCTTGAGACCTACGGACTCCTGGCGCAAAAAGATGTCAATCGCCATTGGAAACTCTTTGCCCTGATCCAGACAGGAAACATCCATTTTTCATTGAAGGAGAGCGGTGCAGCCGAAAAGGCATTTAAGAGAGTGATTCAAGATTTCCAAGAGCATCCTCTTTCTTCTTATGCGGCTTTTCAGCTGGGTAAACTCTTTTTTAAAGAAAATAACATTTTGGAAGCGATCCATTATTATTCTATGATTCTCAAAGGGGGACGGCTTGAACTACTGGGTGGAACTTATTTCAGCCTGGGAGAAATATTTTACCAACAGGAAAAATATGATAAGGCTTCCAGGAGTTTCGAAATGGCATTACGATATCTTCAGGAAAGCTCCCCCTGGTTCTTTTTAACTCATCTGGAAATCGGGAACCTACAGAGAAAACAAGGCAAGTATGAGGAAGCCAAGCGTTCGTATTTGACCATTTTGAATCAAGCGAAAGACGAAGATATCAAAAGGGCGGCTACCGAACTGCTCCGACAAATCGGATCCGAAAAATGATGTTTTACTCTTCTGGGTTTTGTGTGGGTGCTTTCCCCCGCTTGTATTCCCCCCTTAGCTTAAGGGGGGATGAAGGGGGGTTAGGAAGAGGCTGTGTCTGAATTCCGTTCATGGTTCGAGAGCCTCACCACGAACGGAATATGGCATGTTAAAAATCAATCGCTTAGCCGTTCGTCTCGGTTGCGAGTCGAAGCGGCCTGAGCCCTTCGACTCACCGTTCGCCCTGAGGCTCTCGAAGGGTGAACGGTTCGCTCAGGACAGGCATGTCGAAGGGCAAATGGCTAAGTACGACACAGCCTCCTAAGGAGAGGTAACCCACTCAATACCCGGATGAACCTGATGTTTTTATCACTGGCACCCATGATTGAGCAGAGGGAAAAGAACGAAGAGAGATGGGAGTATGTCACCATCAAGAAGATGGACATCGAAGATGTGGAAGAGGTTCTCCATATTGCTGCTGCAACGACATACAACCCCTGGTCAAAGAAGATGATCCTGGAGGAGATCGCTCACCCCTTTTCTCACTGTTTTTTGCTCTATCAGAAAACGGGGACGGGGGCATCCCTCCCGTTAGGTTTCCTCTGCTTTCGCCAAGTCGGGGAAGAGTCCGAGCTCCTTAACCTCTGTATCAGTCCAGAATTCCGTCAACAGGGATTTGGAAAGAAATTGATGTCTTTCTATATCGATTTTTGTGAAAGGCAAGGGGTCAATCAATATTTTCTTGAAGTCAGCGTGACGAATACCCCTGCAACCCATCTCTATCATTCTTTCGGTTTCCGGTCTCTCGGGACACGAAAGAATTTTTATCAAGGAAGACATGATGCGCTTCTGATGACTCGAAGCGTTTTCTGAATGAAGGATGGCCATACAAACCTACGGAACCGTTTTAAAAAACGTAAGAATCAAATCATCCTATTTCCTGATGGAGATCGATTGCCCCTCCATCGCCAATGAAACAAGGCCAGGGCAGTTTCTCATGCTTCAGATTTCAGAGAACACCCACCCCCTTCTACGGCGTCCCTTCAGTATTTATAAAAGTTACCCGACTTGGCATTCTGAAAAAAGGAAAAAGGGACATCTTTTCCTTCTTTATAAAAAGGTGGGAAAGGGAACTGAAAAGATGACTTTCTTTCTGAAAGGAGAAAAGGTGAATCTCATCGGGCCTCTGGGGAATGGTTTTACCCTCCCTCCCCTTCCCTCACCTGCCCCAAGCATTTTAATCGGGGGGGGAGTGGGAATGGCCGCTCTTGCATCCCTGGGACAGGCGCTGCATTCCGGGGAATTGTATCTTTTTATCGGTGGAAAGACAAAAGAGGATATCTTGTGTGAGGGAGATTTTCTAACGGGAAAATCCGCCAATCTCTTTATCGCCACGGAGGATGGAAGTCGTGGCAAAAAAGGGATGGTTGTTGATCTTTTCCGTGATGAAATTAAGAGGTTTAACATAAACCTTCCCTACCATGTCTATATTTGTGGACCCGAGGGAATGCTGAAAGCGGTATCCAAGATCATCAAATCGAACGTATGGAATGTACAAGTTTCTATCGAGGCGCGCATGGGATGCGGATTCGGAGCCTGCTGGGGATGTGTGGTGAAAACAAGGGATGCTGAAATACCCTATCATCGGGTTTGCAAAGATGGACCTGTCTTTCCCTTATCAGAAATCGTTTGGGATTGATCCCCGTTAGAAAGTTTGCGACTTTCCCACGGGACGGCTCAGACGAGTATTTAGATATTTAGCTTGCATAAAAAGGTAATCCATTCCCCCGGTTATAAGCAACGGGGTTTTCTAACGGGGTAAAGATGAAATCGGTTGGTCATCTCGACCTATCTGTCCGTATTGGGAAACTGCTCCTGAAGAACCCGGTGATCGTTGCCTCGGGGACATTCGGATACGGACAAGAATTTGACCCTTTCATAGACTTAAGCCAACTCGGAGCCGTAATTCCCAAAGGGATTTCGTTGAATCCCATGCAGGGAAACCCTCCCCCGAGGATTTTTGAAACGAATGGAGGAATCCTTAATTCCATCGGCTTGCAAAATCCCGGCCTTCAGACCTTTATCAAAGAGAAATTACCTTATTTTAAAAAAATCAAGACGAACCTCATCATCAATTTCTTTGGGAAAACTGAACAGGAGTATATTGAATTATCCAAACGCTTAAATGATCTTCCTGGCATTTCCGGATTAGAGATGAACATCTCCTGCCCCAATGTCCAGCAGGGAGGAATCATCTTTGGCACGGATCCACGCATGACCTACCGGCTGGTAACAAAGGTGAGGAAATCCACCCATCAACCTCTCATCGTGAAACTCTCTCCCAACGTGACCGACATTGCTCTCATGGCCAGAAGCGCAGAAGAAGGTGGCGCGGATGCCGTCTCCCTGGTTAACACCTTCAAGGCCTTGGCCATCAACATCCACTCAAAGAAACCGGAACTGGGAAACATCATCGGAGGCCTTTCCGGACCTGCCATCAAACCGATTGCCCTGAGAATGGTCTGGGAAACTTTCCAAGCAGTAAAAATTCCAGTCATCGGAATGGGAGGAATTTTGAAGGCGGAGGATGCAATCGAATTTATACTTGCGGGAGCCCGTGCCATTCAGATTGGAACAGCCAATCTGGTCAATCCAAGGACAGGTATGGAAGTAATTGGCGGTATCCATCAATATCTATTAAAAAATAAAATCAAATCAATTAAAAACCTCATTGGCCTTTTCCTAAAATAAAGGGGAGGTATGCGCCAGGCATAAACCTCCCCTTTTCACCTTCACCACCTCTATGGATCAACCCTGATCTTTAATGATTTTAGGTGAAATAAAAATTAGCAAATCTCTCCTTTGGTCTGATTTTGACTCTCTCTTAAATAACCATCCCAGCAAGGGGATCTTATTGAAAAGAGGAACGCCTTCTGTTCCGTTGGACTTTTCAATGGAATAAACGCCAGCAATGGCCACCACTCCATTATCTTTAACGAGCACTTCAGTAATTGCCTCTTTCTTATCGATAGAAGGGACCTGCTCCACTATTACACTATCATCAGGAGCATCTTTTTTAACCTTAATATTCATTTTAACATGTCCGTCATTTGTTACGAGAGGAGTAACAGTCAATTTGAGATTGGCTTCGATGAATTCAACGGTTACCGTTCCCTCTGTAGTCAATTTCCTGTATGGGATCCGCAAGCCCTGTTCGATCGATGCCTCTTTATTATGCAGTGTTGCAATTTTCGGGCTTGAAACAATTTTAACATCTCCATTATTTTCATGAGCTGAAATTGCAAGATCGAGGGATTGTATCGTTCCATGTCTAAAAAGAAATTCAACAATACCTGCTGAAGCTACTCCCATCGCCCCTCCTTGGGGGACGGCAGGAAGATCGATTACATTTCTCGTTGCTCCCGGTGCCAATGGTGTTGTTCCTGGGTTGCCTCCGCCAGCAGTGGCCTTTCCACTTCCGACTTGAAACCCCCACTTAACACCCAACTCTTTTTGAAACAACAGATTGGCCTCAACAATTCTTGCCTCTATGATTACCTGAGGCGTCTTTGTGTCAAGTGATTTGACGAGGGTCTTCACCGCGGGAATGTTTCTCGGAATATCCTTGATGATTAGAATATTGGTTCGATCATCCACCTTGACATCCCCCCGCTCGCTCAAAACTCCCTTAATCTGCGGAATGATATCCTTTGCAGTGGCGTAGTTGATAGGAATCAATTCCGTAACCATATCTTCCAGTCTTTCCTTAGCCCGCTTGGCTTCCAGACGGACCTGGCTCTCCCTGTTCAGGGCATCCATAGGAGCAATCCGAATGACATTCCCTACCTGAGTCATTCCAAGCGATCGAGCTTGCAAAATCACATCGAGCGCTTGATCCCAGGGCACATCGACCAATCTCATCGTGATTTTTCCAGACACGTCATCCGCCGTGATGATGTTAAAATTGCTCACCTCAGCAATCAATCGCAAAATATTTTTGATATCCGCATCCTTAAAATCGAGGGAAACTTTTCTTCCGGTATACAACTTTTCCACTACCCCCTCTTCCGCAGGCTTGGCGACTGGCAGCGGTGCGGTCTTTTCTGTGACCGGCTCCTCCTTTTTGATTTCTGTGGCTGGTTTTTCTTCTTTTTTGTCTTCAGCGACTGGCTTTTCTTCGATCTTCTTAACTTCTGCCTTCACCTCTTCTTTAGGAGGCGCAGGAGTCTCTGCTTTTGCTACGACCTGCTTCGGCTTCTCAATATCGAAAAAGATGGTATGGCCTTCTTTGGCGGACTCGTAGGGCGTTTCTTCCCTCAATGTAATCAGGATTCTGAGGTCGTTCTTTACATTTTTGATGTCAATATGATTGACAGCGCTATCAAACTCGCTCGTATTCATTCCCCTCTGAAGATGTTTCGGGGCAAAAGCATGTTTAACATCGATGGCCAATGTTTTTTCCGAAACACGGTAAGTTTCAAACTCCGGATCACCGCTGAGAATTATGGCGATTCGCGATTTCCCATCAAGTTGCTTGAAATCGATCTCTTTCAAAGCGATTTTTGCCTTCACTGTCGTTTTGGAAGGAGCTTCCGCAGGCGTTGGGGCAACCTTCTCTTTTACCGCAGCAACGGTAAATGAAGCCGGCTGAAGTTTGGGGGTAGATAGCCTTTCAAATCCCTTCTCCTCCACGACGATCTGAGGTTCAGAGGGCTGAGGAACGTTCCCTAATGAGACAACAAGTGTACCATTCACATGGTTGATTTGGTAGGCTGGCAGTTGAGGCTTTGAAGAGTCAAAAACCAATCTCAATTTGTTCTGATGTTGTCCGATTCGAACCCCTTTAATAAATGGGTTCGTTGTCCGGATGGATTTTTTGGGGTACAGGGTTCCAACCTCCCAGATGTCCAGCACCAGGCGCGGGGGACTATCCAATTTAAACGCGTTATAATTTCCAACTTTTCCGTCGGCGATAATACTGAAAGCGATATAATCCTTCTTATCTTCTACCGAAAAATCAATGATCTCTTTTGCCTTATGGTTCTTTTCAGAGGCCGATGAGACGACCACTGTGGAAGAAGGAGATGGAGTCTCTTCCTTTCTTGGTTCGGAAGGAGTTAACTCCGCCTCTTTTTGGATCTCAATGATTTCTTCTTTCTTGGCCTCGACCACCTCTTCCTTCTTGTCTTCTTTGACTTCTTCAATTTTTTGCGTTTTCTCAATGTCAATAAAAATATGTTTATCCTCTCTTGAGATATTGTAGCGGGTCATCTGAAGAAGACCTATTTCGATCCGGCCTTTCTCGTCATATTGAGTGGCGAGGATGTCGGAAATGGTCCCATTCTCAACCTTCAGACCGTTTTTCACCTGCTTTAGGTCGATATCAGGAAAATCCAACACAATTCTCAAGGGTTCATCAGAAAGTTTATAAAAGGGAGGAGGAAGGGTTTCTGACCCTTCGATATGGACACGTGTCAATTTCTCTTCCTCCGTGAAAGTGATCTTCTGAATAATGGAGGGGTTTGCCTTCGCCACCGCAGCAGAGGGAGGCGAAGTCTCGAGCGGCGGTTTTACCACATCCCCTCCTGTGGCACAACTACTGATGACCAGTGAGATTAAAGTGATAAAGACCATTTTTAAAGATTTCATGACTCTCCCCCTTCTTCGATTTTGTGAAGAAATAATAAAACTTCATTCTTCTTGGTTTGGCCCCAAACATCGGGATAGAGCTCTTCAATAATGACTCGGTCTTTTAAAATTTTCGTGACCTTTCCGTCATTCTTCCCGATCTCCGTCCCTCTTTTGATAAAATATCCTCTCCCGGCGGAATCTTCCACCAACGCAATATTTCCATCCGGAGTGGAAATAATGGCAACCAATTTTAACTGGCTGAGATCATATTTTTGTAAAGGGGTTAACGGGGTCGTCCGGGTTAATTCTCGAACCGGTGATAACTGGATAAAAGGTTTGAAGGGATCCGGTTTACCCCCTGGATTGTATTGATAATCCGGCTCTTCTTTCTTCACGACCTCTTTTTTTTCTTCGACTTTAACCGGCTCTACCTTCTTGGCCGCCTCTTTCGGAGCCCCGCCTTTGGCAAGAGGCGGGGGTTCCGTTCCTCCTCCGCAGCTGACCACCATAAAGGCTAATCCGATCACCAAGCAGGCCACATTGAATCTATTTCTCTCTTGGAACATCATCCTCATCTCCCTTTTATTTGGTCGCTTCTTTAGTGGCTGTTTTCCTCTCAGCTTTCTTTTCCTCACCCTTCTTTTCAATGAATCGGTAGGTCGTGATGAGAGAGGATGTTCTAATGACAATATCCGCTTCTCTCCCCTTGACCTCCTTGGCCCGGGTCATATTAAAATCAATCACATTGATAATTCTTGGGAGTTTTCCGATCTTATCGAAGAACAGACCGATGTTATGATAACTCCCTGCCATCACGAGATCGATGGGAACCCTTGCGTAGAATTGTTGGGGTTCTTCGGGCTTCGGCTTGAAGAGGGTAAACTCCAGGCTGGACTCCCTTCCAAGGCGCGAAATGCTCTTCAAGATGTCTGGAATCTCTTTCTCGTTTGGGAGCTGGGTCAAGGCTTTATCCAGTTCTTCTTGCAATTCCTTCACTTGAGCCTTGAATTTATCCAGGTCCCGGGCGATCATCTTTCCCTGATTCGCCTCTTTCAGCAACTTATCCAGGTCCATCTTTAATGTCTTCATCTCATTCTGCAACGGGAGGTACATCAGATAGAGATAGACCCCCGCAATCACACATAAGATCCCAACCAAAATTAAGACCTTTTTCGACGACGGGAGTTTTAAAATTGAATCAACCGTTAAAGCCATCTTCTCCCCCTTTTACCCTGTTTGAGACCATCTTCAGGAATGACAGAAATTAAAATCGTCATCTTCTTCACCTATTGTGCCTCTGCTGATCCATCCTCTCTACCGGGAGGTCTACATCGAAATGATTTCACATGAGAGAATGAATTTTTTTAGTTTAATTTTGCTCTGCTCCACCTGTTCACTCACTACTAAATCGACGGTCTTGAAGAGTTTGGATGTCTTCAAATTGGTCATGAACTGAGCGATGGTTTCATCATCCAAAGCGATTCCTTCAATTCCAAGCCTCGAACCTTCTTTCTTCATCAGTTCCAGTTGGAGTTTATCCGGTTTATGGATGCTGATCTCGTCAAGGACCTTAACCGCTGTCCCCTTGCCTTTTCTCAAGGAGTTGATGACGTTCAGCTTGTCCTGCAATACCTTCTGATCTTCCTTGGCCTTGTTCACCTCAACAGCCAGGGATTTATAACGAGCGATCTCGGTTTTGGTCTCGGAGATCTGAGCCTGTATCTCCTCTTTTTCCTTCTCGGTTTGCCAGTGAAGGACGGCCAGGAGCGCCAACAAAAGCCCCACGGCCACCAGGAGAACGACAAACTCCTTCTTCACCCCTACCTTTTTCTTCTCTTTTCTTGTCAAAAGTAGATTGATCTTGATCATCTATCCCCTACCTTTCGGGTGGCTAGTCCGACCCCTACGGCCACCATGGGCCCAATTTCTCTTAAATATTCGAGGTCGAAGTTTTTATCATTATACTCGATCTGCTTAAATGGGTTGACGATCTCAACGGGAATACCGATCTGTTGCTGTAGGACGATATCAAATTCTTTAATCTTCGATCCGCCACCGCTTAAGTACAATTTGCTGATTTTCTCATAAGTGGTGGTAGATTGAAAAAATTCGATGGAGTTTCCAATCTCATTGGCCAGCGATTCCGAGGCGGCATTCAGGACATCTTGGATGACCGCCTGTGAAGTGGCGTCCATTTTGCTCCCGACCTTAATCTTTTCCGCTTCCTCGTAATCGATATGGAGTTGCCTCTGGATCTCTTCGGTAACCTGGTTTCCACCCTTGAAGATGTCCCTTGTAAATGCGGTCATATTATTTTTGAGGATATTGATATTGGTAATGCTTGCCCCCACATTGGCCATGGCGACGGTTTCATCTTTTTCGACTTCGTAATTCACGGCAAGCATATTCTCTATGGCAAAAGCATCCACATCGATGATCACCGGGTTTAATCCCGACTCAATAATGACAGAAACATAATCGTTGATGATGTCTTTCTTGGCGGCGACCAACACCACGTCCATCACTTCCGGGTTTTCAGAACTTGAGCCAAAGATTTGAAAATCAATATTCACATCGTTGATGTCAAAGGGGATATAACGTTCTGCTTCCCACTGAATCGATTCCTCCAACTCGGATTCTGACATCAAGGGAAGGGAAATCTTCTTGACGATGACCGAATGGCCGGAGACAGAAGTGATCGCATCCTTCGTCTTGACCTTTGTACTACTAATCAACTCGCGGATCGTATCGATAATGGTGACTGAGTCCATTAATGCCCCATCCACGATGGCCTCGGGGGGCAATGAAGCAACTCCCAGATTGAGCAATTTATAACCATTTTTGGTTTCTCCCAATTCAATCAATTTGATCGAACTGGACCCGATATCCAACCCAACGATTCCTTTTTTTCTTCCCCAAATCATATTCGTTACCTCAATTTTTCAATTTTGGGCTGACTATTTTTTAAATTATTATTAAAATTTATTAAAAGTCAAGAAAATAATTTATTAAACCCTTCAATTTTAACAATATGCCGTTAAAATTTAATAGTTTATATTAAAATTGCTTAATAACGTTTTAATATTCCACCCTAATTTTCTGATAAATGATATTTTTTTATCTTTGCCCTCAGCGTAGCTCTTGAAATGCCGAGAATTTTAGACGCTTTAGACTTATTTTTGTCCAATTTTTTCAATACATTTGCGAGATAGATTTGCTCCATTGTTTCTAATGGCATAATTTCGACCATTTCGAGGCGATTTAAATCCATAGACTTGGGAAAACATCCTTCACTTTGTCGTAATTCAAAAGGGAGTTGTTTTGGGGTAATATGGGTTTGGTCAGCAAGGATCATTGCCCTTTCGATTACATTCTTTAATTCCCGCACATTCCCCGGCCATGAATATTGAACCATTATCTTTTTTGCATCTTCAGTTAACCCGTTAATATTTTTACCGTATTCTCGATTATTCTCTTCGATAAATAGGTTAGAAAGAAGCAAGATATCCTCCTCTCTTTCACGGAGGCAAGGCATCTCAACCACCATCACCTTAAGTCTGTAATAAAGGTCTTTCCTAAAAAACCCTTCCTTAACAAGCGCCTCTAAGTCTCTATTGGTAGCGGCAATAATCCGGACATCAACCTTAATCTCCCTTTCCCCCCCTACTCTCATAAAGGATTGATTTTCTATTACTCTTAAAATTTTTGATTGGAGAAATGGTTTCATATCTCCAATTTCATCCAAGAAGACTGTTCCACCGTCCGCCAGTTCGAAAAGTCCCTTTTTAGTTGTTTTTGCGTCTGTAAACGCTCCTTTTTCATATCCGAAAAGCTCTGATTCTAAAAGAGAATCGGGAATAGCGCTGCAATTAATTTTCATCAGGGGTTTAAGCGCCCTTTTGCTGTTAAAATGAACCGCATTGGCCGCAAGCTCTTTCCCTGTTCCACTTTCTCCCTGAATGAGAACAGAGGTTTTGTTCGTCTTACTGATCATTCCAATCAACTCTTTTACATATTGAATCTGCGGAGTGTTGCCGTAAATCTCGTTTTTCTGATTTTCTTCATTATGCTGGCGGTGGAGTCTCCTGACTTCATTGATAAGGCTCGTTGTTTCGAGCCCTTTTTCGATCAAAAGTCTCAACTCCTCTAAATCAAAGGGTTTATTAATATAATGGTATGCCCCTGATTTCATCGCGGAAACGGCATTCTGTACGTCTGAATAGGCAGTCATAATGATCACTAAGATCTCTGTATCAAACTCTTTTATTTTTTTAAGTATTTCCAGACCATCCATGTCTGGAAGCCTCATGTCAAGGAGGATAAGGTCGACGACATTTTTCTTAAGAACGGAGAAAGTTTCACCACCCGAACCGACCGAATGGACTTCATACTCCGCCTTTTTTAAAACATCGGAAAGCGTCTCTCGCATAACATCGTCATCATCGACTATGAGGATGGATGGCTTCATCAATTTTCAAACATCTCCGGCAAATTAATGTGAAAAGAAGTTCCCTTTTCCCACTGGCTGTCGACTTTGATGGTTCCCCCGTGTTTTTTAATAATTTGATAAGTGATTGAAAGCCCCAACCCGATCCCCCTGGACTTAGTTGTAAAAAAGGGATCGAAAATCTTGGGAAGGATATGTGGGGGGATTCCCTTCCCCGAATCCGAGACCACCATTTTAATAAACTTCTGTCTCAAACCATCCAGCGAAGGGAGGATCACCGGTTCCGCGGTTATTTTTAGTTCTCCACCGCCGGGCATCGCTTGAATGGCGTTTAAAAACAGGTTGAGAAAAGCCTGATGCATCTGAATTTTATCAACCTTTATCTTTGGAAGGTCTGGATGATAGTTCTCCGTAAAGCGGATCCCTTTATCTGCAATCTCCTTGATGAGAAAAGGAATGATGGCGTTGATGATCTCTTTGATGTGGCAGTCTACGAGGTTGAGCGTCTGCGGTTTAGCAAAAGAGAAGAATGTCTTTAAGATTTCGTTTAATCGGTCGATCTCTTTGGTGATACGCGATAGATATTCCCTTTTCGGATCATCCTTTGACATCTCCTCACCGAGCGCCTGAGCTGTTGTCTTAATTCCGGCAAGGGGATTCCGTATCTCGTGTGCTATACCCGATGCCAGTTTTCCCAGTGAGACAAGTCTGTCCATCTTTAATATCTCATCTTGAATTCGGTAAACCTTCGTCAGATCTCGAAAAATAACAATTTTCCCAATCGCCTCTTTTTTCAGGCTCAGGTGGTGGTTGACCGTAAATCCAACGGGGATCTCTACCTCGTCTTTCCTTTTCATCCAGCCTTCTCTTCTTGTATCGAGGTTATCCGGATGATCGAGGAAAGAGTATGATGTGCTCTGTTTCTCTTTTAACCCGAAAAGGCTAAAAGACTTTCCGATCACCTCTTCTTTCAGATAGCCTAACATTTCCTCCCCTGCCTGATTGATATAGGTGATCGTGTCGTTCATTTCAGTAATGATGATTCCACTGCCAATGCTCTCAATGAGGCTTTCTGTCAGATTAGGGACGTCCTCTAATATCCTTGGCAAACGAAAGATTTCGTCATCTTTCTTCTCTGGTTGGTTCATCCTTTCTCTCTCTAAAGGATACTGATCCATCTTGATATTCGATTCTTAAAATTTCTCCAAATCCAAAACGGGAATCCGGATGGGAAGATCCTTGTAAGTCCAGCGAATCATTCCCAGGAGGTGGCCATTGGAGGTCTCGCCCTGTTCCATAGAACCAGACAGCCTATTCAGAACTCGGTCGATCAACAACCCTTTATAGGTTCCATCCTCCTTAAGGATTAATATCTGCCTCTCTTCCCCCCGCTCCGATTCAGGGACAGGAAATAGGTTTTCTAAATCGACCATTCTTACCTCTAATCCCTGTAATCGGAACGTCGGAATCTCATTTAAGTTTTCTCGAAGGGAAACCGGAACCTTAAAGAGTTTAAATACCTTATGGCTTTCCACTCCGAGCAATTTCTCCCCTATTTTAAATACAGTGATTTTTGTCTTTATGAGGTTGTCATGGACAGGCAATGTTCCAGGACTTTTTCTTGTCTCTTCATGGACGGATAGATGCTGGTTCAATTTTTCCATCATCTCATCCAGCTTTGCTGAAAATGACTCCACTCTCCCGGCAATCTTCTCGGTCAGTTCTGACCCTATCAGAGAGGCCGGCGCTCTTTCCTCCTCCTTCACCGTTGATGCAGAAATGGGTTTGGGGGTCACTCCGCTTATTTCTTCCAGAGACGAAAATCTTGCTTCCATGCCGGCGAGAGCCAACCTCTTATAAATCCCAATCTCTTTTTCTGTTTCATCTCGCAACAAAAGTTTGATCGTCTCTTTGGAATCGAGCAACATTTGAATCCAATGCGGCTGGATTCCTTCTTCATTCTGGATCATAAAATTCAACACGGCCTTCATTCGATTCAAGACAGAGGAAATGTCACGGTTCTCTTTAAAGGTTCCCTTCAATTCGAGGACTTCTTTCGCGGTTTTCACAAGATTCTCGTTAGTGATCTCCCACTCCAGGGAAAGAAGTTGGGTCTCTAATGGTTCTAAGGGGTCGACACTCAAAGAAGCCACGGGGGTTATAGGAGCTACTGGGGTAAGAGGAATCTCAGGCTCGGGAGCGGACAATTCCCATTCGACCTCTTTTTCGATTCCCTCCGGTTCTATTTCCAGAACAGTCTCGTTGATAGAAGAGAGAGAAGGGATCACTGCCGCATTCTTCAGGGGCTCCCCACTTTTTTCTACGAAAAGCCGGTCCACAGCGGCGTCGATCTCTTTCTCCAAGCCTTTCAGATCTTCTTCGATGATCAATTTTTCTTCCATGCGTTTCTCCTTGTCACTCATTTCAATTGCTGATCAACGAGCATAATCTTCCGGCTCACATCCTTTACGACCAGCTTGCTGATCTCTCTCAGGGTCTCAAAAACCCCTGCCCCTTTTAACGCGCTGGCAGAATAGGAAGGAACTTTTAACATCGAATTGAGGTCTTTTTCCAATATCTCAACGGGAAGGATTTCTGAATCGGTCCCGTCCAGATCCCGCTTATTATACTGGATGACCAGGGGAACCGTTCTTATACTGATTCCTTTCTCCGCCAGATTTTTCGCCAGATTGATGAGGCTCTCAATGTTTTTCTTCCGCTGAACTTTTAATGAATCAGCGACAAAGACCACTCCGTCCACACCCTTCAGTACCAATTTTCTTGTAGCATCGTAATGCACCTGTCCCGGAACCGTATACAGTTGCACTCTAACGTCGAATCCTCTAATCTTTCCTAAATTCAGGGACAGAAAATCGAAAAAGAGCGTTCGGTCCCCCCGAGTATCAATGGAAACCATTTTGCCTTTGGTATCTTCTCCCATCTGGGCAAAAATGTATTGAAGGTTGGTAGTCTTTCCGCAGAATCCAGCTCCATAATAAACGATCTTACATTGGATCTCGTCTTTACTGAAATTGATAAAAGGCATGAAACCACTTCTCCTTAATTCATGAGGGCCGTTGCAATCCCGAAACAGTGACTTCCCTCTTCTCTTCAAAAATCGATGCCAATGTTCGTGAAAGATCTTCCGCAATCTGATTAATTCGGAGTCGGATCAATCCCAGAGATGTCTTATCATCGAACAGGGTAACCATAATGACATGTTCGCCAATGGCGGTGAAATAGACATTCTCGCTTTTCCCTTTATGAAAAAGGAGGGTGAATTCCTCCTCTCCCAAAATCTTTGCAATTTCGGCCGTGGCCCCAAAGTTGGCGGCTGTCAGCGCCGACAGAGACAGAATATCGATATCCAGCGTGTTTCCGTATTGTGTGATCAGTTGTCCTGACCGATCGATCAGGAGAACCGAATGGGCAAGGGATGAAGACACCACCTTGTCCAAGAAAAAGTTAATCTTTTTTAAATCCTCTTTGGTGATGATGATGTTCATGGATATCCTTGTTATCCCGTGAAAACAGAACCCCTGCTATGATTTTTCATCATTCCGTCGCATGGCTTCCACTAACAGATGCTCCCAGTTCTGATAGATGGTTTGAATGGGAGGAATCACTCCGATGTTGGAGATGAATTCCCCCTCCTGCCAACTCAGAATCTGGTAGAATGCGTCTGTTCCTTTCTGGTCGCCACATTCCGCATGAATGACCTCTCCTTCATTCAAATAGATGACTCCCTTTTCCCCATCTCTCATCACCGTCAATGCAGTCGTCAAACGGCTGAGACAATTCATCTGAATGACATCGGTCAGTTGGAGGCCGACCACCTTCCCCCGAAATCCCTTTTTCTTCCCAATCAGATCGATGATGATCTTTCGGATATCATTTATTTCAAAGGGTTTCTCAATATAAAAAAGCGATCCCCTCCGGTTCGCTTCTTTCTGGACATCCGACGATCCATAGGCGGTCATAATGATAACTTTGGTCTGAGGATATTCCTTTTTAACTCTGACCAACAGGTCGAGGCCATTCACATCGGGCATCCGGATATCCGATATGACCAGATCGATCTCATTTTTTTTGAGTTGGTTCAACGCTTCCTTACCGTTATTAGCAATCACCACCTCATATTTATCCTTATCTTTTGAAAGGCTTTTTGACATACTCCAAGTCAATGTTTCTTCATCGTCGACGATTAAAACTTTTTTTAAATTCTTTGCTATCATCTTATCTTTCCGTAGATAAACAAATTTTTACCTGTAGGAAGCTAATAGAGGGTGATCGGGGTTTTAGTTTAAGGCATTGAAAACATTTCACAAATCTCTTTTTTTTCAAAGCTGGCAAATTCCTTATTTTCGACTTAAGATGTTCTCCGACAGGAGGCATCATGGAACCATTACTCAAAAACATTTCGGCTATCATTCCAGATGAAAAGATCGATCGCGAACTTTCTTTTCCTTGTCCTGATAGAGGACCGCGTTCTGATCTTAAACCTTCTCAGCTGTATCGCATT
>Ga0194111_10000194_pt1 | contig 73253 bp, 70 predicted proteins | sample TA2KigC300mmetaG_FD_146194 | JGI IMG/M metagenome (GOLD analysis project Ga0194111, IMG submission 146194) | Freshwater microbial communities from Lake Tanganyika, Tanzania - TA2015033 Kigoma Deep Cast 300m | ecosystem: Environmental > Aquatic > Freshwater > Lake | place: Tanzania: Lake...
GCGGGGCGGAGGGAGCCGTCGGGGCCCGTCCACCATGCGGCGCGTCCGGGGACCCCGACCGGTTCCCGAAGCCCCGCGCCGCGAACGCGAACCTAGCGGGGCGGAGGGAGCCGTCGGGGTCCGTCCACCATGCGGCGCGTCAGGGGACCCCGACCGGTTCCCGAAGCCCCGCGCCGCGAACGCGAACCTAGCGGGGCGGAGGGAGCCGTCGGGGTCCGTCTCCCGGATCCGGTCACGCGCCCTGGTCCCGGATCCTGAGAAGGGCCAGAAGCGGCAGCGCCGCCAGCGCGATCCCCGTGCACGTCAGTCCCCTCGTGATCAACGCCAGGACCAGAATCGCCCCGAGCATGCCGCCGATCGAGTCGGCCGCCCACGACTTCGCCGCTGAAGCGCGTCCCGCGACGATCGGAAACGGGAATCCGCAGCTCGCTCCGAGCAGAAGCGCCGCCACAACAAACAGGATGGTAGAGAGGAAGGCATCTCCTGCGGGAAACCGCGGCAGGAGGAAGGCCGCTGCCATTCCAAGGACCCCTTGAGCGACGCACGCTCCGCTCAGGGAGCGGCGTCCACGGGCCAGACGCCCGGCGATCCAGGCCCCCACGGCCATCCCTCCCAGGAACGCTCCCAGCAGAGCGCCAAGGCCCGACTGCAGGAGGCCCACGCGGGTCTGGTAGGTCATGAGAACGAGGAGATCGAGTCCCATGGCCGTCGCGCCGGTCGCGACCAGCGCGCTCATCCCTCCGGCCTCCCGTCCGCGCGCCCAAGGCATCAGCACGGCCAGAGCAACGAGCGCGAGCGCCGCGTAGGGCAGCGTGCGCGGCCAGGCTCCGTGGATTCCGCTCCTGCGTCCCCACCACCGCAGGGCGTGAGCGAGCGCGGACGGTCGCGCGTCCCGATTGGAGGGCGCGGCATCGAGAGTCAGGATTCCGCGAGGGGAAGGCGATCCAACTGCCGGCCATGCCGTCCTGCGCTCCGCGGGGTACTCGAGAGCGAACCTCTCGGGCGGATAGGTCGCCAGGCGATGTCCGCTTCGCGCGAGACGCGCGCGCAGAGAATCGGCGACCAGGCTGACTGCCCCCGAAGCGGGCGACGCGGCAAGCACGATGCGATCGGCCTCGATCATCTCGAGGTGCCCGACCGCCTCGTGCAGGGCGCGGGCCACCGACGCCCTCCAGCCGGACGCCTCCGGCCCAGACGCCGCGGCTCCGCCCGGAGCGATCACCACGACTCCGCCGCGGGCGCGGAGTCGCCGGCCCATTGCGCGGAAGGACTCCAGCGTCAGCGTCCTGTTCGAGCCGAGGCTTGCCGCCATGGGACCGGAGATCGCGATCAGGTCGTAGCGATCCGACATCGTCCGCAGCTCGGCCCTCGCGTCGCCGATCCTGTAGACGACAGACGGATGGCGGCCGGCCAGGAGGGTGTCCTCGCGGTCCGGCAGCAGGCAGGTCACGCTCCGGACTCCCGCCCGCGCCAGCGAGGGAGCGACGCTCGAACCGCCGAAGCCGACAAGGAGGAGATCGTGGGCGCCTTCCCCCACGGCAAGAAGGAGCGCGGCCACGGCATCCGCTTCGTAGGGATCGTCGATCGCCTCGAAGGGGGCGTCGTTCTGATACAAGAGCCTCTCCCCCTCGCGCTCCGCCATCGCCAGCACGCGCGACGGCGTGTGCGCGTGCGCCGTCAGACGCATCCCCGGGTGGCGCGCCTCCCAGGCGGCTCGGAAGAGGGCGTGATCGAGATCTCCGATCCACCCCGATGCGATGGCCGCGATCAGCAGGAGGGCCGCCGCGGGGGCGGCGAGCCTGCGCGAGAGCGACGCGATCAGGCAGGCCCATGAGATCCCGAGGATCGCGATCGGAGGCACGCGCGCGATGAAGAGAATGGTCGTCGCGAGCCCCGCCGCCAAGGCGCCGGCGGCCTCCGCCATGTACGCGCGTCCGGCGCTCCGGACCTGGCGCGCCGCCAGGGGAAACAATCCTACCGTGAAGAAGGACGCCGGAAAGAGCGTGAGGAGCCCCAGGAGCAGGATGGCCTCCGGACCGATGATCTCGCCCTTCGCGGCGCCGGGGATGGGCATGGCTCGCGCCGCGGCGACCGCCAACGTCGCGATCAGGAGACCGAGCGGGAGGAGAGTCCTGACCGCGCCTCCCCGGTCTCGGACGGCCGCCTCCCAGAAGCGCGCCCCCAGGGCGGAACCGGCCAGCCACAGCGCCAGGTAGATCGTCAGGGCAAGCTCGTTCCCCGCGTCCCGGCCAAGGAGTTCCCTCAAGAGGATCGCCTGCGCCGGGAGCGAGACGAAGCCGACGAGAAACGCAATGATGTCCGATCGATCGACTCGCACCGCGGGAAGGATACGCCGCCCGGCCGCATGCGGCCAGAGCGGAAGCGCACCCGAGGCCCAGGCCCGACGGACGCTGCGCGGAAGCCGACTCAGCATAAGGGCTGCGCGTTCGGAAACGACATTGCTATTACGACTCCTGGATTCCAGAGGCCGGCGTCACTCCTTGACACGCGCCGTCCCGCGTCCCTAATCCGGGCTGTTTGTGAACAAGATTTCATATGGACTCTTTCTCCTTTCCGAAGTGGACCAATAGCATCCGACCCGCCTTGCCGCTGGTCCTGGCTGGAGTCCCCCTCTACATCGTTCTCCTCATTGCCTACGGAACATCGGCCAAGACGACAGCGGTCGGCTACATGCCCAAGCAGCCTGTTTCCTACAGCCACGCGCTCCGCGCCGGGCAGCTCGGCATCGATTGCCGCTATTGCCACTCGACGGTCGAGCAGGCGGCGCATGCCGCGATCCCGCCGACCCAGACCTGCATGAACTACCATCAGAAAATCCTCTCGCAGAGCGACAAGCTGCTCGCCGTCCGCGAGAGCTTCGCGACCGGATGCCCATTCCCTGGGTCCGCGTCCACGACCTTCCCAACTACGTCTACTTCAACCACAGCGCCCACGTCCGCAGCGGAGTGGGATGCGTGTCGTGCCACGGAAGAGTCGACAAGATGGAGATCGTCTCGCAGGAGATGCCGCTCACGATGGGCTGGTGCCTCGATTGCCACAGGAGTCCCGAGGAACCCCTCCGCCCGGTCGAATACGTCACCAAGCTCGACTGGGTGCCCGGAGAGGACCCGCGCGCGATGGGCAGGAGCCTGCGCGAGCGCCACGACATCAATCCCTCCACGGACTGCGGAACATGCCATCGGTAGGAGCGGCGATGCGGACGACTTACTGGCGGAGCCTTGACGAGCTTGCCCGCTCCTCCGACTTCCGCTCGAAGGTCGCGCGCGAGTTCCCCGGCAAGGACTGGGAATCGCTGCCGCCCGCGACGCGACGGCAGTTCCTGAAGCTCATGGGAGCGTCGGCGGCTCTCGCCGGACTGTCCGGGTGCCGGTGGCCCACGGAGCGGATCGTCCCGGCATCGAGGCCCGCGGGCTACATTCCCGGCAAACCGCTGCAGTTCGCGACGTCGATGGAGGTCGGCGGCCATGGGCGCGGGTTGCTGATCACGAGCTACGACGGCCGCCCGATCAAGGTCGAGGGAAACCCGGATCATCCGATCGCCCGGGGCGCATCCGATTCGATCTCCCAGGCGAGCATCCTCGAGCTCTACGACCCGGATCGGAGCCAGGCGGTCGCGAGACGCGACGGATCTCGCAGAACGGTGAGCGATTGGGAGCCCTTCACCGCCTTCGCGCGAGAGCGGTTCAGGTCGCTCCGCGACTCGCGCGGCGCGGGGTTGCGGATTCTCAGCGAGGCGACATCCTCGCCGAGCCTCCTCGCCATGCGATCGGCATTCCTGGAAGCCCACCCTGAGGCCCGCTGGTTCGAGTTCGAGCCGGTCTCACGCGACAATGAGAGAGCTGGTGCGGGGCTCGCCTTCGGCAGACCCTTCCGTTCCCATCTCGATCTCTCCGCGGTGTCCGTCGTCCTCTGCCTCGACGCCGACATCCTGATGACCCATCCCGCGGCGCCCAGGCACGCGCGCGACCATGCGGCCTGGCGGCAGGCCGAGGGGGGCCGGATGAACCGGCTGCACGCGGTCGAAGCCGCGCTCTCGCTGACCGGAAGCGTCGCGGATCACCGCTACCCGGTCCGGCAGAGCATGATCCCGGCGGTCGCGGGCATGCTTCTTCACGACCTACTCCGCGCGAATCCTGCGGGTGGTTCGCTCGCGAACCGACCGGAGATCTCTCGATTCGGGGACCGGCCGCGCGAGTTCGATTTAGTCGCCGCGATCGCTGCCGATCTGACTGCTCACCGCGGACGCTCCCTCGTGGTCGCGGGACCACGGCGGCCGGCCGAGGTCCACGCGCTGGTCCATCTGATCAATCATCACCTGGACAATGTCGGCCACACGATCCATCACACCGACCCGAGGCGGCGGTCGGCCCGCCCGGGCTCGGCGATCCCGCCGCGGTCGCCAAGGAGCATCAAACCGTCCACGGCGAACCGAGGTACGTCCACCTCTTCTTCAGTATCAATTTCTTGATGACGGGGCTGCACGCGCTCCACGTGATCGCGGGGATCTCCCTCATCATCTGGATCCTGATCCGGGCGCGCCGGGGCGAGTTCGGACCGGCCTACTTCGCCCCGGTCGACAACGTCGGCCTCTACTGGCATCTCGTCGATCTGATCTGGATCTACCTGTTCCCGCTTCTCTATCTGATCCACTGAGCGGTTCGAAAGAGGGAGTGCTGCGATGCGCGATGGAATGACCGGCCCGACCGAGAACGGGACGAGGGGGCATGAGGATCAGCAACTCGCCCACGTCACCCCACTGAAGATCCTGGCCGGAGTCTGGGCGGGCCTCATGGTCCTGACGATCATCACCGTCGCGGTGACGCGCGTCGATCTGGGTGGCGCGAACCTATGGATCGCGCTCGCCATCGCCACGGTCAAGGCGGGCCTCGTCGCGCTCTTCTTCATGCACCTCCGCTACGACAGGCCCTTCAACTCGGTCGTCTTCATCTCGGCCCTCCTCTTCGTCGCTCTCTTCGTCGGGATCGCCTTGATCGACACGAAGGAGTACCAGCCCGAGATGATCCCCGACTACGCTCCCGAGATGGAGCGGAGGTAGCCGGCGATGTCGGAGGAGCGGACGGTGCCCGGCGCCGGAAGGCTCGGGATGTGGCTCCTGATCGCGTCCCTTTCCATTCTCTTCGTGGCCAGCCTGATAGGGTATCTCGCCGTCCGCGCCCGCGCAGAGCAGTGGCCGCCGCCCGGCCTTCCTCCCCTCCCGAGCGGACTGTGGATCAGCACCGTCATCATCCTGTTGTGCAGCCTGGCAATCGAGACCGCCCTTCGCGCTGTCAGGCGGCAGTCCCAGGGCCCGTTCCTGCGAGCCCTTCTCGCGACGTTCCTCCTTGGGATCGTCTTCCTCGCTTCGCAGGCGCTCAACTGGTCCGGGCTGATCGCCGCCCACGCGGCATCCCACGCCAATCTCTACACGTTCACCTTCTTCATGTTGACGGGCCTGCACGCCGCCCACGTGATTGGAGGGCTGATTCCTCTCGGGATTGTCCTGCGGCGCGCCTGCTCGGGGCGATACACGGCCGAACGGCACGCCGGGGTCGGGTACTGCCAGATGTACTGGCACTTCCTCGGCGCGGTCTGGCTCGTGATGTTCTGCGCGCTCCTTCTCTTCTCCTAGCGCGGCGCCAGCCTGACCGGTAGATGCTCGATGTCCTGCGGATAGTCGAGCCCCGTCACGAGCGTCTCATCCGCCCCGGTCCGAACGTCTATTCTGTGGAGCGACCCCTCGAAGTTGACGACCGCATAGGCATAGTTGCCGACGACGACGATCCCCGTGATGTTCCCGGCCGGAAGCCGCGCGACATCCTCAGGCTCACCGGTCTCCGTGAATCGGCGGATCGCAGTCCCCCCGCAGAGATAGAAGAGATCGCCGTCATGGTCGATCGCCCCCAACCACCCTCCCCACTCGGGGAAGGAGCGGAAGATCGAGGCGGCGCGCGTGCTCAGGTCGAAGGCTACGAGCTCGTTGTTTCCGTTCTCCGACAAGATCAGCCGATTGTCGACCACGGTCCCGTCGATGTTCTGGAGGCTTTCCGGTGAGGGGTTCGGCATGGGGACGGACTCCACGAGCATCCCGTCCGCCGTCATGAAGTGCACGATGTCGTCATCGTTCGAAGCGAAGGCGAATCCTCCGGATGGAAGCATCGCGAAGTCATGGCCGCTCACGGCAGGATCGCTGATCTCGATCGTCTGGATTCCTGCTCCCGTGTGGTCCAGCTCTTGAATTTCCCTCTGTCCCTTGACGAAGATCCGTGTTTCCAGAACCTCGACGGAGGACCTGAGTGCCGAGAAGACGAACCAGTCGCCTCGCGCTCCGATTGCGATGAGGCCGCCTCGCGTCTGAACCAGCAAGCTCCCCTCCATCACATCGATCGAGATGCTGTCTCGAGCGACTCCTCCCCGGCCATCGGTCGCAGTGACCGTGACGGCATGGGCGCCGGTTCCTCCCGCAGCGATCCAGTCCACGGCAGGGCCGCTCCCGGAGATCGTGCCGTCCGCCGCCTGCCAGGCGTAGACGAGCGCGTCGTCGTCCGCGTCTCGCGCGTGGCACCAGATCCGCACGCTGTCCGAGGGGGCCGTGACCGGAACGCTGATCCTGAGACTGTCGATCACGGGGGCCGTGTTCTCCCCCTGCTGGCCATCGGGCGCCCCATCGTCATCGTCGCCGCAACCGGCCAGCCCGCTGAAAGCGAGAAGCGCGATGATCATGGAAAGAAGACGGACCCGCGCACCGTGGCCACGATTCGGCTTTTTCATTTCCCAATCCCTCCAATGGGTTCCACGCCGCTTCAGGATACTCAGGCTGCCTGGCAGGTCCAGCGCAATCTACAACATCCGAATCCGCTCCTCTGGACGGAAGCGTCTCGGAGCAGTCAAACCGCGCTAGTTGCTTTCGGATGAGGCAAGCAAACGGTATAATCGTATCGTCATGAGGCAACAGATGCGCACGAAGCCGCCCCGCCAGAGCCGGTTCGACCGGGTTTTCCTGATCGCCCTTCTCCTGGGAAGCGGCGCGGGGGGCGCGCGCCCCGATCTGGCGCGCGCCCAGATCGAGTACGACGTCACGATTCCCACGACCCTCGGCGACACGACAGAGACGTTCTGGCTCCAGATTCCGGACGACTATCGTCCCGGGGATCCGCGGCCGCTCCTTGTCGGATGGCACCAGTGGGGCGGCGATCGATTCGAGATGCGCTCGGCGACGACGATCGGCGCCATCTGCAATGAGCGCGGCTGGATCGCCGCCTCCCACGAAGGGGTCTCCCCCGTCCACTGGAACAACCACCCGACGCAATCGCATGTCGTCGACGTGATCCGATGGATCGAGGAGCGCTACTGCGTCGATCCTGACCGGATCTACATGGTCGGCGCCTCCATGGGCGGAGCCGCCGGCATGGTCTTCGCCAACAACCACCTCGATCCGACCGGTCCGATGGTCGCCGCCTCGGCCTCCATCTCGGGAATTCAGGATTGCGAGCGCAGATTCCACGAGCAAGGGATCAACAACTCCATGATCGCCTCTTTCGGGGGCACGCCGGACCAGGTTCCCTTCGAGTACCACCGCAACTCCGCGATCTTCTTCGCCGATTCCTCCGAGAGCATGCACGTGAACGCCCTGCATCTTCCTCTCTACCTCACATTCGGCCTTGGCGCGTCGGACCAGGTCTGGCGACGGCACGCGGAGGATCTGTACGCGGTGATGGCCCCTTACGCGGACGAGGTCGTCCTGCGCGAATCGGCGATTGCCGGACACGGCTGGAGCTGCGCCGAAGAAGAGAGGATTTGCGACTTCCTCGGCTCCTTCGCCCTGGACCGACACCCTGGACGAATCTCGATCCGGGCGGACGAGGAGGGCCGTTGGTACTGGGCGAAGATCGAGATGCGCGAGCCTGTCGGGACCTTCGCGCGCTTCGCGGGAGAGATCGATCCCGCCCTCCGCCACTTCGACTTCTTCATGGTGAGCAACGTCGCCAGCGCCGAGCTCGACCTGCCGTCCGTCGGCTTCTGGCCCTCCACGGGGGACTTCACATTCCGGTGGGAGATTCAAGACGGCATGCCGGCCTCCCTCGCGCTTGCGGGTGTCATCGCTCCTCCGGCCCTCCTACTGCGCGACGGTTGCGAGTGCGCCGACTGGATCCACGATCCCGCGCGACAGGTCCTCGTCCTCTTCGCGGATGGGTCCGGCCACTACACGGTCTTCTTGGACCCAGCGGAGATCCCTTCTCCGCCGCTCGCCCCCCCCGCCGGCTCGATGCTTGAGTTGCGCTCCGGGATCGACGGCGGCATCCTGGCCGCGCTCCGGGAGGAAGGAACGTTCTCCTGGGGCTTGTACGACGTCACGGGAAGGGAGCTCGCCGCCGCTCGCGGCCTCTGGACGCCCGCCGGCGAGATCAGGCTGGATCCGATGTCGCCCGCGCGATCGGGAATCTATTTCGCCCGCGCGACCCTGGCTGCCCGGTCCGGCGTTTACAGGACGACCGCGAAGCTCCTGATCCTGCGGTAGATCGGCAGACCTGCGGCCGATGCAGCGATGCGCTAACCTTCCCGGCATGGGACGGACGGCGCAGGAGCCGCTCCCTTCGATGGAGGGACGGCTCGCCAGGGAGAGGCGGACGCTCGAGGCGATGATCGCGATCTACTGCCGCGATCGACACGGCGTCGCAGAAACGCTGTGCGCCGAATGCGCCGATCTGCTCGACTATGCGTCGTGCCGGCTCGAGAACTGCCCCTACGGGACGGAGAAGCCCCCCTGCTCCGACTGCCCCATCCACTGCTATCGGCCAGCGTACCGCGAGCGTGTGCGGGAGGTGATGCGCCACTCCGGCCCGCGCATGCTCATCAAGCATCCGCTCCTCGCCATCCTCCACATGATCGATGGGCGCCGTTTCAAGGGAGATCGATGATGGATGTCTTCTCAGCCGCCGTCACCCTGTTCCTGACGATGGACCCGTTGGGGAACGTGCCGATCTTCATCGCCGTCCTCAAGAAGCTCGACCCGAAGAAACGGCGGCGCGTTCTCGTGCGGGAGCTCTTCTTCTCCCTCGCCATCCTGGTCGGGTTCCTCTTGATCGGCGAGTACATCCTGCGCTTCCTCAACCTCCGGCAGGAGACGATCAGCATCGCCGGCGGCATCGTCCTCTTCCTGATCGCCCTCCGGATGATCTTCCCGCCCCACGAGGGGATTCTCGGCGACATCCCAGACGGCGAGCCGTTCATCGTCCCTCTCGCGATCCCCCTCGTGGCGGGCCCCTCCGCTCTGGCCACGATCCTTCTCCTCGCCCGATCGGAACCGGGAAGGCTGGCTGAGTGGCTCCTCGCCGTCCTCGTCGCGTGGATCGTCTCCGCGGCCATCCTCTTGTTCTCGGGCGTTTTCTACAGGGTGTTCCGCCAGCGGGGTTTGATCGCCATGGAGCGGTTGATGGGAATGATCCTCGTCATGGTCTCGGTGCAGATGTTCCTGGACGGCGTGGCGGGCTACATGAGGCGGTAGGGCTGGCCTAGCGATCGGCCGGCTTCCCGATCAGGGCGCCCTCGATCTTTCCCTCACGCGCGGCATAGCACGCGAACCAGAAGGAGTGGGCTACCGAGAGCGCCATCTCGGCGTCGCTTGGGAGGACGTCAACCGTGGACGGAGCGTCGGAGTGACGGAAGATCACCGGCGCGCCGTCGATCGTCGTGCGCCAGAGGCCCTGACGATCCGCATTGAGCGCGACCCAGGGATAGGGAACGATCCGCTCGTCCCCCCCGCCGGCGCGCACGATCGCGACGGGCGCCTTGATGGGCAGCAACACGTCCTGTGGAAGCGGATCGACGGGAAAGCGAAGGCGATCGGATCCGTAGTAGCTCACGTAGGGGTTGCGACGGTACTCCTTGAGCATCTTGGGATCGGGGGCGAGGACGGTCGTGGCTGGATGATCATCCACCCAGCTCTCCCAGTGAACGAGATGGGCATGAAGGATGGATAGGCGGCGGCCGGAGGCCGCGCACGGCCCGGCGATGGCCCGCCCCTGGAGCTGGCTCCACAGACTCTCGCTCGTGCCGTCCCCTCGCTTCTCGTACATCAGGAGATTCGAGTTCCACAGCAGCCCGCTGACGCCGAACTCCAAGACTTCGCCATTGACCTCGCGATCGAAGACGACAACGGCATCGCAGAGGGGCGAGTAAGTCACGGCGATCGGTCTCCCTCCCAGGGTGTCGTTGACGACCTCATGCCAGTTGAGCACCCTGATCGGATAGGCGCGCGACGCCCCTTCCAGAGCGACTCCGACCACGCGATCCCTCGGCACGAGGTACTTGCGGTGCGTCCTCCTCGTTATCGAATCGACCTGCTGCGGGGTCATGAGGGGGGGATGGCGGAGGGCGCGGACGCCATCCTTCGGCATCCCTCCGGGGACGATCGACATGATCGGCACGAGGCATGGGGTGAGATCGAATCCGTAGGTCTCGACATGCCGGCCGTCTCCGACCGCTCTCGCTCCCCCGGATCGAACGACCCCCGCGAGGCGCCAGGCGATCGCCCCGCCGGTGAGGAGGATCGCGAGGGCAATCACCCAACCTCCCGACCTGAAGTCCAGGAGTCTCCGCCCGCGCGCGCCGCTTCCCCTTGCTCCCGTCATTCTCACCCCCCGCGGTCGACGAGCATGAGGCCGAGGAGAGGTCGCGCTCGGGATTGCCGCCCTGGTCGGCAGGCGCATCGCAGGAGACGACCCGCAGCCCGCCACGGTTTCCGTGCTCCTCCGGACGGCGCATCAGGCCATGGGAGCGGCGCTGATGGCGACCGCAGTCCTCCTCGCCGTCTGGAACCGCCGGCCAACCGGCTGGAACGTGCGGGAGGCCTGTGCTAGAATCGTGTGGTTCGTTGCTGGATCGGATGTGAGGGCGAACGAGGGGAATCTGCGTCTGTGACGGCGATGAGATCCCACATTCAGCCGATGAGAAAAGCCGCGGCCGCTCTTACGCGAGCCGTCCTGCACTCCACAGGAGTCACGCCGGGCCGAGCCCGGCGCCAGAAGAGGATGAGGATCCTCTTTGCGCATGAGGTTGGGGCGGCCTCGATTCCTTCCGACGTCTTCCGCGCCCAGATGGAGTTCCTCAAGAACGACCTCCGAGTCGTGCCGCTGAGCGAGATCGTCGACGGCTTGAGGAACGGAGCCCCGGAGGCGGATGGCGCGGTCGCCCTCACCTTCGACGATGGCTTGCGCTCGCACTACACGGTGGTCCGCCCAATCCTCATGGAACTGGGACTGCCTGCCACCTTCTACGTCTGCCCAGGACTCATCGATCGCGGCGAGAGGCTCTGGAACAACGACCTTCGGGCGCGCATGCAGTGGATGCGGCGATCGAGCCTGCAGCGGCTCCTCGCATCGGTTCACTCCCCCAGCGACGACATCTCAGCGGTAGTAGAGTGGCTCAAGACGCTCTCTCAGGAGAGGCTCCAATCGATCCGGTCGGTGATCGTCGGCGAGAGCGAGGGGTTTGAGCCGACCGAGAGCCAGAGGGATGCATACGATTCGATGACCTGGGCGGATGTCCTCGATCTTCCCCAGGACTTGATCACGGTCGGATCCCACACGATGAACCATCCGATTCTCGCAACCCTCGAGAACGCCGACATCGAGTACGAGCTGAGAGAGAGCAAGCGCGTTCTCGAGGAGAAGCTTGGCCGGCCGGTCGAGCACTTCTGCTATCCGAACGGGACCGTCACCGAGACCGCTGTGTCGATCGCCAGGGAGATCTACGTTTCTGCCTCGACCACGAGATACGCGTTCGTCAACGAGAAGGACAGCCCGCACCTGCTCCCGCGGATCCTCTTGCCCAGATCCATTCCGACCCTCAGCTGGAGGCTCTCTCATCCGGGGGCGTGATCCCCCATCCTCTCGAAACGTCTGCTATCCTCGAGCTGAAGGGGGGTAACGATGCCCGCCGAGACGCTCCCGCCGGGCCGGGCAGAAGAGCGGAGACGCTCATATCGAAAGACCATCCGGCGGGCATGCTTCCTCTCGGTCGCAGCGCACATCGTCGCAGCCTTCTGCTTGAATCCTTCGATGGTTCTGTCCCTATTCGATCCCGATGTCCCGATCGGCTTCCCGGGCCGACCGAGGCGCGGAGATCTCGCCCCCATCGACGGCCCCCGGAACGCGCGGGTCTCTCTGGTGCGCGCCCCCCGTTACCACGGGCCGGCCGATCTGGTCAATGTCTCCGTGGTCGGAACGGAGCCCAATCCCGATGTCGTGGGCGGCCGGACCGCCAAGGCGTCCGTCGGCCAGTACGACCCCAGGGGGACGCCGACCTCGGGCCATCCCGGCCAGCCGTTGCCCGGCGACCCCGGCAGCCCTGTCGTGATCGAGCTGGGCGAGGACTGGCTCTACTCCCCCGGCGGATCCCGCGTCGCGCGGTCCGACAAGATCCAGATCCTCAAGCTGGTGCGGCCGGAGTACCCGATCGAGGCGGTGCGCGGAGGGATCGAGGGATTGGTCAAGCTCGAAGTGCATGTGGACACCCTCGGGAAGGTCGTGTCCGTGCGGACGCTGAAGGAACCCACTGCCGATCCGCTCCTGGAAGCCGCGTCGACGCGAGTGATGGGCCACTGGGAGTTCAAGCCCTACCGCGTCGGCTCCCATGCCATCAACTTCATCGTCATCGTCCCCTTTCGCTATCGCCTGGTGGAATGATCCGCGTCCGCGGGCGGGGCGTGGGAGCGACGTCGAGGGAAAGGAGCGGGCCGCCGGTGGGCCGCAGGCGGCGGGACGCGGCGCCGGGACGCGACCGGTGGGCCGCAGGCGGCGGGACGCGGCGCCGGGTCGCGACCGGGGAGACGGGAGGCGATGCCGGCCGATATCTTTCCACTGGCAATCCCCATGGCATCTGGCCGATAATCCCGGTAGTGAGAAGCTGTTGGGACCAACAAGTGCGGTTGTCCTGAGGGTCGATGTCCATCTGCAGAGCGTTCCTACTCCAAGGAGCCTGCCCGGTCAGTCCCGATCGATGATCCCCCAAGTGACTCCCAATCTAGAGAGCGTCCGAGGATCTGCGTGTTTCCTGGGTGTGCTGAACGTCGCACCAGCCGCGCGGACACCGGACAAACAGTGACTCTCCTCCATCCATGGGATTGGAGGACGCAGGTCAAGAGAAGGAACGTAGATGAGTTTCGAGGCCTTGGGCCTGGCCGCCGAGCTGTTGCAGGCAGTCCGCGATTGCGGCTTCGCCACGCCCACACCTATTCAATCGCAGGCGATCCCGCCTCTCCTCGCGGGTCGCGACATCATGGGATGCGCTCAGACGGGCACGGGCAAGACCGCAGCCTTCGCGCTCCCGATCCTCCACCAGCTCCGCGGCACGGCGCCTGGAACGCTTCGCGCCCTCGTGCTCGTGCCGACTCGGGAACTGGCGATGCAAGTGGGTCGCAATGTTCGTGAGTTCGGCGAACCGCTGGGGATCCGATCGACGGCGGTCTATGGCGGGGTACCGATGGACCCGCAGATCATGATGCTCCGGCACGGCGTGGACATCCTCGTCGCGACTCCTGGGCGTCTCAAGGATCACATCTGGCGGGGTCTGATCGACTTCGGCCAGACTCGGTTTCTCGTTCTGGACGAAGCCGATCGCATGCTCGACATGGGATTCATCCACGATGTCCGGGAGATCATCGATCTGATCCCGACGGACAGGCAGACGATGCTCTTTTCGGCGACCCTGGACCCAGAGATAGTCCGCCTGGCGAAGGACATCCTGCGCAATCCCGTCCGCGTCGAGGTGGCGCCCTCGGCGACGATGGCCGATGGTATCGAACACCTCATGGTCCGGGTCGATTGCGGGAGGAAGAAGAGCACATTGGCGGAGCTGATCCGCAGTCGCGACATGGGACGCACGCTCGTCTTCACGCGGACCCGGCGCGGCGCCCACGCATTGACCGTCTATCTCAAGCGGCTCGGACACCGGGTCTCATCCATCCACAGCGACAAGACCCAGAGCCAGCGCGTGGCGGCCCTCGAGGCGTTCCGCGGAGGGAAGATCGACATCCTGGTGGCGACCGACATCGCCGCACGCGGGCTCGACGTTCAGGGGATCAATCACGTCGTCAACTACGACATTCCCCGGAATCCCGAAGACTATGTCCATCGGATCGGACGCACGGCCCGGGCGGGGCAGAGCGGGGTCGCGATCTCGCTGGTCACCCCGGAAGACGCCGCCGACATCTACGCGATCCAGGATCTCATCGCTGGCGTGCCCGGTCGGTCGCCGGGGTCGTCCCGGCGGTCGCAGGGGACGGCGCCGCGACGGCAGGCCCGGCGGACGACAGCTCCGGCCGCGCGCAGGGCGAGCGCCCAGGCGCGGTGAGATAGCCGTGAGCTCGGGCGACACGCACTCGACCGTCTCCACTCATCGGCGCGCGGACAGACGCGCGGTCGCCATCGTCGCGCACGTGGATCACGGCAAGACGACGCTTGTCGATGCCCTCTTCCGCCAGTCAGGTCTCTTCCGCGAAGGACAGCAGGTGGACGAGTGCATCTTGGACTCCGGCGAACTCGAGCGGGAGCGCGGGATCACGATCCTCGCCAAGAACACGTCGATCCGGTACCGGGATACCGTCATCAACATCGTCGACACCCCGGGCCACCGCGACTTCGGCTCGGAGGTCGAGCGAATCCTCTCCATGGTCGAGGGGGTTCTTCTTCTCGTCGATGCGGCGGAGGGGCCGCTTCCTCAGACACGCTTCGTATTGAAGAAGGCTCTCGAGGGACACAAGCGGGTCATCGTCCTCATCAACAAGGTCGATCGTCCCGACGCCCGTCCGCTCGAGGTCGAGAGGGAGATCCACGATCTCTTCCTCTCGCTGGCGACGCACGAAGATCATCTCGACTTTCCGGTCCTCTATGGCTCCGGAAGGCTCGGGTTCGTCTCATCCGATCCCGGGGCGCGCGAGGGGAATCTGCGTCCGCTCCTGGACGCCATTCTCTCGCACATCCCGGCACCGCTCATCGCCGATGCGCCGTTCAAGATGATCGTGGCCAACATCGACTACTCCGACTACCTCGGGCGCCTGGCCGTCGGCCGCATCCAATCCGGCCGCCTCAGCTTGGCCTCCGAGATGGCCGCAGTGCGCTCGGACGGCGCGTTCGTCGAATGTGGCCGCGCCGGGATGATCTACATGTTCGAGGGGCTCGCGCGGCGGGAGGTCTCGGAAGCGGCCGCAGGCGACATCGTCGTGATCTGCGGTTTCCCCACCATCGAGATAGGGGACACGATCCTCGATCCGATCGACCCGGCCCCGCTCTCGGGGATCTCGATCGAGGAGCCGACCCTCTCGATGGAGTTCCGCATCAACGACTCGCCCTTTTCGGGTCGCTCGGGGAAATATCTGACGAGCCGCCACCTGCGCGAGCGGCTCGACAAGGAACGCGAGCGGAATGTCGGGATCCGCGTCGAGTCGACCGGGGCGGCCGACAGCTTCCGGGTTCTCGGGCGGGGGGAGCTGTCGCTATCGATCCTGGCGGAGACGATGCGCCGTGAAGGATTCGAGTTCTCGCTTGGGCGTCCGGAGGTCATCCTGCATCGCGCCTCGGAAGGAGAGATCCTGGAGCCCTATGAGGAACTCATCATCGACTGCGATGAGGGATTCACGGGCAGCGTGATCTCCGCCGTCGGAAGTCGCGGGGGCGAGTTGCGGCATCTCGGCAAGCACGGCGACAGGACGCGGATGGAGTTCACGATCCCCTCCCGTGGGCTCCTGGGGTTCAGGACCGAGTTTCTCTCCCTCACCAAGGGAACGGGCCTGCTGAACCACCTCTTCGACTGCTACGGGGCCCATCGCGGGCCGCTCGGGGGCATCCAGCGCGGATCCATCATCGCGAAGGAGTCCGGGGATGCGACCGCGTACGCGCTCGAGCAGTTGGCCGATCGCGGCACCTTCCTCGTCCGTCCCATGGACAGGGTCTACGCCGGCCAGGTGGTCGGCGAACATGCGAAGTCGAACGATATCGTCGTCCAGATCTGCAAGAAGAAGCACCTGACGAACACGCGCTCGTCGACGGCGGAGATTGAGGAGCGCCTGAGCCCGCCGCTCGACCACACAATCGAGAGCGCGATCGAATGGATTCATGACGACGAGCTGGTCGAGGTCACTCCCGGCGCGATCAGGATCCGCAAGCGCATCCTGGACTACCACCGGCGCAAGCGCGCCGAGAGCGAGCCTGCGAACGCCCTCTAGCTATCGATCCCCGGGCCAGCTACTTTGCTCACGCCTGCCGTCAGGACGTTCTCACTTGCTCGACTTGCGGTAGAGACGGTACTCGCCGTATCGGGCGCCTTCGGGTGATAGGACCTCGCTGTAGCCCTCCTCGATCAGAACGGGGGCCAACCCGAGGCGCCGGAGACTCTTCTCCCGGAGGGCGACCCATTGGACTCCCCCGCCGTACGAAAGCGCATCGCGTGGATCGCCGCGCTCAAGGCGGTCAGTGTCCAGGTTGCGCGCCCTCGAGTTCCTCCAGAGATAGAGCCTTCCCCCCGCCTTCCACCACTGTTCGATCAGAATGTCGTCTCCGCTCGCCGCGGAGGCCAGGTAGCGCGCCATGTCGACCGCCCCTTCAGTCCTGCTGAATCGGAATCCGCCCAGCTCGAACAGAAGAGCCCAGGCGATCAGCAACGGCACGAGGGGAGCAATCGCCCTTCTCATCGCCGGCCACCTCTCGCGGCCCATCCTCTCTCCCACCCTCGATCCGCTCGCCTCTGCCGGGATTCCGAACGGCGCGAGCGAGTCGAGCGCCCGCCGGAGCCCCCCTGCCGCGAGGATCACTACGAAAGGCAGGACCGGCAACATGTACCGCGCCTCCTTGTGCGGCAGGAGGCACAGGACGAGAAACGGCACGGCGGCCCACAGCAATGCTGCGCGTGTCTTCCATGTGACTCCCAGAATCGCTGCAACGAGAAACAGCGCATTGGTCCAGGACCAGAGATGCGTCAGGTAGAAGAGAGGCGACTGGTAGCCCCTGGACGACCGCCCTTCGATCAAAGTGAAGTCGACGACGCGGCCCAGGCTGTGGAAGGGTTCTCCCCAATAGAGCCAATCGCTCACGCCGACAGCGAGTGCCGCCGCTACGCACGATGTCGCCCCCACAATCAATGCTCGCGCCCACTTCTTATCAACCGCGAACATCAAGGCGGCAGACGCAATGAACGCGGCCTCGCTGAACCGGATGGAGGCGCCGATCCCGAGCAGCGCAGCTCCGAGCAGGATCCTCGTCATGATCGGATTGCCCAGGAGCAAGAGGAACGACCCCAGAACGAAGCTGGACGATACCGTCCGGGGCAGCTCGGAGCTGCCAAGCCTGGTGTGCAATTGGCTGACCGCCAGGAGCAGGCAGGCGAGAACGGCCAGCGGCGGAGAGCCGAAGAGTCTGGAAGCGATGCGGTAGACGAGCCACAGGTTCAGTCCCGAGAAGAGGATCACAACGGCGCGACCGGTGAAGATCAAGACTCCGGCGTCACTCGCTCCGAGCCCGTGGATGGCGGCCTGCGCGGGGTAGAGGAACACGAGGGGGAAGATCGCGTTGCGAAGATCCCAAGCCCGCCAGTCGGACCACTGGAAGAGGCGCGCGAATGTCATCTCCTGGATCTCGACGTCATCGCCGCAGAAGAAGCCGTAGAAGAACCAAGCGTTCAGGATTTTCACGCAGATCGAACCCATGATGATCCAGCCGATGAGGCGTACGGCGGCGCGCGCGTCCAGCCCGGCGAGGGCCCGAGAGATGCCCGTCAGCCACCCGAGGAGCCTCTCGGGCAGCGTCGCGAGGGAAAACCTTCCGATTCCCAGGAAGGGCGACGCCGTCCGAAGGAAATAGCGCGTCAGGGCAAGGATGAAGAACCCATCCAGAAAAGGCCGAACATGCTCCAGATCGACCTTCCTGCCGCCGACCTCCAGGATCACGCCGCCGGTGAGTAGGATGGCCAAAAAGGAAAGCGCTAGGCCCACGAGGACAAGATCGAGCACCGGAAGGAAGAGGAGTCCCGCCCGGCGGCCCGCAGTCTTCGCGCCCCTTCTGAATGCCATCGCACGGGACCGTAGCCATCCCGAACGATCCGGGTCAAGAAGGGGACGGACTTCCCTTCGCGCCTGGAGCGAGAGTCTTCCCACAGGGCTTCTCCCCCGGCCCCGCTTGGCCGGGTCGACCCAGGGGTAAAGAGGCCCCCTCGCCGGCCTGCCTCATTCGCTTGCCGCGGTGCAACACCGCGCCTATCATCGGGCGAGGTCAACCGGGGCGCGGCCCGGAGAGCCGGGCAAGTCGCTCCCACTACGATGAACGCCTAAGGGAAGCCCTGCGCGTGCCACTTGGAGAGTTCTTCGAGGAGAAGCTCACCGAGATCCGGTCGTTCATGGAGACTCCGGGGCTCCGGCTCCTCGTGATCCGCCACGATCCCGATCTGAAGGACCGACTTCGGCGGATGCTCGTGAAGCTGGAGGAGGACGAGAAGAATCCCCACCTCATGAGCTACGTGGATCTCCCCTTCGGGGATCCGGCCCGGTACTTCAGGGAGGTTCTCGATGAGCAGGTCGGTCGCAACGAGGATTGGCGGGACGAGCTGAAGCAGAGCGGCGTCGATCTTGCTCCGCCTCCCCCTTCGCCAGACCGGGCGGAGGAGAGCGACCCCGACGCCATGGCGAGGCGCCTGGCCGGCTACGTGTCGGCGGTCGCCGACTGTCTTCCCGACCAGATCGGATCCCTGGTGCTCCTGCTAGACCCGGCGTCGGTCGAGGATGAGGCGCGGCTGGCGGCGGGCGTGAAACAGCTTGTCGCGGAGACGACAAGCGACTGGGCCAAGTTCATCCTGCTCGCGGCGAAGCAGAGCCGCCTTCTCGAAGGAATCGAACAAGCCTCGGACGCCTGCATCGCACAGGACTTCTACATGGATCCCGAGGATATCGAAGAGCGCGTCCTGAGCGACCTGGCGGGGGACCGTCTGACCCCTGATGAGCGCAGGCAATACACGATGATGGCCGCCTCCTTCGCCTTCGCGGACAAGCGTTACGACGAAGCGGAGAGGTTCCACCTGGAGGCCCTTCGACTCTCGGGGGAAGCGGAGAAGCCTGTCGAGCAGGCCAACTGCCTCTACAATCTCGGCAACACCTACCTGGAGCAGGGGCGGTTCCCCGAAGCGCAGGATAGATACGTCCAATCCTTCAAGATCTGCCTCGAACAGAAGTGCCAGCCTTTGCTCGCGATGGTGCTCACCAACCTCGGCGTGGCCCTGCACAGAGAGGGGCGCGTCGACGAAGCGCTTGGCAGCTTCGATGCCGCCCAGGCGACGAACAAGGCCCTCAACAATCCTCCCGGCGAAGCCTATGTGCTCGACTGCAAAGCGAAGACCCTCGCGCTCGAGAAGCGAAACGGGGAAGCGGAGGAAGCCTGGATCGCGGCCCTCGAGCTCTATCGCGGCATCACCGCTCCGGCCCTGGCCGATGTGCGCAGGGCGGGCTTGACCGACATCTGCGACAAGCTGGAGCGCTTCTACAAGGAGACCAGGCAGAAGCAGAAGATCGGCGGGCTGAGCGAGTTCCGGGAAGACGGCGGCGATGGCGGATCCAGCTGACATTGCCCAAGTGTTGACCTCCGCCACCGCGAACGCGGCGGGGATGGACTCGGCCAACAAGCAGATGGCCGCAAAGGATCCGAACGCCCCTCAATCGAGCTGGACGGATGTCTGGAAGCACACAGGGGAGGGTCTGAAGCAGCGGGCCGCCGATCCGACCGGTGGCGGCGACTTCGGTCCAGGGCTCGCCGAGGGGATCATGGGCAAGTGGCACAGCGTCAGCGGCGATGCTGCGGCGACCTCCGCTCGTGCTCAGGCTGGCGACGCATGGAAGAAGTTCAAGGTCCTGACCGGCATGGCAGCACCGGATCCGGGCGATGTCGCTCCGACCGGAATCCTCGGCAAGATCGGCGCGACCTTCGATCTGCTCACAAGCCTTGAACAGATCATCTCCATGCCTATTGCGATGATCCCCTTCCCCGCACTACCGGCGATCCGCATCATGGACATGGACATCGGTCTGCCGCACGCGCACATGCACCCACCCAACTTCATCCCTCCGGCCCCGCCGATCCCACTCCCGAGCACAGGGCCAATCATTCCAATCCCGTTTCTATCGGGGGCGACGCGCACGCTGATCAACGCGATGCCCGCCGCCCGCTGCGGGGACATGGGGCTCGGCATCTGGTGCGGCGGCTACGTTCCGCTTTACGAGGTCTTCCTCGGGTCCTCGAATGTGTGGGTCGAGGGAGCGCGCGCAGGCCGTCTGTTTGTTGACATCACCAAGCACTGCGGGTCGTTTGACCCCGGCGTCGGAGCAGTGATCGGCTTCACGATCTCCGCCTCTCCAAACGTGATCATCGGCGGCGTGCCGATGCCCTCCCTCCTGAGTTTCCTCATGGGCGGCATCTTCAAGGGGCTGTTCAAGGCCCTGGGGAAGGCCCTCGGGCTCCTCAAGAAGACCAAGATCTTCAGCAGGCTCAAGGCAATGCTCAAGTCGCGCAAGGCCCCCGCCAACAAGGCGTGCGCGAAACCCGGCTGTCCCGTCTACGTGCTGACGGGGGCGACCGTCGACACCTTCCTCGACTACGAGATCCCGGGCGGAATCCCGTTCCAGTGGAGGCGCCACTACGACTCGGCGATGAGCCACAACGAGGGGCCGATTGGGCGGGGCTTCCGCCACGAATACCAGCGAGAGCTGCGTCGAACCGAGAAGGGGTTCGCCTACATCGACCAGGAGGGCGACACCGCTGAGTTCCCCCACATTCCCGCTGGAAGAGATCAGGTCGTCTTCGACGGACTTCTCCTCCGCAAGATTGATCCTACCCTCTATGAGATCGAGGAGACGGGCTGTCCGATCATGGGCTTCCGCTTCCTCAACGGCGAGGTCGCTCCACTTGTCCATCTGCGGTCCCGGGAAGAGCGGATCGACCTCTTCTACGATTCGCGCGGAAGGCTGAGCGGGCTTCGTGGGAGTTTCGGCGGCCCCGTCCGTATCGAGTACGACCACCGCGATCACATCGTCGCTCTCATGCTGACGCCGGATGATGGTCAGGCCCTGACCTTGGCCTCCTATTGGTACAGCGTGGCCGGAAACCTGATCATCTGGCGCGACGCCCTCGGAGCGGAAGGCAAGTACGAGTACGACGCCGGGAACCGGATGACCCGCATCACAGATCGCAACGGATACTCCTTCAACCACGCCTATGACGCGCAAGGACGGTGTGTTCACAGCGTCGGAGACGATGGCCTCTATGAGGATTGGTTCGACTACCGGCCCGCAGACAGGTGCACGATCCGCACCACGGGGGACGGGGGGCGCTGGGTCTATCGCTTCGACAAGTGGGGGACGATAGCCGAGATTGTCGATCCGTATGGCGGAAGTACCGTCTTCAAGATGGATCCGCTCGGGCAGATCGTCGAGGAGATCGATCCTGGCGGGAGCGCGACGAAGTATATCTATGACGAGAGGGGTTCGCATACTGGTCGGTTCGATCCGTTCGGGCGTCTGCTGCCGCCGATCCATGTTGAGCCGGCTCCACCGGAGGTCTCCTACTACGACCCGCCGCAGACACCGCGCGAGTGGGAATACGGGAACCTTCTGAATGGGGAGAGGCAGCCGGAATCGATCGCGGAGGATCCGGCACTCCGACACCTCCCCATCGAATACGTAGACCGGCTACTATCCCGTCTCGATGGAGGCGGATTCCCTCCGACTGAAGACGGCGGGGCTCACCCATCTTCGCCCGCCACAGTCCGGCTCGATGCGATGCAACGGCCCATCCACAATGTCGCCCCGACGGGCGGCATCAGGCAATGGCAGTACGACCCCAACGGGAACTTGACCCGACACATCGACGCCGACGGCGGCACACGTCGCTTCAAGTACTCGTCCTGGAATCTCAAGGAACAGGAGACCGATCCCCTAGGCCATACGACGCACTTTGAGTACTCGCGCCGCCGGGATGTCACTCGAGTCGTCGATCCTGGCGGGGCCGACCACCAGTTCGTCTACGATCTCAAAGACCGCCTGATCGAGGTCCGCCGCGATGGCCGCCTGATGGAGCAGTACCGCTACGACCATGCCGACAGCTTGATCGAGAAGCTGGACAGCGAGGGTCGGCCGCTCGTGTCCTTCGAGATAGGCCCCAGGAATGCGCACAAGGCGCGAATCCTCGCTTCTGGGGAGCGGCAGGCTTTCGAGTACGACTGGCTGGGCCGCATCACGTGTGCAGCCACTGATGACCTCGAAGTCGTGTTCGACTACGAGGCCTACGGCCGGATCTGTCGTGACGAGCGCGACGGCAAGGGGATCGTTCACGGCTTCCTGGGCCTCGATCTCGCGATCACGGAAGTCTTCGGACGCTTCATCACGACGTACGACAGGGATCCCGAGAGCCCCAGTGCCATCATCATCAAGGACCCCACAGGTGCGCTTCACCGGATCCAGACCACGGGGACGGGCCTGGTATCGAAGAGCCTCTCTAACGGAACTGTCGAGCTGGCTGCCTATGATGACCGGGGCCGTTGCCTTCGGAAACTGCGGACCTCTCCGGCGCATCCCGATCTCGCACGAGAGCACGCCTATGAGTACTCGGGTGAGGGTCGCCTTACCCGACGCGTGGACGATCACTCCAGGACAACGACCTACCTGTACGATGCTGCGGGACGGCTTAGCGGCGAGATCCCTCCCGACGGAAGGAAGAGCGCATTCGAGTACGACGCCGCGGGCAATCTCCTGAGGCAGCCCGGACTCGCCGATGTCCGCGTGCTGCCCGGGAACCTGCTGGGGTCGGCGAACGGGAAGTCCTTCCTACACGACAGCCGATACGGCATCTCCGAGCGGTCTGGCCCCGCCGGCCCCACGCGGTACGAGTACGACTCCCTTGACCGACTGATCCGTTGCGATCGGAACGGCAGCACCTGGCAGGCCCAGTACGACCCATTGGGCCGTCGCATCCACAAGGCCTGGGGCGACGGCGAGCAACGCACCTTCTATTGGGACAACGCGCGTCTCGCGGCGGAAGTCAGAACGGACGGCAGTCTCAGGGTCTATGTCTACCCCGACGAACGCGCCCTCGTCCCATTCCTGTTCATCGAGTACGTGAACGTCGATGCCGATCCCACAAGCGGCAGGCGCTACTTCGTCTTCACCGACCAGATTGGGACCCCGACCCAGGTTGAGGATGACAGCGGCACGACGGTCTGGACTGCCCGAATCGAGCCGTACGGACGCGCCGTCATAGATCCGGCAAGCGCGATCGAGATGCCGCTCCGCCGTCCCGGGCACTATTACGATGAAGAGACGGGTCTTTGCTACAACCGCTTCCGGTACTACGATGCTCTCCTTGCCCGCTACATCCAGTCCGATCCAGTCGGGATCTCAGGAAGCCTGAACCTCTACGCCTATCCCACCGATCCCCTCACGGCGGTCGACATCGACGGCCTCTCAGGCTGTCCCGGCCAGAAGGGTCCCAACAACGCCGCGCAGGCCGCGGGGCAGTCCGGGCCGAACGCGCAAAACGCCGCACCGCCTCCGACCGCCAAACCCAAGCTCTCAGCCGCGCAGCGAGCCAAGGTCGCGAAGGAATTCCAGGAGTGGAGTGCGAAGAACCCAGGACAGGTATGGAAGAGCAAGCCACAAGCCGTGGCCGACTTCGAAGCTGGCAAGACGCTCCCCAACGGACATCAGTATGGCAAGTCAGTCAAGGACCTCGACCTGCGGGGCAAGACTCCCGACCAGATCGATGCAGAGCTCCAGAGCAAGGGGTTTACCAAGCAACCTGGCTACATCAACGATCCAAAGACGGGCCAGCCAATCCTGGATAAGAATGGTCAGCCCATGAGACAGGACTTCTACACCCACCCGGATGGCGGGATGGTGCGGGTGAAACCGGACGGTCACGCCGGTTCTCCGCGCGAACAACCGCACGCGAGCAAGTCGGTCAGGGATCCCTATGATGCGAACACCGATTTCAAGAACGAGGGGTTCAAGGTCGACAATGACGGCAATGCCCAACCCAAGTATCCCAAGGACATGAACAACCCGCACCCGACGGGGTCCGCGGAAAACGCGGCGTTCGAGAATGGTTGGGCTGAGACAGTCCACACGGACCTTCAATAGAGGTGAACATCGATGGTTCCCTTCTTCCACTTGGTGATCGATGACGATCGGGAATTCCCCATTGACGAGCTCAAGCGGGAACTTGCCAAGAACCCCTTGGCGATCCTGCACCCTGGCCGTTCGAAGCCCACCTTCGTAGTCTGCTCGACCCGAGGAGCCGCGGCCCGACGGCTCGTTCAGCTGTTGGAGGATCCCAAGACACCGTTCGACACGAACGGAATGATCGCCCTGGACAGCAAGGTGATCACGGTGTTTCTTCCGGGCAAGGAGGACATCCACTCAGAGATCGAGGGACATCTGCTGCCACTGCTAAGGAAATGCCCATGCAGGATCGTAGATGATTCAGGAAGGGACCTGACTGCGGAATACCGGGATCGGTACGATGAGCTCTTCAGGATTCCCTGACGCAGCGGGGAATCCGCCTCGTCCGGCACGGAGGAAGATCAGGTCCCCTCTGCTTCAAGCTACCTCCCTCTCACCTTGAGGCCCATGATCAGGTTCATCACCCCCAGCAGCAGGAACGCCCCGGTCGTGATCCAGTAGATCGCGTTCGGGCGGTAGGAGAAGCGCCCCCAGGTGCTGATGATGCGCCCGGAGTGGAGAGCGTAGAGCCCGTATGCGAGAAACAAGACCCCCGCCACTATCGGGATGAGTCTGAACATCCGTCATACCCCCCGGTTTGCGGCCCCGGCCATTCTAGGCCGCAGTCGCCAGGGCATGTCAATCCAGGGCAGAGCAAGCCATAACCCATAGCAAATAAAGATGCTATGGCCACATCCCTCCTTTTCCTGCTGCGCCCGCCTGCCGCCCCCGCCTATCCTTGACCCATTACGGAAGGAAGCCTTGGATATGGCAACACAACACCCAGGAGCCGCGTCGATCGTCACCGGAGTCGCGATAGACTCGGAGACCCTCCTCGCGCTCTACGAGAAGATGCTGCGCGTCTACTTCATCGAGGAGCGGATGAAGGTCTTCGTGCGCGCCAACAAGTGCTCCTTCCACTCCTCGAGCCGCGGGCACGAGAAGCTCCAGATCGCCGTCGCGATGGCCCTGCGACCCGGCAAGGACTGGTTCTTCCCCTACTACCGCGAAAAGGCCCTCATGGTCGGCCTGGGGATGCCCCTCAGAGATATCTTCCTCCACATGCTCTCGCGCGAGGGGGATCCGTGCGGCAATGGCCGCAACATGAGCGAGCATTTCTCCTCCAAGGCGCTCCGGGTGGTCTCCCCGACCGCCTGCACCGGCACTCAGTATCTCGCCGCCGTGGGCATGGCCCGGGCCGTGAAGGCGGATGGGCGGGACGAGATCGTCTATGTCTCCTCCGGTGAGGGAACGACCAGCCAGGGGGAGTTCTTCGAATCCCTGAACTGGGCGAGCCGCGAGCAGCTCCCGGTCCTCTTCGTGATCCAGAACAACGGTCTCGCGATCAGCGTCTCGCAGGAGACCCAGACGGGCGTGCACATCCACGAGATCAGCCGCTCGTTCAACATTCGCGCAATCGATGTCGACGGGACGCGGTTCACCCACCTGTACTCCGCCATGAAGCCGCCTCTCGACGCGATCCGCGCGGGCGCAGGCCCCCTTCTCGTCGAGGCCCATGTCGTGCGCCTGGATGCCCACTCTTCCTCGGACGACCACAAGAAGTACCGGACCGAGGAGGAGCTTGCAGAAGCGGCGCGGCGCGATCCCCTCAGCCACACGGAGGCAGCGCTCGTGCGCCGGGGGATCCTGACCGGCGAGCGGATCAGCGAACTGCGGGAGAAGACGAAGGCCGAGGTCGACGCCGCCGCCGAGGAAGCCGACGCCTATCCCTACCCCGATCCCACCAATCTGATGTCACACATCGTCAGCGACCTCCTACCGGTCGTGGACGAACCCGAGCAGGCGCCTCTCTCGCCCGAGCCGGTGACGATGATCGACGCGATCAATCACGGGCTCAGGGAGGAGATGGAGCGCAATCCGAGGATCCTCATATGGGGCGAGGACGTCGCCGATCCGAAAGGCGGCGTTTTCGGCGTGACCCGCGGTCTGGGAACCGCCTTTCCGGGCCGGGTCGAGAACTCCCCCCTGGCGGAGGCGAGCATCGTGGGCGTCGCGCAGGGAATGGCGATCGGGGGATGGAAACCGGTCGTCGAGATCCAGTTCGGCGACTACTCCTTCCCCGCCTTCATGCAGATGCGAAACGAGATCCCCACCCTCCGCTGGCGCAGCCAGGGCGCGTGGACCTGTCCGCTTGTCGTCAGGGTCCCGGTGGGGGGCTACATCCGAGGGGGTCCATTCCACAGCCAGTGCGTCGAGGCCCTCTATGCCCACTCCCCCGGTTGGCGCGTCCTCTATCCGTCCAACGCGGCCGACGCCAAGGGGCTCATCAAGAGCGCCTGCAGGGCCGATGATCCCGTCCTCTTCCTCGAGCACAAGGGGCTCTACCGTCAGGTCTACTCGAAGTCTCCGGAGCCCGGGCCCGATCACCTGATCCCGTTCGGGAAGGCGCGCGTCGCCCGCCCAGGCACGGACGTGACCGTAATCGCATGGGGAAGCGCCGTGCAACGGAGCATCCAGGCCTCGGGGGAGGCTGAGAAGGAAGGAGTATCGGTCGAGGTGATCGACCTGCGATGCATCATCCCGTACGATCGCGAGACGATTAGCGAGAGCGTCACGAAGACGGGACGGGCGATCATCGCGCACGAGGCGATCCTCACCGGAGGATTCGGAGGCGAGATCGCGGCGTTCATCGCCGACGCCTGCTTCGCGAGCCTCGATGGACCGGTGAAGCGGGTCGCCGCAAGGGACAGCTTCTGTCCCTTCGCCCCGACGCTCGAGGCGGCCGTGCTTCCCAACCAGGAGCGGATCCTCGAGGCGATCCGAGAAGTGGCCGGATTCTAGCGCGCTCCGACTGGATCTAGTCCAGCTTGACGTCCCTCGCGAACTTGAACGGCCCGAACTTGCTCCCGTCCCACCGGGAGATGAACCAGTCTCCCGGGATCTTCGCGTCTGGGGCAATGCGCTTCAGAGGCATGTACTCGTCGGGATCGCGAGGCAGGTCTCGCTCGTCCAGGCCGAGTCTCTTGCAGAGCGTGTCGGGACTGACGGACGGGACGAAGGGCTCCATGACGATGTCGCAGGCCGGGCTGCTCTTGCGCTGCCGTACGTGCAACCGAAGGGCCTTCCTCACGTACTCCCGCGTCCCATTGGGATCTAGGGCCGTGCATCGGACATAGAGCGCGTAGGTCCGGAAGACCTCCCGCAGCCCCTCCGGCGTCGGGGAAAGGATGAGTGGCGCGAACACTCCCGTTCCCATCCGCATCTGTCTTGTGGCGCCCAGCATCCAGATCACGATCTCCGACTTGCCGTCGCCGGTCAGATCGCCGTATTCGACGACATCGGTCGCCGGAAACCACTCGGGCACGCTCGTCACGAATGTCAGGCTGTCGGCGGCGTTGGGAAACGACATCGGCACTCTGAGTTTCTCGACCGCCGCCCGCTCGATTCCACGGTTCCAGAAGAGCATCTGGTCGAGCCGTCCTCCTTCGTAGACGCCCCACCACGCCCGACTGAAGATCCCAGGTTGCGCGACCCGCGCCAACTGGACGACTTGCTCCTGATCCCCGTCAGCGTCGAGATCGACATCGAAGATCTGATAGCGAGTTTCGGGGTACTTCTCCCCGCCCGAGATGGCCTGGATGAGAGAGTCGGCCTCCTGATACGACAGGGGGCCCTCCTCCGGAATAGGGATGGGGGGCACCTCGTCGAGCCGCGCGGGGCGGGCATTCGCAAAGGAGAAGGGCTCAAGCGCCCGCGCGGTGCGGCAGAAGGCGAGAGCCGCGAGGGCCGAACTCGCGATCACGAGGAACCGGACACTGCGACAAACCATCGAAGAACCTCCCCTGGATTCGGTCACGGGCCACATACCAGTTGACTATACCCGATCCGCCGCGTCTCCGGAAGCGGCCGTCCGGAACGCATCCCCGGCCGCTCGTTGGGTAGAGCCTTGCCCGTCCTCTGTTTTTCGGCCCGTTCCGGACTGGACCTGAGCCCGTCGATGGACGAAGAATCCCCAGGGAGCATGGTCAAGCCGGAGGAACTCAAGTGCTGGAACGCTATGAGAAGCTGATCAACCAGGGGGAGCTTCCGCGATTGCGGGTAGTCCCTATCTCGAAGATCCTGCTGCACGAGGACACGGAGGCCGCCCGGATGCGGCGCGTCGCCGCCAGGCTCGAGCAGGACGGAGTTCTTCGGCACCCTCCGATCGTCGCGCAGGCCGGAGGCGGCCGGGGGCTCCTCCTTCTGGACGGAGCCCATCGCGTGACGGGATTGAAGGCGCTCGGCCTCAAGCAGATTCTGGTGCAGATCGTGGAGTACGGCGATCGGCTGGTCGAGCTTCAGCGCTGGCATCACCTCATATACATCGAAGATCGGGCCCGGTTCCTCAGGAAGCTGCGCGCCCTGAAGGATGTCCGGCTCATCCCGCAGCAGGCGCCGGCCACGGGCTCGCCCTTCCGATCGCGCAAGGGGACGTACGCGCAGATCATATTCCGGGACCGGAGCAGCCTCCTGCTCGTTCCCTCGGACGGCTTGCCCCGTGAGGACAGGCGTTGGCTCGCCCGCGCGGTACCGATCCTGCGGCATGCGCACGGCCTCTATCGCGAGCGCGGATTCCTCGACAGGATCAGCTACGACGAGTTCGATTGGGTCGGCGCGAACCATCCGAGATTCACCGGCCTCGTTGTCTTCCCGCATTTCACCAAGGAGGAGATCCTCCGCGTCGGAAGGGCGAAAGAGAAGCTCCCGGCGGGCATCACGAGACATCTGATCCCAAAGAGAGCCCTTCGCGTCGATCTGCCGCTCTGGGTACTTTCCCGCAATCTCTCCATCGAGGAGCTGAACCAGCGATTGATCGAGATGATCCTGAGCAGGATCCAGGAGGGTCGAATCCGCTTCTATTCGGAGTCGACCTTCAGCTTCAACGAGTAGACATGGACGGGGCGCAGGCCGGAGCCTCCTTCTTCGACGTGGACAAGACCCTCCTCCCGGGAGTGTCGGTGGAGATGCTTCTTGTCCGCGGTCTGCTCCGGAGGACGATTCCCGGTCGATTCCGATGGCTTCCTTTCCTGCTCGAGGGCTCGCGGCTGCTTCCGCGCGGACTCACGGTCGCGCGCAAAGCGAACAAGGGCTACCTTGCCGGCTTTGATCCCGCTCAGGTTCGCGAGTGGGCGGAGGCTCTCTTCGACTCGGAGATCGAGCCGAGACTCGGCATCCGAGGGAAGGAATGGGTCACCCGGGAGCGCGCCCGCGAGAGGAAGATCGTCCTTCTGACCGGAATGCCCACGTTGCTGCTCGGACCGATCGCCCGACACTTCGGCGCGGACTTCGCGATCGGCACCGAGATGGAGCTGGACGCTCGCGGGCGGCTCACCGGGCGCCGCGCCGGTCCCCACCCCTATGGCCGGACGAAGCTCGATATCGCGAGCCGACTGGCGCTCGAGCACGGCTGGGATCCCCGAGGATGCTCCGCCTATGCTGACCACTGGAGCGACGCTCACCTGCTCCGGTGGGTCGGCGAGCCATTCGCCGTCGATCCCGACGATCGGCTGCGCAGAGAGGCGGAGCGCCGCGGGTGGAAGATCCTTCGCCACGAGTTGACAGGCCAGGCGCCGCGGCCTACCCTCTCATGATCGGTCGTTGGGGGTGTCCTGGAGAGGACTGAGAAGAGACCCCGGAAACCTGATCTGGGTCATTCCAGCGTAGGGAAACGGCCTCCCTCGAAGCAGCGTCCGTCCTCTCCACCACCAAGAGGATCATCATGACGGTCGTCATCAACGGAGAGATGCGGGACATGCAGGCGATTCGAACCGTGGGCGACCTTCTCCGGGCATTGGGGATCTCGTCTTCGCAGGGAGGAATCGCGATCGCCCGCAACGATGCTGTCGTGCCCAGGGCGCGATGGGAGGCGACCCCCGTGGTCGAGGGAGATCGATTCGAGATCATCACTGCCGTGCAAGGAGGCTGAGAGAAGCATGAAAGCACAGGGCGAATTCGTCCCCTTCCGCGGGGTCTCCCCCCTCCGCTTCGCGGGGCGGGAGTTCCTGAGCCGGCTCCTGATCGGAACCGGCAAGTACGCCGATTTCGAGACGATGAAAGAGGCCTTCGATGCCTCCGGGGCCGAGATCGTCACGGTCGCGATCCGTCGCGTTCCACTCGAGGAAAGAGGCACCGGCAAGTGTCTGCTCGATCACATCGATCCGAAGAAGTACACGCTGCTTCCCAACACCGCAGGCTGCTACTCCGTGAAGGACGCCGTTCTAACGGCCCAGCTCGCGCGCGAGGCGCTTCAGACCGATCTGATCAAGCTCGAAGTGATCGGAGACCCCAACACGCTCTTCCCTGACAACGAGGGTCTCCTCGAGGCGGCGAAGGTCCTGGTCAAGGACGGCTTCACCGTGCTTCCCTACACGATCGACGATCCTATCGTGTGCAAGAAGCTCGAGGATGCCGGTTGCGCCGCCGTCATGCCTCTGGGCGCGCCGATCGGCTCCGGCCTTGGTATTCGGAATCCCTACAACATCCAGATCATCCTCGAGACGATCAAGATCCCCGTTCTGGTGGACGCGGGAGTGGGAACCGCCTCGGATTGCGCCATCGCCATGGAGCTGGGCTGCGACGCCGTCCTTCTGAACACGGCGATCGCGGGCGCCAAGAACCCCGTCGCGATGGCGCGCGCGATGCGGCTGGCCGTCGAGGCTGGGCGGCTTGCCTACGAATCCGGGAGGATCGAGCGGAAGCTGTACGCGACGGCCTCGAGCCCCCTGGCCGGCGTCGTGCGGGCCGGGGGCCTCTAGGACGGCCACGTGGACGCCCCGAGGTTCTATCTGATCTCGGACCGGGATCGCATGGGGCCGAACCCCGCCCATGTGCTGCTCGGCCTGGCGCGACAAGGGCTTCCCGCCTTCCAGTGGAGGGAGAAGGACCTGAGCCCCCTCGCCACCTACGACCATCTCTGCCAGTTGAGCGTCTTGCTGGGGGCTGTGGGGGCGACGACGCGGATTCTGGTCAACGACAGAGTCGACACGGCCGCCGCCCTGCGCATCGGCGTCCATCTGCCGGAGGAGGGCTTGCCGACGCGCCTCGCGCGCGCGCAGCTCGGCCCCGGACTGCCGATCGGAAGATCTACCCACTCGATCGACGCTGCCCTTCGCGCCCGCGACGAGGGCGCCGACTTCGTGACCTTCGGCCCCGTGTTCGAGACGCCCTCGAAGCTACGGATGGGGCTGCCCCAGGGGGTCGAGACTCTCGCCGCCGTCGTCCGGGCTTGCGAAGGATTCCCCGTCCTCGCGCTGGGCGGGATCACCATCGAGCGCGTGCGACCCTGCCTCGACGCGGGCGCCCACGGCGTCGCCGTGATCGGCGCGATCTGGGGGGCGCAGGATCCCGCCACGGCCTATCGAGAGTTCGCGGACGCGCTCGGGATCCCGGCCGAGCGATAGACGCGACCGTCCTACCCCCGCACGATGATCAGGGCCGCTTGCGCCTCGAGCACCTCGATGCGCCTGCCGAGAAGCTCGCTCAGCTTCTTGGCCGCATCCTCGCGCTTGTTCGCGGCGTTCCGCTGCGACTGAAGGACGGCCCGCTCCGCCTCCCGCGACTTCCCTTCCTCGGTCATGATCTCGGCATTGGTCGCCGTTCCCTTGTCGCGCAGGGATTGGAGCGCGGCGCGGCGCGTGCGCAGGTCCAGCTCCTTTTCGCATGCCGCGGCCGCGGATTGTCCCGCCTCCTTCTGCTGGATCGTGACCAAGGACTTCTCCTGATCGAAGGCGGCCTGCGCCTGGGCAATCTCCTGCGCCGCGACGGCCTCCTCGTCACGCGCCGCCTTCTCGACGGCATGTATGCCATCCTCGATCCGCTCCTGGACGAGCACGTAGAACTCCCCGGCCGGCAGCATCGGAAGCACCTCCGCCCGCGCCACCCCGGGGGCGCCTTCACTCAGATCACGGCCAGGAATAGAATCGCCGCCGCGCCGGCGCCGGGCCGCAAGGAGATCTGCTCCCTCACCCTCTCGAACATGCGGGTCGTCATGCGTTTCTCCCTCCCTCGCTACCGTTCCCGTCCAAGAACGGAGCGATGAACGAAGCCGGCGATCGCGGCTCCCAGCAGGGGCGCGACCCAGAACATCCAGAGCTGTGACAGCGCCCAGCCTCCGACCATGAGGGCGGGGCCGGTGCTCCTGGCCGGGTTGACGGAGACGTTCGTGACGGGGATGCCTATCAGGTGAATCAAGGTCAGGCAGAGCCCGATCGCTATGGGAGCGAACCCTTGGGGAGCGCGCCGATCGGTCGCCCCCAGGATGACCAGCAGGAAGAAGAACGTGAGTAGGACTTCCGCCAGGAACCCCGCCCCCAGCGAGTAGCCGCCAGGCGAATGGGCGCCGTACCCGTTGCTCGCCAGTCCTCCCGCCCGCGGATCCGCGCCCGCGCCGGAGGCGATGGCATAGATCGCAACAGCGGCCAGGATCGCGCCCACGATCTGGGCCGCCGCATACGGGATCAAATCACGCCCTGGGAACCGGCTTCCGGCCCGCGCGCCGCGCGGCGCCCTTCCCGGACATCGACGAGAGAGAAGATCGCGCCGCCCACGATGAAGAAGAGAATGATCGACAGGATGCCTCCCCTGCTCGAGCCGCCCAGCGCGATCGCCAGAGAGAAGAAGGCGGGACCGAAGATGCCCGCGAACTTCTCGACAACGGCGAAGAAACCGAAGAACTCGGCCGAGCGCTCCACGGGCGTCATGCTGGCAAAGAGGCTCCGGCTGAGGGCCTGCGTCCCCCCTTGCACGAGGCCGACCAGGACGGCGAGGAGGAAGAAGTGGAGGGAGCTCGTCATGAAGTAGCCGAGGATGCTGATGAGCCCATAGACCGATAGCCCCGCCAGGATCATCGGTCTCGCGCCGACCCGGGCCGCGCAGAGTCCGAAGAGAATCGAGCACGGGATTCCCACGAACTGGGCAAGGAGGATCGAACCGATCAGCTCCGTTCTCCCGATTCCGATCTCCGCGCCGTAGATCGCGGCCATCCTGACGATCGTCCCGATCCCATCGTTGTAGATGAGAAAGGCCAGGAGCATGAGCCCCGCTTGTCGGAAGCGGCGCATCTCCCGGAATGTCAGCCTCATGCGTCGCAGCCCATCCCGGATCGCTTCCCAAGGCGACCGCGAGGCGCCGCCGGCGCCGCCGGCCGGCTCTCTGACATGGCGGAAGAGAGGGATCGAGAAGAGGAGCCACCAGACCGCGACCGCGACGAATCCGAGCCTCGCCGGAAGGGTCGATTGCCCCGCGCTCAGCCCCTCTCCGGACGGAAGACCGAACCAGGACGGCCTCTCGATCAGGGCCAGAACGAACGCGAGCAGGATCCCGCCGCCCACGTAGCCGAGGGCGTAGCCGGAGGTCGAGAGCCGGTCGATCTCATCCTCCCGGGCGACGTGGGGGAGGAGCGAGTCGTAGAAAACGAAGCTCCCGTTGGCTCCGATGTTCGCCAGGACGAAGAGTCCCGAAGCGAGAAGCCAATCCCCCCTCTGGATCAGGCACATGCAGGCGGTCGCTCCCAGACCTATGAAGAGAAAGACGGCCAGCATCCTCTTTCTGATTCCCGCCAGGTCGCCGATCGCTCCAAGAATGGGGGCGCAGATGGCGATCAGAAGAAGGCCGATCGTCGTCGTCAACCCGAAGCGGAAGGTCGCCGTGGCGGGCGCCATCCCGGCCGCGGCGACCGAGGAGTAGTAGATCGGGAAGACCGTCGTGACGATCACCGTCACGAAGGCGGAGTTCGCCCAGTCATAGAACGCCCAGGCCCTCGCTTCCGGGCGCTGCAGCGCGAGCCTGGACAGAAGGGATGCCCCCTCCGTGGGATCGCCGGCCGCGAGGCGGCGTCGGGGCGGCGGCGGCGTTCAGCCCTCCGCCCTTGCGCGCCGGCGCAGATGCGAGATGACGAGGTCGCCGACCTCCAATCCCAGGCCAAGCGCCGCCCCCGCGAGCGATCCGACGGCGAAGTTGATCCGGATCGACGGACCGAGAGGACGCAGATCAAGGAAGAGGGCCAGCAGGATCGTGGCCAGGACGAACCCCGCGCCGATCAGGATGGCGACCGCGATGAAGCGGCCGAAGCCCATGAGAGGGCGCATCGCCCGAAACGCGGCGATCGATCCGAGGAGAGAGAGGCCGACGACGAACACCCATAGGAGAGCCGGCCAACCTTGCCTGTGCCCGAGACTCCCGAGCACGACGTACTCCATGATGAGAACGAGATAGGCTAGCAGGATCCCACCCCGCCAACCGCCGAGGCGATGGCCCGCGAAGGCGAGCGCTCCCGCCAGCGCTATCGATGGAAGCTGGAAGGCAGCGGTCCTCAGGTGGAAGACATCGCTGCCGTAGCGGATCGCGCCGGCGGCGAAGGCGATCAGAAGGACGATGAGGATCCTCGCCGCCTCCTCCATCAGCACCCCGCGCCCGGCAGGCGCCGCGCCGGCCGCTTCTTCTTCACCGGTCCGGCCGGCCCGACCTCGCCCTACCAGGACTACCTCCGGCGCTCGTCGGCGCCCGACGACGGCGGGCGCCTCTTCGCTCTGATCCACTCGATGATCGCCGGGAGGATCGAGAGGAAGACGACGATGCCTACCACTATGTGCAAGTTCTTTTCGAGATTCGGAATCGATCGACCGAGGAAGAAACCCAACAGAACCATGGAGAAGACCCAGCCGATCCCGCCAGCGATGTTGTACGTGGCGAACTTCCGGTATCCCATGCCGGCCGCCCCCGCCACGGTCGGGGCGAATGTTCGGATGATCGGAACGAACCGGGCGATGACGATCGTTTTGCCTCCGTGCTTCTCATAGAAGGCATGCGCCCTCATCAGGTGCTCGCGTTTGAAGAAGCGCGAGTCGGAGCGGGAGTACAGCGAGCCGCCCGCTCTCTTCCCGATCTGATAGCCCGTCGCGTCGCCGGCGATCGCCGCCAGCGACACGAGGATGAGCAGCCCCGGCAGGCTGAGCGTCCCGTTCGCGGCGAAGATCCCCGCGGTGACGAGGAGCGAGTCCCCCGGAAGGAAGAAGCCGACCAAGAGTCCCGTCTCGGCGTAGACGATGCCGATCACAATGAGGAGCCCCCCCCATTGGATGATCTCCTCGATCGTCGGCAGCCAGGGGAACAGGTTCTGGATGAAGTCCAATCCGCCTCCTCGTCGAGGCGGGTCGGACCCCGCGGCCTGGCCGCCTGGGCGATCCGACCCGTCAGCCGTTTACATTACACAGTCCCGGCGATCACCGCGCCGTCATTCGGGTGGCCCCTAACGCCTTATGTTACAATGCATTGCAAGCTGCCCAATCGACTAGGTCGACGGGGATCCTTCCGCTATCTTGGCCTGATGGCCCCGCGGGGTCGCAGGCCCCTCGGCTCGCGCGGCCACGCCCGCATGAGGAAGGGAAGCGAGGAGATTGCGACATGCTCGACATCAGGCCGGAGGCGCTGCGGGAGACGATCGATCGAATCCTCCCTCTCGTGACCAAGCCCTCGCGCTACACCGGCAACGAGTTCCATGTCCACCGCAAGGACCCCGCCTCCGTCTCGGCGCAGTGGCTCCTGATCTTCGCGGATCTCTACGAGATCGGCATGAGCCATTGGGGGCTCAAGATCCTCTATGACATCTTGAACAATCGCCCCGACACGCTCGCGGAACGGGCCTATGCCCCGTGGATCGACATGGAAGCCAGGATGCGCCGCGAGTCGGTTCCCCTCTTCAGCCTCGAGACCCGCAGGCCCGCGCGCTCCTTCGATCTCATCGGCTTCTCGCTGCAGTACGAGATGACCTGCACCAATATCCTGACCTGCCTGGACCTGGCGGGCATTCCTCTCTGGTCGCGAGAACGCGGCGAAGCCGATCCCCTCGTGATCGGAGGCGGGCCGGGTGTCGCGAACCCAGAACCCCTGGCGGACTTCTTCGACCTCTTCCTGATCGGCGATGGGGAGGAAGCGGTCCACGCGATCAGCGATGTCGTGACGGGGACGAAGGTGCTGCCGCGCGACCAGAGACTGAAGGCGCTTGCGCGCATCGACGGAGTCTATGTTCCTTCCCTCTACGAAGAGCGGCGCGGCGCGGACGGTTCCCTCCTGGGCATCGCGCCGACCTGCCCCGAGGCGCCGGCCCGGCCCGCGCGAACGTTCCTGCGCGATCTGGAGACGGCCCCCTATCCGCTGAAACCGATCGTTCCTCTCCAGGAGGTCATCCAGGATCGCCTCAACATCGAGGTCCTCCGCGGATGCACGCAGGGATGCCGCTTCTGCCAGGCGGGGTACTTCTACAGACCGCTGCGCGAACGGAGCCCCAGGAGGGTTCTGGAGATCGCCGAGGCGGCCCTGAGGTCCGGCGGCTGGGACGGCCTGAGCCTGGTCTCCCTGTCAACGGCGGACTACACGCAGCTCGAGACCCTGGCGGAGGCGCTCAACAGGCGCTTCGCCGGCGAGAAGGTCTCGATCAGCCTTCCATCGCTGCGCGCCGACAGCTTCGGCGTCGCCATCGCCGACAAGATCCGGGAGGTCAAGAGGACCGGATTCACCTTCGCGCCTGAGGCAGGCAGCGAACGGTTGCGCAGGGCCATCAACAAGCAGATCTCCGATGCCGACTTCTTCGACGCGGCGCGAATCGCCTACTCGCGCGGCTGGAGGCTGATCAAGGTCTACATGATGGTCGGGCTTCCCACGGAAACGTGGGAGGACGTCGAGGGGATCGTCCGCTTCGCGGATGGGATCCGGAGGATCGGACGCGAATTCGGCCCCTCCTGCAAGGTCAACGTCAGCGTCGGCGCCTTCGTCCCCAAGAGCCACACCCCGTTCCAGTGGGATCCGTTCGAGGACCCGGCGCTGCTGCGCGCGAAGATCGATCACCTGCGCCGCGGCATCTCCAACCGCTGGTCGCGGGTGAAGTGGCACGACGTGGGGACGAGCCACATCGAGGCGATCCTGTCGCGCGGCGACAGGCGCCTTGCCCGCGCCATCCACAGGGCCTGGGAGATGGGGGCGCGTTTCGACGGATGGGACGAGCTCTTCTCCCATGAGCGCTGGCTCCGCGCCCTCGAGGAAACGGGTCTCGCGGCGGAGATGTTCACGCGGAGACTCGACCTGGATGAGGTCCTTCCCTGGGATCACATCGACATCGGTGTTCGGAAGGAGTTTCTTGTCCGCGAGAGACATCGAACCGACGATATGGAGATGACGGCCGATTGCCGCCACGGGAACTGCGCTGCGTGCGGGATGCCGGGCATGCCCGACGACACGCGCCTGACGCCGGAGATGACTCCGGAATCGATCCAGCGTCTGCTGCAGGCGGCCTCCGTCGAGGCGGCGCGCAGGTCATCGACGGGGGTGGTATGGCCCGTCCGGATCCGCTTCGCGAAGAGCGGGGCGGCGCGCTTCCTGAGCCATCTCGAAACCGCCTCGATCCTCGAGCGCGCCTTCCGCATGGCCGGTGTTCCGATCGCGCATACGCTCGGCCACTCCCCCCATCCGAGGTTCCACTTCGGCCCGCCGCTGCCGGTCGGAATCTCGGGAGGAAGCGAGCTCTTCGACGCCGATCTCGAGGTTCCTTGGCAGGCTCTCCACCAGCGCCGCCTCAACGAAAATCTGCCGGGAGGTTTCGAGATCATCGAGGGTAAACCGCTTCCCGTCGCAGGCGGCGTGAGACGCGTCAGCCTCGCGGCGGAGGCGAAGCTCGGTCGATACGAGATCGATCTCTCGCACATGGATCGCCGAGAGCGCAGCCGGGTCACCGGCCTCATCGCGAGCTTCCTCGCCTCTTCCGAGTGGCTCGTGAAGAAGACGAAGGACGGAATCCCCGATCCGATCCCTTCCGGCGGAGGCGAGGACAGGGTGAACGATCGGCCGATCCGCGAGCCCGAGGGGCGGCAGGCTTCGCCCCGGGTCCCTGACGGCGAACGGATCGTCGATCTCAAAAAGGCCTGCGTCTCGCTCGCATGGGAAGAAGGGACCGGACGGATGGAATGCGTCCTCCGCCTGCTGGACCCGGAAGGGCACACGGCCAATCCGGCGCGCGTCCTGTCGGGGATCTTCGGCCTCGACGCCGAGGGGCGGGCGCCGGTCCGGGCCGCGCGCGTGGCGATCCTTCGCGGCGACGGAACGCCGATCTGATCCAGGCTCGGAGTGTCTCGCGCTAGACCGTTTTGACTGCAATTGACACGCTCGCCTGGCGCATCCGCTCGGCCCGGCTGGGTTCCGGGGGCGCCGGGCCTCGCGGCGCGCCCGCTCGCTTCTCAGATACAGTCACGGACATCTAGGGAGTCATGAGCGGAATCGGACTCGCGAAATCCGCCTTGCCTTCCCTCGCCGCGGCGACCCGGTCCCACATGCGCTGCAGCTCGGCCGCCCGCGCGGGATGGAGACGCGGCCACGCCGCGAGGCGAGCCGCGGCGAGATCCCACCAACCGCGCGAGAGGAGAGAGGCGACGAGGGCTTCGTCGATCCCGACGTCGTCCGGATGGTCGGCCAGCCATCCCTTCGCTCGCTTCCCCGCCTCCTCGTGTTTTCCTTCCGCGCCGAGGAGGAGCGCATCGAGGCGCCTCCAGCCCCTGACATCGGGATCGAGGCTTCTGGCCCTGCCGAGATGCTCCCGAGCCTTCGAGAGATCGCCTCGCATCCACGCCGCTTGCGCGAGCAGTCTCTCGACGGACGCCTCCTTCCCTCGTCTGTCCTCCTGCGCCCGCGGATCGGGAGCCTTCGCGTCCGGCAGACTCCTCTTGAGAGCGGCGAGAGCCTGTTCGAAGGCCTCGCCATCGGCGCCCCCGGCAAGAAGCGATGCCTTCGCCTCTCTCAAGTCCCAGAGCGCGTCAGGAGCGATCTCGTCCTCCTCGGGCTCGCGCTTCCCTTTCTTCTTCGTCTCTCTCGGGGGCTCGGGCGATGCGCTCCGCAACCGCTCGCAGAGATCGAGAGAGGAGAGGAGGTTGTTTCTCTCGACCGGCGTCGTATCGAGACGGCCGGCCAGGATCCGCGCCCGCGCAACGACCCCATCCACCCCCGCCGATAGCCGCTCCTCCAGGGACGGAAGGGGCTGGCGGGTGTCGGCTCTGATCGGAGCGGAGGCCAGGGCGACATCGTTCCGATCCCGAATCCGGAGCGTGCCGCGCATCAGCCGTTCCTCCGGGAGATCCTCCGCCCTCAAGAAGAAGCGGCGTCCCTCTCCGGCGAGCAGGCGGACTGCATCGAGGCTATCCGGCCCGTTTCTGAACCCGTCCACCGGAGTTCGATGGACCTTGAGCGAATGCCTCTCCCCCCGGCGCAGCAGGACGGGACGGATCACGGTCGACTGATCGAAAGACCGGGTTCCACGCGCCCAGATGCAGAAGGTGATCCGATAGACGCCCCGATGCGGCGCCGCGAACGCGCAGTCGCCGTCGGAGAGATAGCCCGAGGCGACCTCGCGCCCCGAGTTGTCGTGGACGCGGAAGAGCGCGTCGTCCAGGAAGTCCTCGAACTCCGGACTCATGCCGAGATCGATCTCCAGATCTTCGCCGTCATCGGCATCGATCAGCGCCGTGCCTTCTTCCACAATCGCCGGCAGGCCGTTCAGCGAGCGGCTGTAGAGAGTATCGGGCACGGTGCGCCAGGCCGTCTCCAGGGGCTCCTCCTCCCTATCGAGGGCTGCTTCAAACCGAAGGTCCACATCCCAGGTCGGCGCCCGCAGGACGAATCCCGTGCCTGGCGCGCCGGGATCGACTCGCAGCGGAGGTTCGGCGGCGATCTCCACCCCATCGAATTCGAGTCTCCACTCGAGACGCCCCGGGCGGTTGTCATGCCAGCGGCTGAAAACGGCGATCTCCAGAACCGATCCTCCGAGGACGCGAAGGTCGACCCGGCCTTCCTCTCCGGATCCCAGATCGAAGCGGCGCGTACGGACGCGCTCCCCCGGCCTGCGGATCAGATCGGGCGACGACAGAGCGACCTCGTATGCGTTGGCCGGATCTGCCAGCGCCTCGCGCGCTCGCAGGCGGGCAACCGTCGCCCCCGCGGGGACCCTGACGTAGACGCCGCGCCGATCGCCCCTCTGGAGATCCCACGTCCCCTCCATGATCGGCCTGCGCGGATCGATCTCGCGGGGTTTGACGATCGTCGCCACGAGGGCGAACTCGATCCCCGCGTCGGGCCGAGCGACGTCGCGCGCGATCACCCGCCCGACGTTGAGACCCTCCTCCAGCTTGGAGGGATCAACGAGGACCGAGATCGTGCCGCCTCCCGAATGCAGATACTCCTGCAGCGGGGCCCTCAGCCAGGGGACATCGCTCGTCAACCTCACGATCCTCAGGAATCCGGCTCGATCCGCCTGGAGAGAATCGGATGGGAAGTCCGGCCGGACGAAGAACCCCACTCGATAAGGGTGCCTCTCTCGGAGATCTCTCTCGTAGTATCCCCCTCCGCGACCGGTCGCGTTGTGAACGGAGATCGTCCAGTCGACGACGGGCTCTCTCGCGTCCTTGTCGTGGGAGATTCTCCCCTTCACGAAGGTGGACGGATAGCTGCCCGCGAGATTGCCCAGCGCCTGGAATGCGCGAAGGGCCTGCGGAATTCCGTCCCCCTGCTCGATTGCGGAGACCCCAGCGAGTTTGCGGGCGCCCTCGCGCAGCGCCCGGCGCAGGCGCGCGGGCGTTGCCGGAATCCCCGCCTGCCGGCACGCCGATAACAGAAGGGCTGACAGGCCGGCTCCCTGCGGGCTCGCCATGCTCGTCCCGTTCCAGGACTCCCCCTTGACGAGGCCCCATGTCGGGAGCGGGCTCAAGGCGGCGCCCGGAGAGATGAAGTCGACTCCGGGGTCTCCGGAGAGAAGGGGGCCGCGGGAGGAGAAGTGGAACATCTCGTCGCGAGGAGGATCGAAGGCGCCGTAGTTCGTCTGCTGGGTCTTGGCGGAGATCGCCGCGCCCCACGCGAAGAGGCGCATCGCGGTGGCCGGCGCGCCGATCGTCGACAGGGCGGGCCCCTCGTTCCCGGCGCTCGCGCAGATGATGACGCCGGTCTTCTCGACCAACTCATTGAGGAAGAGAGAGGTGTCCTCCCTGCCGTCATCGAAGAACGAATCGCCGCCAAAGGAGAGATTGATCGCATCGGCTCCGTGATCGACGGCCCACTGCGCGGCCTTCATGATGCTGTTGTGAGAGGTCGCCCCGCCGAGGCGGCCGTTGCCGACCTTGGCGGCGAGGAACTGCACGCCCGGGGCAAGCCCGTTCAAGGGATCCCCGGGACCGTAGTAGCCTCCCACGATTCCCGCCACGTGCGTGCCGTGCCCTCCCTCATCGAAGAAGAGGAAGATCGAGGAGGCGTCGAGCGCGATCCTCTCGACCGCGACCGAGAGGTGGATCGGATCGGGCAGGAAGGCGACGTCGCGTCGCGTCGCGTAGGGCAAGAGCGGCGCCTCCTCAGCGAGATCGCCATCCGCGTCGGTGTCGATCCTGACTTCCCATCCATCGCCCGCCCGGATGGCCGCGACATCGATGAGATCTCCCGGCTCCTCCCCCCTCTCGAGGACTCCCTCGAAGAGATCGCGGATCGCCTCTTCCCTGGGGCCTTCCTTCGCATCCGCCGATCCTTCCCAGACATCCAGCGCCATGCGCCAGGCCGCGCTCCGCTCGCGCTCCCTTCGATCTCGCAGGCCCCCCGGGAAGTAGTCCCTTCCCACGATCACGCCGAGCCTGATCGATGTCCCCGCCGGAAGGTCGGCGGGAAGGCGAATAGGGCTTCCCGAGAGTCCCCGGAGGGGGGCGCCGCTCTGCGCGGCGAGCGGCAGGGGGAGGTGTCCGTCGTCCGTGCCGTCGAAGACGTCCAGGACCTTCGGCGCGCCCGTTGAAGTCGTCTGGAGAGCCTCGTGCCCGAGATCCACTCCCGTATCGAGGATCGCGACGACGATGCCGCGGCCATCGTATTCGGGATGGGCTGCGAGAAAGGCCAGGACGCCCAGGTCCTCCTTGGGCAGGAAGCCCTGGATCAGATCGGCGTCGTCCACGGGACGAGGCGGGGGGTCGGCCGCGAAGGCCCGGCCGCACGAGCCGTTCCATGCCAGCAGAATCAGCAGGGCGGCGCCGCCCCGACGCGCGATCGCCCGCATAGAAGCTCGATTCTCTCTCCCCTTCACCCTCTCCTCCTTGTCTCTCGCGGCAGTGTCTTGCGTCAGCCGTGGATGGCGGACCCCGACCATCATAGACCCCCTGAGGCGGTCCGCTGATCAGCAAAACTGCATCAGCAAAACTGCAGGCTTTTCCTGCCGTTCGCTTTCCGGTAGCGTCGAATGGACGAGGGATCCCGCCTCAGCGCGGGGCGGCCCAGGACACCCCGTCCGGAGGGCCGCGTGATGATGGAGGGGTGCGGGCGACGGCTGACGCGCCGGCCCGAGAGGAGCCAGCAAGATGGCGCACGTAATCACGGAAAACTGCCACATGTGCCGCTTCACCGATTGCGTCGTGGACTGCCCCACCGACAGCTTCCACGGCGACGACGAGATGCTCTACATCGACCCGAACGAGTGCATGGACTGCGCCGCCTGCGTGGCAGCGTGCCCGGTCCAGGCGATCTACGCCGAGGAGGACGTGCCCGAGGACCAGAAGAAGTGGATCGCCATCAATGCCGAGAGAGCGCCCGGCCTGCCCGTCGTCAACTCGAAGCAGGACCCGCTTCCCACCGCCGAAGACAAGAAGAAGAAACTCGGCTTCTAGTCGCAGATCCGGGTCGTCATCCGGCGAGAGGAGTAGTTCGTCATGGCCTACACCGTGACCGAGAATTGCCACATGTGCCGTTTTACGGACTGTGTCACCGTCTGTCCAGTGGACTGCTTCCACGGCGACGACGAGATGCTCTACATCGACCCCGACGAGTGCATCGATTGCGGAGCCTGCGTCCCTGTCTGTCCGGTGCAGGCGATCTTCGCCAATGATGACGTGCCCGAGGACCAGAAGAAGTGGATCGAGATCAACGCCGAGAAGGCGCCCAAGCTTCCGGTCGTGAACCAGAAGGAGGATCCCCTTCCGACGGCCGAGGAGAAGAGGAAGAAGCTTGGCCTCTAGAAGCGGCGCGCCGGGGGCGTGCCCGCGCCTCCGGCGCCCCGTCGCCAGCTAGGCGTCGAGCGCCCGCCCTGAGGGCGCCTTCGTCTTCATGCCCCTCCAGCGCAGCGCGATCCCTGCGAGAGTGACGACACCCAGAAGGTACGACGTCCCGAAGAGGACCCAGAGAAACCGAGGCGCCTCAGGCTCTCCACCCGGCGAGAGGAACGCGGCGAGAATCCCGAACACCGATAGCGACAGAGGCGCCCAGCTCCACGCCCCCATGCCGAGATCCTCGTAGCGGGCGCGATGCAGCGCGAGCCCTCCAAGGACCCAGGCCCCAGCGACCAGAACCGGGGCCAGCACAGGCCCCACCCAGATCTTCGGGATGAGAAAGAGGATGTCGGGCGCGAGCGGGCTCTCGGGCCATCCGAGAAACGCTTTGAGTCCCGCGTAGTAGGCGATGTCCCAGACGCCAAAAGCCACGAGGAAAGCCATGAAGCGGGACCATGGTCGCTCGGCCGCGATCCATGCCACGCAAGCGAGCATGATCAGCGTCATCGCCTCGCGGATCACTTCCGCTCGCAGGATTGGCGGATCCATCGGCACGAGCGGAAAGGCAAAGCCATCCGGGTAGTAGATCCTTCTCAGATAGACGACGACGATCGCCTCGAGGATCCCCATCGCCGCGGCGAAGAGACAGACGAGCTTCGGATGTCGCATCCCTGACCCTCCCCCGATTCCCCTCGCCTCGGCCGGCAGCGATTCAGGGTTCGCGCCGCTCACTCCCGAGGGAGCGCGTCATGGCTTCCCGGCCGATCAAACGGGCTCGAGCGGCCGCCACTCCCTTTCAGGCGGCTCCACGCGGATCGCGTCCCCCGGCCGGACCTCGCCGCCCGCTCGCACGATCGCCATGACTCCCGCCTTCCTGATCGGATTGCCCTGGGCATCTCGCCCGAGGACCGCACGCATGAGTCCAGGGTAGATCTCATCGAGCTGGCCGCAAGGGTCTCGCAGACCCGTCACCTCGATCACAGCGCCTCGCCCGATTCGAAGCATGGCGCCAGCCGGAAGGGCGAGCAGATCGATCCCGATGGTCGTAACGTTCTCCCCCATCTGTCCGGCGGACACGAGGAACCCCTCGCTCCGCAGCTCGTCGAACAACTCCGAGTGAATGAGATGGACCTGCCGGAGATTCGGTTGCGCCGGGTCTCGAGCCACGCGGGACCGATGCTTGACCGTCGGACCCATGTGGGCGTCTCCCTCCACGCCGAGTCCCGCGAGGAGCATGATGGAAGGCTCGTTCTGCTTCGCCATGGTGTGCCCGGGGCTGCGGCTCACCGCCATCACTCGAGCCGTCACGACTCGTCGATCTCGCCGTCGTCTGCCCTGGACTCGCCCGCCTCCAGCTCCAGGACGTTCGCCGCCTCCGCGTCTTGGAGGCGCTCGATCGAGCGGAGCCGCTTCTCCATCGCGCGCGTGCGCACGCCCGTCTCGTCTATGGTTCGCGCGGCCGTCGTCAGTTGCCGCTTGACCCTCTCGAGAACCTCCCCGAACTTGCCGAACTCCGTCTTGACCGCGGCGAGGACCTTCCACACTTCGCTCGCCCGCTGTTCGATCGCGAGGGTCTGGAAGCCCATCCGGAGGCTGCTCAGGATCGCCGCAATCGTCGTCGGCCCCGCCACGACCACCCGGTGCTGCGACATCAGATCCTCCACGAGCGCCGGCTGGCGCAGAACCTCGGCGTACAGACCTTCCGTCGCCAGGAACATGATCGCGAAGTCAGTCGTGTTCGGAGGATTGACGTACTTGTCGTGGATGTCGCGCGCGGCGATCTTCACGGCCCTTGCCAGGGCCGCGGAGGCATCCTGCACAGCCTGGGGATCGCCTCGCTCGGCGGCCTCCTGCAGACGAAGGTAGTCCTCCTGCGGGAACTTGGAGTCGATGGGAAGCAGGACCCGCGCATCCGGGTCGTTTCTCGGGCCCGGGAGCCGGATCGCGTATTCGACCTGCTCCGAGGAGTCCTCCTTCGTCCGGACGTTCTTCACGTACTGCTCCGAAATGAGGATCTGCTCGAGGATCGCCCCGAGCTGCACCTCTGCCCAGGTCCCACGCGCCTTGACGTTCGAGAGCACGCGCTTCAGGTCGCCCACGCCGGTCGCGAGGCTCTGCACTTCGCCCAGGCCCTTGTGAACCGCCTCGAGCCTCTCGCTCACCAGCTGGAAGGACTCCCCGAGGCGCTTCTCGAGCGTCGCGTGCAGCTTTTCGTCGACGGTCTTTCGCATCTCTTCCAGCTTCTTCTCGTTGCCTTCCTGCAGCTCCTTCACGCGCGCGTCGACCGTCCCTCGGATCCGCTCCAGCATGGTTTGATTCGAGTCGGCAAGCTCCTTCAGCTGTCTGGTCATCTGCTCCATCTGCCCCTGCTGGATCTTCCCCAGATTGCCGACGCTATCGCTCAGGGCCTGTCCCGTCGCTGATAGCCCTCGTCCGACCTCCTCCCTCAGATCCTTGCCGGCTTTCCCGGCTTCCTCTCTTCCCGCGCGGAGTTCGTCGCGCAGGACCTTGCCGGCCCCTTCAGCGCTCGAACTTGAACGGCGCAGGAGCACGATCAGAAGCAGGAGGTTCACCGCAAAGGCGAGAAGCAGGATGAAAGGGAGCGCTTCACTCATGCGTCAGTCCTCTCAGGGGCTAGGACCTGCCCCGTCTTGGTTCGAGCCGGAGTCACGTGGCGCCGCTCGAGATGGAACCCATGACAGGTTCTTCTTCCTGGTCCGCGCGCGTCAAGCTCGATGCCAGCGCCTGCCTCGTCATGTCAGCGTGACCGGACGCGCCTGCTCATCGTCGGCCTCAATCTTGAGATCTGCTCCCTTTTCGAGGAGCAGCTCCCTCAGGACCGAGCGATGGCAGCGCGCACTGTCCAAGCAATAGCATCCCACGGAGAAGCTCGTCTTGTGTGAGAACGCCGCGAGGAGCGCGAGAAGGCGCATGGCTTCGGGTCGTTTCATTTCCGCCCGGTATCGCCTGGTGAAGGCGCGCCAAGCCCGCTCGTCGGTGGCCTGTGGCGCCGCCTTGAGCAGACTCTCCGAGGGGGCGAGGTCCGGAAGCCAGAAGTCGTAGAAGTCGCGCGAGGCATGTTCCGCCTTGGGCACGCCTCGGGGCGGGCGACGGACTGTCCCAAGGCGCAAGCCCTCATCGGACGCTCTCGGGCTTCCCAGCCGCACGACACGAATCGCCATTCGAATCGCCTCCCAAGTGCCTCTAGATGCCGGACCCCGGATTCAGTCGCCAGAGCGCGAAGTTCAGACACGAGGCGAATCCGACCCACGCGAGGTAGGGCGCCATCAGGGCCCCCGCAAGCCGGTCGCCGCGCCAGAAGAGGACCGCGACGATCAGGATCACGATCCAGAGAACCACGATGTCCACAAGCGCGAGGTCGGGGCGATGAAGCCCGAAGAACAGGTACGACCACAGCGCATTCAGGCCTAGCTGGAAGACGAACAGGACCAGCGCGGTCGGCGCCCCGCTGAACCCGGCGCGCCGCCACGTCAACCAGGCGGCCACGCCCATCGACACATAAAGGACTGTCCAGACAGGCGCGAACACTGCCGCCTAAGGATTCCATGCTGGTTTGGAGAGAGATGCATACCACGCGCCCGGCGTATACCGGGATCCCACCCACCCTGCGGCGAGTGACCGCGCGACCCACCCAAGAAGACCGAGGATGCCTCTAACAGTCACCGACGTCCCTCCTTCCGCGTCAGCCGAGTCAGGCGCGCAGCGGGTCGGGCGGGATCATCCTTCGCTCTCAGCCCATCGCCTTCGCCGCGAATACAAGATCCCCTGGATACTCCGAGCCGTAGGGGCTCCTGGCATAGTTGGCATGAACTGCCTCTACACTGAATCCACTCCGCGCGAGCAAGTGCTCCGCCTCGAAGCGGAACAGGTACCGCATTGGAAAGGCGTGGACGAGCCGCTCCTCTCGTCCGTCCGCGTGCGTCACATAGTAGATCAGCTCCACATAGTTGATCTGAGCGAAGCAATCCCTCGACACGATCCTGTGACGCCGAATCACCCGCCGGCCGTCAGGCATCACGAACTCGGGTTCATCGCCAATCTCCTCCCCGACAGAGTCGCTCGTCAGAGCCGCGAGGGAAGGATTGAAGAGGTCCAGAATCAGCTTGCCTCCTTTGACCAGATGACGATGAATGCAGGCCAGACAAGCCAACTGGTCATCCACGGTTGTCAGGTGCTGAAACGACCGAAACGGAGTCGTCACCAGCGAGAATGCCTTCGAGAGCGCAAAGCCCCGCATGTCCGCCTGCACCAACTGAACTCTTGCCTGAACATCCTCAGGCTCACTGAGAAGCCGATGGCGACACACATCAAGCATGTGCGATGACAAGTCCAGGCCAACGATGTCGACGCCAGCCCTCGCAGTGGGAATCAGCACCCTCCCTGTCCCGGAACCGATCTCCAAGACCGGACCTTCCGCCTGTAGAGCTTCTTCCACGAAGAAGTCCACGTCGGGGCGATTGCGATACGGGACGACATGGTCGTAGAGCGTCGCGATAAAGGCATACGTCTCGTATCCGCCGGCTTGGCTCATGAACGACTCCTTGGCGTCTCAGGCGCCTGTGAGCATCCCCGCCCAGCTCATTGCACACCCAACCAGCGAAGTATCCATCCAGGGAGCATGCCGCCGACGTTGAAGAGCGCGTGGACGATGATCGCTGGTATGAGGCTCCCGGTAGTTTCCCGGTAGTGAGCGGCAAGGAACCCGAGCAACGTCGCGAGCACGATCGGAACCAATGCGAAGAGCCCCATCGAATCGATGAGCACCAGATGCATGGCTCCGAAGAACAGACCGCTCACGACAACCGTCACACTGAACCTGGCCGAGGATCCAATCGCGACGCCCCAGCCCCCTATCAATGACTGCAGTAGCCCGCGAGTCAGTACTTCCTCGCAGACGCTCGCGTAGACCCAGACGAAGAGGACGAGTTGAAGCAGAGACCGGTGGGCGAGGGCGCCCTCGGCCTCGCCAAGCCTTGGAGCGAGGGCCGACATGAGCGAGAGCACGGCTGTCGGCAGACCCCAGAGCAAGATGCTCGGCCGGAGCCGATCCCTCCCCCAGGTGAACCCGAAGTCGGCGAGGCGCTTCCCCCTCCAGAAGCGGATGATCACGAGCGAGGCCACCAGCATGAAGGTATGCGTGACGAACGAGCCGGGCACAAAGCCGCCTTGCGGCAACTTCACCCGGCTGCCCAAGTACAGCCCGCCCAGAGCGACGACCGCCGCGACTGCGATGCCACGGAGTAGCTCATTCAACCGGCGATGCTGGGATCCCGGAACATCAGTTTGAGGATCTCCTTGTCCGCCTGCAGGAATGGGATCAGGGCCCGCAGCGCCGACGCCAAAAGCGCAGCGGCCGTCAGCCGCGCGCGGATCGGGGCACCACAATCTACTGTCCTCCTGTCTCGAAGACCAAGAGATAGGGTAGAGCCGACTTGCCCTTCGAATCCTTGAAGTTCTTGTACTTCTCGCTATTGATCAGTAGTCCGCAACGCCAGTAGAGCTTGCGCGCGGCTACGTTCACCTCAGAGGGCTCGGTCCAGACGGACTCGACTTCGGCAGTTGAAGAAAACACGCGATCGATAAGGGCCGCGAGCGCTGTTGAGGCCACTCCTCTCCCTTGGGCCTCGGGGCGAATCTTGATGTCGAGTCCCGCTCGACGATGCATGGGATCCACTGCGTAGTATGCTTCCCCGCAGAACCCTGCCTCAGAACTGATCACTACGAAGTGCTGACGATTGGGACTCGCCTGGAGACGTTCGAGCCACCGGGCCATCGCGTCCGAATCATAGCCAAGGCCGTCAGGAGACCCGACCCACTTCATGACGCGACCGTCGTTCCAAAGACGCCTCAGATCATCCAGGTCATCCGATGCGGTTGGTCGAAGATGGATGCGCTCATTCGCGCATCCCGACTCACGCCGATTCACTGCCGGTGACCTCGAGGGCGCGCGGCCATCATAGACGCTCCTACGCCGGCTGCCAGAATCGCGAGGACAACGGCCAGCAGGTACAAGTTGAAATGCTTTCCGAGCGCCAGCTTGAGCCATTCGGCAAGCAACATCTTCACTCCGATCACGAGCAGGACCACCGCGAGCGCGACCTTTAAGTATCGGAACTTCTGCACCATCCCAGCCAAGGCGAAGTACAACGACCGGAGACCTAGAATCGCAAACACGTTGCTGGTGAAGACCAGGAATGGGTCGCTCGTAATGGCGAAGATGGCCGGGATTGAGTCTACCGCAAAGATGAGATCCGCTGATTCGATCATGACGAGAGCGAGAGCCAAGGGGGTGAGGAGCAATGCCCCGGGTCGAGCCGCCTCGACGACCTCGTCCGGCGCCGCCGACGCCCCGGGAGTCTCGGCCTCATATGATGCGGGCGCACCGGCGCGGACCACGAAGTGCTGCCCATGAAACCTGGCTGTCACCGGAAACAAGCGGCGCGTCAGCCGGACCACCACATTCTTGTTTGGATCGATGTGATCCGTCTTGAGGAACAACATCTTGATGCCGGTTGCAATGAGAAAGGCGGCAAAGAGATACAGGACCCAGTGAAACTCAGCGATCAGCTTCGTACCGAGGGCGATCATCGCGCCCCGCATGAGCAGCGCGCCGAGGATGCCCCAAAACAGCACGCGGTGCTGGTAGAGCGACGGCACCGCGAAGAAGCCGAAGATCATGGCGATCACGAAGATGTTGTCGACGCTGAGGGACTTCTCCACGACATAGCCGGTCAGGTACTTTTCGGCTGCCGCCGATCCGTCATTCCGCAAACCATCGACCGCATCCGCTACGGCCCCAAGGCCGAACCATCGACCCTCATAGGCAAAGTAGACGAATACGGCGAATGCCAATCCCAAGGCGATCCATACCGCGGACCAAGCGACCGCTTCCTTCACAGTCACAACATGGGCCTTGCGATGGAAGACTCCCAGGTCTAGAGCCAGCATCAGAAGGACGAATGCGAGGAATCCTGTCCACATGTAGATCATGTCGATCGCAACTCCATCCTGGGCAAGACGAGTACCCGAGGCGCATCAGTCTATCCGCGTTCGAGAACTGTGACAAGCGTGAGGTCCACGCAGGCCGCCGACATCAAGAGGGGTACGCCGAGCACGAAGGCCGCTATCCAACCATGCGGATCTCGCGCGGCATGTCGCTCAGGCATTCGGCGCCGCTCGCAGTGACTACGACGTCATCTTCTATGCGTACACCGTTCTTGCCCGTCAGGTAGATGCCCGGCTCCACGGTGTAGACCATGCCGGGTTCAAGCAGCTGCAGGTTGTCGCCGTGCATGTATGGTTCCTCGTGCGCCTCCATGCCGATGCCATGGCCGGTGCGGTGCGTGAAGAACTCCCCGTATCCCGATGACGCGATCACGCCGCGCGCGGCCTTGTCCACTTCTGCGCAGGGAATGCCCGGCCTTCCCGCGGCGCGTCCCGCGGCGTTGGCCTCCTGCACGATCCTGTGGATCTTCTGAAACTCGGCGCTCACTTCTCCGATGGCAAAGGTGCGGGTCAGGTCCGACATGTAGCCGCCATATGCCGCGCCCCAGTCCACCAGCAATATGTCGCCCACCGCCAGTTTGCGGTCGGTGGGAGAAGCGTGCGGGTCGGCGGAGTGGGGCCCGGAGGACACGATGGGCGCAAAGGGGAACTCCGGGTCGGAGCCGTTCTTCAGCAATTGCATTACCAGTTCGGAAGCCAGATCGCGCTCGGTCATGCCGATCTTGATCAACGGGATGGCGGCCTCGAGCGCGTTCTGCGCGATGCGCACGGCACGGCGCATCAACTCGACCTCGGATTGATCCTTCTTCAATCTCGACGCTGAAAGAACGCGGCTTGCGTCCGGGAACTCCGCCTCGGGCGCGCCGGCCTTGACGTAACCGAACTCCAGCAGGCGCAGTTGGCGCGGCTCCACGCCTATGCGCTTCCCATCCAGTCCCAGCATCTGCACTGCCTTGCGGAAGGCATCCCCCCATGCCTTTGGCGTCTCGCCGAAGGCCATTGCCTGCATCCTGAAGGCCAAGTGATCGAGCTTCGGCAGTTCCAGTTCGGGCAGCACGATCACAGGGTCCCTTCCGGGAACAAGGAACAGAACAACCGGCCTTTCCATCAAGTGGAAGCGAAGCCCGGTCAGATAGGTCAATGTCGGACCGGGATTCAGGATCACGGCATCCAGGTCCGAGCCACGCAAGGAAGCGGACAGTCCTTCAATTCGCGCATGGCTCATTTCAGATGTCCTCCACGACCGGTTGCCCTCGGCATACACTGATGAGTGGCGCCACTCCGACTGGCCGACCCGCGCCACGCATGGGACGATGATACAGCACCTCCAGGACGGGGGCGCCGGCGCTCACTCCAGTTCTCGCCTCACGGCATGGAAAAAGGCATCACGCGCCTGTCGCTCGCGCCAGGGAGTATGCCCACAGTGTCGCAGCAGCACGAAACGGAAGTCCCTCAACAACGCGGACAGAGGCTCCCGGACGCCTTCCGCCGGATGCGGATCGTAATCGCCATGGAAGGCCACGACGGGGCACTGGATGTGCGCGCCGAGCGCCAGCAGGGTGCCGTCTCGGCGCCACGCCGCGGCCGTTGGCCACACTCCCTGGAAGACCGCGCCGGATGGGCTGGTCGCCTCCGCAGCTTCATCTCCGGTCACAAGCGGATCATAGGTGTCGGTCATGAAGGCCAAGGCGCCAAGGCGCGCCAGAAGGGTATCTGCGTCCGTGGCGGCGGGGGTGCCTAGGGCGGCGTTGATGGCACCCCACTCGGCGCGGTCCTCGTCGGTTAGCCTACTCAGTCGGGTCTCACGGAGCTGCGTCACATAGCGCTCGTCGAAGGGACCGCTCGCGACGAGGAGCAGTTTACGGATGAGTGCGGGGTACCGCGCCGCGAAGATGTAGCTCAGCCAGGCCCCCCACGAGTATCCGAGCATCACAACCCGTGGCGCCGCGAAGGACTCCACGGTCGCGCGCAACTCCTCCACCTGCCCTTCCAAGGAGGTGGCCGCTTGGAGCGGCTCCACGACGCCCCGCTCGCGGGCCAGCTCGCGCGCGACTGGGGCCATCTCACCCGCGGCGCCTGGACCGCCATGGACCACAGCGACGGTGTACGGCGGTGAGCCGTAGGTTCGATGATTCTCCACGCCTTTACCCCTGCCTGGCGAGTCGCGATTGCGCTGCTCAACGCCTGCGGTCACCCGCTGCCCGCGTCCCTGGGGAAGCGCCAGCCAGCGAGCTCCTCCGCGTAACGCATCTCGTTCGTCGCGAGGCGACGCGCGAGGCCCCGGCGTCGGAAGGCGGGCTCGGTGTAGACATTGAGCACAATCGCCTCACGCCCTTCCGCTATGTCACAGTGTCCGTCTGGATGGCACCGTGGGAAGGGCAGCCCCCGCCGAAGCTGAACCCCTGCCCCGGCGACAGCATGATCGGGCGTCTCCACCGGGAACCCGAGCCATCCCAGATACTCGTCTCCAGCGATCGCCTCCCTGAGGTAAGCCTCCGACGCCACCAGGAACGCAGGGATGGCCGACGAGATCATAGCCCCCATCTCGAGAAACATCGCCGCCCGATGCCGGGCAACGCTGCAGGCGTCTGCCACGGCTGCGCGCTGGATGGTCACCTAAGTCGACATTGCGCCCTCTCATGCTGTGCCCCCACTTACAGGCTCTCGTCCGAGCCGTCGTGATCATGCTCTTCCCTGCCGCCTGTCAGCTGCTCTTCTCCAGAACAGCAACATAGCGCGAATCCTGGGAATCCAGGATCTGAACCACGTGCCAGCGGGTGCCCTCGACAATGGCGTCCAGTTCCTCTCGGGACACGAACAGGTAGTCAAACCATGCGCCTATGTAGAGCTGGTACCGCAGTCGGATCCTGATCTGCCCCGGCATCCGTCCTCTCTGACGATTCAGTTGATGGTACTTGATGTGAACGGGATTCCCGGCACGGTAGGGATCCAGCGTCTCCGCTATGATTCGCGCCCCGTCAGTCGTGATGTGTGAGAAGCGCGCGAGGAGGCGCCTTCCCTTGGCGCGGTTGCCGAAGAGGCCGAGGTTGTTGCCCAGCATCAGGATCGTATCGAACGGTTGGCGGAAACGCGGGACTTCCTCCGCGGCCAGAGCGCGGACTTGCCTAAGCCCCCTCTTACGACAGACGCTGACGGCCAGAGGAGAGCTATCGATGCCCATGACGCTGAGGCCCCGCCCCTGGAGGTGCAGCGCGTGACGCCCGGCGCCACACCCGACATCGAGGACCCGCCCCCTTGCATACCGCAAGGCCCGTCGCTGGTGGATAGGCCAGCTCTTGTAGGGGGCGAAGTAGCACCGCGTGTCGTCGACGTCGACGTAGCCATCGTCTCTCTCTACCACGATGGGAACCGGCTCGCCTCGGAGATGGTCCATGAGGGCATGCCCGAAGGCATCACGTTTAGAGCGAATGATCACGGCGTCACTCCCCAATCCAAGGCAGACTCAAGCGGCGGTCCGCCTCCCAAGGAAGATGAGGCGGACCGCGAGGGCCATAAGGAACACCGCAGCCAGCGGCCCAAGGTCGAATGAGCCATGGCTGCCGGGAGGCCAGGGGAACGTCGCGGCGTTCAGCCCCATCAAGGCGACGCCCAAGACAACCATGGGGATGCCCCACCAAGGCCCAAAGGCTCTTCGGCCACGCATGGCAACACCCCAGAAGATCATCGCGGTGGCCATCAGGAAGTCCCATGCGACATCGAGACCCAAGTCGATCAGTCGCAGCGCCCGGCGCAGGGCCTTACCCGTCTCGTCATCGAGACCCTTCGTCATCTCGCGAGCTCCGGCGCTAACCGCCATCTGGGCCATGAGCATGCTCAAGAGCGTGGCGAATGCCGCAACCGCGAAGACGAACGCCAGTCGGTTCGCGACGCCGTCGTGTTCCGCCGCCAGCGCGCAATAGATGCCGTAACCGAACACGATGCCGAGGATCGGAAAGGCGCTGACGATGACGAGTCCGATGGATGTTCCCACCTGGTTATCTGGCCACGGGATCAAGATGGCCGATAGATAGCATATGCCACAGGCAATCCCGGCCTCTCCGCTCCTGACGCACAGGCTACGATTCGTCATCTGAGTCTCCATCCATCCGGATCTCCGTACGAACGCATGTCAGTCGCGGCTGGCGCCCGCGCTTGCGATCAGCGGCAGCCAGTCCTGGCGACATGTCTCAGCTCCCCTCCTGGTGGCCGAACGCCGCCATCTCCATCCTCTACTCGACTCGACGCATGACCAGCCTAGTCTCTTCATCGTCAAGCGCTGAATCCTCCAGATGCTTCTCGAGAAACGACAGGAGGGCTTGCGGATCCGTCGCCAGGGCCTCGGGAACGACCTTGTCGCCAACGAATGTCACTTCCAGCTCGGAGTTCCCCGAAAACGTGTATCGCGCGAATGAGTACTCCGGGGGCTCCCTGCCTTCCGAGATCTCGTTGACGTGCAGAAGTCGCGCGCTCCCGATGCCGAAGCCGAAAACCCGGTACCGCGATGGATTCCCTCCGTTCTCACGCAGCTCGGCATAGTACTCCCCTTCGTTGAAGGGGAGCAGAGTAATTCGCATCGAGTCACCGTCAACATCAACGACGGCCCATTCCCCGATGAGCCGATCGTCGAGCACCTTGCCGCTCGGATCTGCCAACGGCGCCTTGGATGAGTAGGGACACCCCATGGCAAGCACCATGCACAGCAAGCCGACCAGAAGGACGATCCTCTTCATCATGTCATGCCTCCTCAAACAGCGCCGGCTGGCCCCATCGAAGCCGCCGAACGCCTGCCGTGGCCAACGGCTACTCCTAGGCGCCCCGGAAGAACAAGCCCCAATCCCGATCTGAGACGTGCTGGTACTCCCGCCAACACGCGATCCGGTCACGCTCAAGGGTGACCAAGACCACGCCATGATAGAGGTGCGTACCGCGAAACGAGTACTCGGCCGCGCCTATCTGCGCGGCTTCGTCGAACAAGATGTGGTGCCAGGTCGTGACTTGAGGGTAGCCCTCGTCGCTCTGAAAGAAGGCTAGTAGCGCTTCGCTACCGCTCAGCGAATAGCGAATCGGATCAATGTACCGCACGTCAGGCGTGAACAGCTTGACGGCGTCGACATACCGCTTGTCCCGCCATGCCTCCGCCAGTTCGCTGAGAAGATCGCGAAACTCGTCGCTCCTCATTCAATCCACCTCATGCGCCCTGTCCGGCCAAGTGCTCTGGTTCAGCGGCGGACTACAGCGTCGTGAATACGACCGACTCCTATCTACCGGCGTTGCGCGGCATCCTTGTGAGCGCGTTCCAGGATCTGGCGAATGATGTCAGACTTCGCATCGGCGTAGTTCTGAACGTGCACCCAGGTGCGAGTCGCGAGTCTCTTCTTGGTTTCCGCGTATAGTGACCGGTCGCCATCATCCGTGCGCAACCGATCCCGGAACGCAACCATGCGGGCGATCTCCTCACACCCGGCGGAGAACACGTGGAGGTGCCAACCCACCGCTTCCGACTCGAGGACCAAGAGACGGTGTTCATGCCAATCGGGCTCGCGTACGCGGAGCACGAACCCCTGAGCTTCGAGTGGAGGCATGTAGGACGCCTCGTCACGTGAGTCCGCAACAGCGAGAATCATGTCCACGATGGGCTTGGCCGAGAGACCCGGGACGGCAGTCGATCCGACGTGCTCGATCAGAAGTGCGCTCTCGGAAAGAGCGGCAGCGACTCGCTCAGCAGCCATGGAGAACAGCGATGGCCAGTTGGGATCGTATGGAAGCAGCCGGATCTGGTCGTTCAGAGGCTCGCGCTCGCCGATTGTGACAGAGCCGAGATACTCCTCAGTGACAGGCTGTATCGGTGGCGGAGGCTTCCAGGTCGCCTTGCGCTTCATCACCCAGCTCTCGAGCCTCTCCTCAGCAGTGCACTTCGGCGTCGGACGGTCTCGTCTGATTCTCAGCCTATGTACTTGACGAGCATCAGACAAGGGTTCGCTTCACCCCAAAGGGTGTTCTCTTCGAGGGGTCTGAAACCCATGGCTCCATAGAATGCCCGGGTCCGCTCGTAAGGCTCCCAAGTTCTTGAGGGTCCCAGGGTCTTCACATGGAGAAACGGAATCTGCCGGGCGCGAACGATTCGCTCGGAATGCTCCACGAGAGCCCGCCCAATCCCCCGACGGTGATGATCCTGGGCAATCGCCATGATATGAATCTCGATGGCGGCCGCCGAGGTCGCCTTGAGCGTGATGAAGCCCACATTCATGCCGGCGCACTCAGCAACGTAGGTCTCCATCACGGGAATCTCGGCAACGTAGTTGACGATCGCTGCCTCAATGCCAAACCACTCAGGCAAAGCACGCAGAATGCGCTCGCAGGCAGGAAGGTCGGTTTCAGTGGCGCGGCGTATTGCACAGTGCGCCGGCATCTTTCACCCCTCGCTCCCGGCCACCTGCACCACCCGCTGGTCAACTACCGTGAAGCGCTCGCACACAGCCGCCTGCTCAGATACCCGGTTGGCACACTGGTGGCTTCTGCGCGAGCACGAGCGTGTGGCCGCTGTTTCCCTCCGGTACGAACCTCTTCCAGTGCACACGCAAGCCAACATCCTGCAGCCTCCCCGTACTCGTCAGGAGTCGCATCAGGCCGGTAGGCTTCGGATAGCCTGTCGTAGCCAGCTCGGACGATATCGCTCTGCTTTCGTGTCAAGTCATCCTCACAGTGCCGACTCCGTCGCCAACCAGGACTGCTCCAAGAGCCCACCGATGCCTCGGAATGGGCTTTGGAGGAAACGCAAGGGCTGCCTGCAAACAGCTCAACTGCATCCTAAGTAGCGTCGTTCTTCCTCTCAGACTCAGGTGTGGCTAGCCGCTTCTTGCTACTCCTCGCTCTCATGGCTATCGCCATGATCAGGAGGAGCGCTCCCGCAGCTCCCGCACCCCGGCTACCGGAAATGAGACCTGCCGCGATGCAAAGCAGGGCAACCAGCATGAAGGCGCCACCCGACTCAAAGAACCTCTTCATACCCACCTCCGATCATCCTGCGTATCCACACGTGCCTGACGGTGACCGTATCTGACACATGTACTGGCCGCGGCAGGCGCTCACCTCTGCGCCGGCTCCCCTGTTGCCGTCTGCGCCTCCCGGCAGTTCTAATCCTCCCGCATGTATCCTTGCACTGCCCCTGCTCCCATGAATGTCAGCCTTCAGCCGCGGCCTCGTCGTTGTCGGCCGCAAGGCGCTATTTGGGCTTTCCCAGTTCTCTCCGATAGCGAACGGCTTTCAGGGCCGCACCGGGATTGAGTGTCCGTGTCGCGCCATCCGCCTTGAACCCCATTGCTTCGTAGAACCGCCTTGCCTGCGGGTTCTCGGCAAATGCCCAGAGCAGTGCAGACCGATACCCACGCGTCCTCAGCAGGCGTTCCGCATAACGACAGAGGGAAGTGCCTATCCCCTTCCGCCAATGCCCTGGGGCAAGATAGATGCCCCAGATCTCACCGCTCGTATCCTGGTCTACATCGGCATCGCGACAGGCACCGAGTGTAACAAACCCAAGGATCTCTCCGTTCTGTTCCGCAAGATAGCTTTCCTCTGCATTCTGTGCAAGCGAGTCCCGGAAGCGCTGCGCACGCAGCCTGTAGTCGAGGCTGTCGAGATGGCCATCGGGAACAAGGCCACGGTACGCGGCACGCCACGAATCGATGTGTAGCTTGGCAAGAGGCTCCGCATCGTCCGGTGTCGCGCGACGGATGTTCATCCCATTCTCTCTACCGAACGCCAGGGATGAGCCATGCGGCGCAGACGCGGCCGCTTCGCCACCCTGTTGCGGGTGCCCGTCCTCGCTAGCGTGCCTCCGGCCGCGCGCTGGATCTCGCCGATGACGCTATCGACGTGTTGGCCCTGGCCTCCATGTTTCTCTGCCAGGGCCGTGATGGACCAGCGAGTCGGGTGCAAGCGTCGGTTAGGGTGACTTCTACCTGACTCGAGGCTTTGCGGTTCAGTTGCTGGCCAGACAGTGAGGCGAGCCCGTCGGAGCTTGTGACCAAACATCAGAATGGAAGGTGCCGCCATCACGGCCAAGTAGCCGCCGAAGAAGGGAGAGCGGAATCGCATGTGGAAAGTGTACGGGAGGCAACCGAAAAGCCCAAGTAGAACGGGCAACACAAGTAGAGGATCGCGGGCCTGTGGGTATGCAGACAACGACCGGAGAGCAAACCCCATCACCGGCGCAACCCATAGCGGGGCTAGCCAGAAGGCCAGTGGCCCAGTTGTTGCCCGGTTCGGCCAAGGCCGGAAGAAGTGGACGAGACGGCGGAGGAGAGCGCTGGCGGCATCACTTGGACAGAGCGATACGTACCCGCGAACCTGCTTGAGCCAGTATGCGTTCACCGCACAGGTCCCGAACGTATCCGCTGCCTGAAGGGAGAGAACATGCGCCTTCGAGTCACTGGCGCACATGGACTGGAGAGGAGATGCAAGAGCGCCAGATTCTCTGGCCGAGTAAACCTGGTGCATCCGATGGTTGTTGCCGAGCCACAGCCGGATCACTCAACTCACCGCCTGCCACCGGAGCGAAGGCCTCTTCCCAGTCGCCGCGCACTCGCGCAGATAGAGGTTAATGAGCGTCTGGTACGCGATGCCGGTCTCAGCCGCTAGGCGCTTGAAGTACTGAATGGTGCCTGCATCCAGACGGATTGTTACCTGCCGCTTCAGCCGCGCAGCGTACGGATTCCGCACCGCCTTGGAAAAGTCATACTCCTTCCTCATAGTCCCCACCTCCTGCTGTAGGTCGCTCGCTCGCGCCGGGTCACCCTGCGAGCAGAGATGATCCGGATGACATCACCGCCCTGGTAGCAGTGGCACACGACGCGTGTGCAGCTCCGCGCTCAGCCCGAGCAGGACGAAGCGATCCTCACCACCGGAGTGGTCCAGATCCGCCAGGAGCAGGCCGTGCTCGTCGTAGAAGACAGTTGCGGCCTGAGCGAAAGCGATACCGTGCTTCCGCTGGCTGGCGAGATCCTTGGCCTCGTCCCACTCGAACCGAAGTGGCAGCGTACCTACACCGTACCTACAATGCCCTCAAAGGTCAAGCTCTGGCTCAGTACCCATAACGCCGGGGTAAGCGGCAGGCGCGGCCGGCGCGAAGGGCCGGGTTGGCGCGCCGTTGGCCACCACCAGCGGCGTGACGACAGCGTTTGGCTGGTGGAACCGGTGGCTATGACTCAGCCTCATGGCCTGAACCCGATCTTTCGCTTCGGCGACGCAGGAGGCGGAGCCGCCAGCTCCTTGATGGCCCGCACCAAAACAAGGATCTGCTCGTCATGGTCTGTCAGACGCCGCTCGAGCTGAGCGATCTTGAGGGAGAGAGTCTTGTTGGCGGCAATCGCGCGCCGGATTGCAACGAAGGCCCGAACCACGAATACGCTGAGTTCGACCGCCCGGGGAGAGTTGAGCACACTTGCGGCCATGATGGCGCCGTGCTCAGTGAATGCCAACGGCAATGCCTTGGAAAACCGAAGGTTAGAGAGGTGGCCGCAATTTGCGACCACCTCGGCCTTCTCGGCCGCGGTCAGCCGGAACATGAAGTCGACCGGGAACCGGGCACCGTTTCGTCGGACCTGTTCGTTGAGCCGCTTGGTTGGCACGCCGTAGACGTGAGCCAAGTCCGCATCCATGATCACGCGCTCGCCTCGAACCAGCAGAATCCTCTGCGTGATGGGGCCCGCCGGAACGATGGCCCGAGAGACCGACATGTCTATGTTGCCTCCTGACCGCTCGCCGCGGTAGTCGCCGACAACCCCATCATCACCTTGAGACCTACTTCTGAAGTCATAACGCCGGGGTAAGCGGCAGGCGCGGCAGGCCCGAAGGGCCGGGTTGGCGCGCCGTTGGCGACCGCCAGCGGCGTGACGACAGCGACCGTCCGCTTCAGCCCGCTGTTAGATGCAATCACCGCGCCTTCCCCCGCCGGAACTCAACAGCAAGCCCCAATTGCCTGTAGCTCTCCCGAGGATCCCCAGCCTGAAGCCAGGCGAGTTCGGGCCGAAGCTGCCATGTGCCGTCGGTTGGCGAGATACCGAGACCCAGGCTGTAGGAGTACATCGGAGCATAGAAATCATGCGCGAGCAGATAGTAGCTGCCCGACGCATTGAGATCGACGTTCTGCGTCATCGGCACAGTCGCTACCAGACCGGGGAGAAGCTGGAAGGTGTTGAACTCGAAGTCGCCCGCAAGAACCTGTGCTGGCAGCGTTGCAACCAGGTGGTTCGCCCAAATGGAGGCCCGAATGTCACCCCCGACTATGAAGCCGACCCAGCCATCCTCGTCCCGTCTGGTGGCCGCGACGCGTAAGGCAGCGTCGCTTCTTCTGCTGACGCCGAGCCTCGACCTGAGATCCAAGACCGTCCATCCGGGTTGCTTCTGACCGTGTTCGAGGAAGTTGTTACGTCCCAGTCCAATCGTGGTCGTCGGGAAACCTCGCTCCACGATTCGTGCAGACTGAAGAGAGGAGAAAGTCAAACAACCCGACACCTGGAAACCTACAAAGACAATGACAGCCCAATAGGCGTGATGAAAACGGTGTCGCGAACTGGAGTATCTAACGCCCGCGTTGAGCAGCAGCGAACTGGACCGCTCTTGGCCTACCCGGGCCCGTCGTGTCATCCGGGAGCATCTTTGCCAAGAGCGGGACGGGACCGCCGGCTGCTCCAATGTTAGGCGCTTCCACTCATCTATAGATGTGACGGACATGTCCCCACGTGACCGATACCGACGGCGAACCGACAAGAATGAGCTGAGCGCGAAGCTCACCTTCCGGATACGCATCTGTACAGATGAGAACGTAGACCTCACCATCTTTGATCTCCTCGCAATACGTGGTGTCAAAAGGCACATTCCCCACGAAGAAATAGCGCCGATCGTGCGACAAGTCGCTACCCCCCCGTGATACTCCCGAGAAGTGGCCCGTTCTCGCCCTCCACGCCTAAGCGAATCTCGGCCCTTTGGCCAATCCCGACGAGATCCCAACTTTGTCCGTCGACGTACAGGGAATCACTACAGTATCCGCCACCCAGAAAAACCGCGAAGACCTAACCGTGCCCAGTCGACTCCGAGGGTGGAACAACCTGGCCTCCTGTAAACCATCCCTCGAAGTGCCATCCCTGGTTGAGCCCAGTCAAACCAAGAAGCAGGAACAGCGTGGCTCCAGCTTTAGATAGAAGTCTCACTCCTCCTTGGCCCTTCTTACGCCTAACGCCGATTCTCTTCATCGGATCGCCCTCATCGGCTGCGGGGGAGTGCGAGGTAGCGAAGGACTGGCCGGGGGACCCGTCCTCCAACTCGCACCCGCATAACCAGAACGGCGCCATGCCGCCGCGTCTGCACGAGGATATGCCGCGGAATGGTGCGAGATAGTCGGATGGCCGCTGCAAGGATCACGGCGATCTCCCGCCTGTCGCCTGGTAACCGGCCGGGGCGGGTCGGGTCGAGATCTGGCCGGTCCCCTGGCGTTCAATGCCACGCCGGCACATCTCCAGGGCGCACTCATCATACGCCCGAGTCCAGCGGACTCAACACCCCTCTTCCTCCGCGGTTGAGGACGTGCGTGTAGATCATCGTGGTCGCCACGTCCTGGTGGCCGAGGAGTTCCTGGATCGTGCGGATGTCGTAACCCCCTTCCAAGAAAGCGGGTGCAAATGAATGTCGGAGCGTGTGCGGAGTAGCGGGCTGCGTGAGCCCCGCCTTGCGGGCAGCCTCCTTCACCGCCCGCTGCAGAACGGAGGGGTGGATGTGGTAGCGACGGCCCCCGCCCTTCTCCAGATCCTCCCTGTGCTGTTCCTCGATCCTGCCAAGATGTGCGGCAAGGGGGCCCTTCACGCGCGAGGGCAAGATCGTCACCCGATCCTTGGCCCCCTTTCCGACCCTCACGGTGATCTGATTCCGTCTGAAATCGATGTCCTTGACGCGAAGGCGCAGACACTCCATCAGACGCAGGCCGGATCAGTAGAGCAACGAGGCCATGATCCAGCTGATTCCGTGCAACTCTCCAAGAAGCGCTCCCACCTCCTCCCTCGCCAGCGCGACCGGCCGCCTGGCCGGCCTGTTGGCGCGCACGATTCCGTCCATTCGGTCGAGTTCCTTGTGCAGGACATCCCCATAGAGGAACAGAAGGGCGGCGAGGGCCTGGTTCTGCGTGGCGCTTCTGATGGAAGAGGACGTACCGTCTGGTCCAGGCGACGTAAGCCTTCTCTGTTGAGCGGCTGTAGTGCCGGGTCCGGGCGGCAGGACGCACCTGATCGAGAAGCTTGGTTCTGCCCTCCGCCGCGTTAGGTGGCCGGAGATCGCACCGAGCAAGCGGCGAGCCAGACCGCTTGCCTGGTTGCGGGAGATCGAAGGGCCCTAGTCCCCGGCCCTCCAGGACTGCAGTATGTGCATGTAGTTCGCCCGCTCGTACGACTCAGGATCGGGGCAGCGCAGGAGGTTCATGCTCCCACGCATCTGGCTCAGGGACTCGTACTCGTGCTCCTCGAGCCACCTCTCCAGCCCCTCGCGCATCGTCTTCAGATGCCCCATGCCCTTCAGGAAGAGGGACGACACGAGCTGCACCGCGTCCGCCCCCGTCATGATCGCCTTGATCGCGTCCGAGGTCGTGTGCACTCCCCCGGTCACAGCGAGAGAGGCGTTCACGTTTCCCGAGAGAATGGCGAGCCACCGCAGCCGGACTAGAAGCTCGTTCGAGTCGGAGAGGTTGAGGGATCGCTCGACCTCCAGCTCCTCCACATTGATATCGGGCTGATAGAACCGGTTGAAGAGAACCAGGCCATCGGCCCCCGCGCCGACCACTCTAGATGCGAAGTTCGGCAGGGACGAGTAGAAGGGGGAGAGCTTGACAGCGATCGGCACCCGTATGCTCTTTTTCAGCTCGCGGACGATGTCGACCTCCCGATCCTCCACCTGGCTGCTCGTCTCGCTCGGATCGGTCGCAAGGTAGTAGATGTTCAACTCGAGCGCGTCCGCTCCCGCCTCTTGCATCAGGCGCGCATAGTCGAGCCATCCGCCCTTCGTCGTTCCATTGAGAGAGGCAATGACGGGAACCTTGACACTCTCCTTGATCTTCCGGAGCTGCCCAAGGTACTCCTCCGGACCCAGGCTGTACTCCATCGGCTTGGGAAAATAGGATGCCGCCTCGGCGAACGACTCGGCGTGCGCGTCGACCGCCCGATGCTGAGCGAGTTGCTCGGCCACAATCTGCTCCTCGAAGAGCGAGTTCATCACGATGGCCGACGCGCCGGCGTCCTCCAGCTCCCGCACAGTGTCGAGGTCGGCCACGAACGGGGCGGCTCCGGGCATCAATGGGTGCGCAAGGTCCAGTCCAAGGTACTTCGTCGAGAGGTCCATTCGCCTTCCTCCTACTCCTGTGGCCTGGCGTTGTCCGGCGTGTCTGTGCCGTCTCCCACCGGATAGCTGATTCCGGCGAGCTGCTGGTAGAGTGCGAAGTGGCGCGCCGCCTCCATCTGAGCCATCTCCATCAGACGGGCGAAGCGCTTGGGATCGAGCTTCTCCACCATCCTGAAGCGCGTTTCCTTCTCCACGAAGCTCTTGATCTTGGCCTTGGGCGGCCCCGAGTCGAGGACGAAGGGAGGCTTCCCCTCCTCGATGCGCCGCGGGTCGAATCGGTAGAGCGGCCAGAGTCCCGAATCGACGGCGAGCTTCTGCTGCTCCGGTCCGAAGGAAAGGTCGTAGCCGTGAGCGATGCAGGGGGAGTAGGCGATGATGAGCGACGTCCCCGGATAGGCATCCGCATCGCGGAACGCCTGGACGGTCTGCGTGTCCTTCGCTCCGATCGCCACCCTGGCTACGTAGACGCTGTTGTAGGACATCGCCATCATCCCCAGGTCTTTCTTGGGGAGCGACCGCCCTGCGACGGCGAACTTCGCGGCGGCGCCCAGCGGGGTCGCCTTCGACTGCTGGCCGCCCGTGTTCGAGTAGACTTCCGTGTCGAGGACCAGGATGTTGACATCGCGGTTCATCGCGAAGACGTGATCGAGCCCGCCGTAGCCGATGTCGTAAGCCCATCCATCCCCGCCGACGGCCCAGACGCTCTTCTTCACGAGGTAGTCGGCCAGAAGCTCGAGCCGCCGCGCTTGCGGATCCTGGATCTTGGCCAGGGCCTGGCGCAGAGCGGCGACCCTCTCGCGTTGCTCCGCGATTCCCCCCTCGGTGCTCTGGTCGGCTTCAAGGATCCCCTTCACCAGGGTGTCCCCGATCCGACCCGCCAGCGCCTGCACCATCTCGCGCGCCTGCTTGTTGTGCATGTCGATGGCCAGGCGGAAGCCGAAGCCGAACTCTCCGTTGTCCTCGAAGAGCGAGTTCGCCCATGCCGGTCCCCGTCCATCCCTGTTGACGGTGTAGGGAGTCGTCGGAAGGTTCCCCCCGTAGATCGAGGAGCAGCCCGTCGCGTTGGCGATCAGCGCCCGGTCTCCGAAGAGCTGCGTCAGCAGCTTCACGTAGGGGGTCTCGCCGCAGCCGGCGCACGCCCCCGAGTACTCGAAGAGCGGCTGGAAGAACTGCGATCCTTTGTGGTCGACCTTGACCTTCGTCCGATCGATGTCGGGCAGGTCGAGGAAGAAGGCGTAGTTCCCCCGCTCCTGGACGCGGAGCGGCATCTGTGGCGCCATGTCGAGCGCCTTGTGCCGAGGGTTGGCCTTGTCCTTCGCGGGACAGACTACCGCACAGAGCGTGCACCCGGTGCAGTCCTCCGGAGCGACCTGGATCGTGTACTTCATCCCCTTGAACTCGGCGCCTCGGTAGTCGGTCGACTTGAAGGCCGCGGGGGCCTTTGCCAGAAGGCCGGGCTCGTACACCTTCGGGCGTATGGCCGCGTGCGGGCAGATGAGCGCGCACTTGTTGCACTGGATGCAGATCGCCGGGTCCCAGACGGGGATGTCGAGCGCGAGGTTCCGCTTCTCCCACTGGGTCGTCCCGGTCGGCCAGGTCCCATCCGCGGGGAAAACGCTGACGGGAAGGCCATCGCCCTTGTTCGCGAAGAGAACCGCGCTCACATTCTTCACGAAGTCGGGCGCCTCGGGCGGCATGATAGGCGGCCGCGTCCTCGTCGCCGTCGCCATGCTCGGGTAGTGGACTTCGTGCAGATTCTGGAGCGTGCTGTCGACCGCCTCGAAGTTGCGGCGGACCACTTCCATGCCCCTCTTGCCGTAGGTCTTCTCGATCGCCTCCTTGATCCTCGCGATCGCCTCTTCCCGTGGTAACACGCCCGAGATCGCGAAGAAGCAGGTCTGCATGACGCTGTTGATCCTGTTCCCCATGCCCGTCTCCCTGGCGACCTTGTACGCGTCGATGACGTAGAACTTGATCTTTTTCGCGATCATGAGTTCTTGCGTCTCGCGCGGGAGCTGCTCCCAGACCTCGTCCGGACCGAACGGGGCGTTCAGCAGGAACACCGCTCCCGGCGCCGCGTAGTCGAGCATCTCGTAGCGATCGAGGAAGATCGCCTGATGGCAGGCGACGAAGTTGGCGCGCTTGATGAGATAGGTCGAGCGGATCGGCTGCGGGCCGAACCTCAGGTGCGAGACCGTGACCGCGCCCGCCTTCTTCGAGTCGTAGACGAAGTATCCCTGGGCAAAGTTGAGCGTCTCCTCGCCGATGATCTTGATCGAGTTCTTGTTTGCGCCGACCGTTCCGTCGGCGCCCAGTCCAAAGAAGACGGCCCGCACGACCGCGTCCCTCTCGATGTCGAAATCCGGATCGAACGGGATTGACGAGTGGGACAGGTCATCGACGATACCGACCGTGAAGTGGTTCTTGGGCTTCTCCTTCGCAAGCTCGTCGAAGACCGCCTTCACCATCGACGGCGTGAACTCCTTCGAAGAGAGTCCGTAGCGCCCGCCGACGACGATCGGATCCTTCGCGAACGGCGTGCAGGCCCCGTCGCGCGCCTCGCGCAGGGCGGCCAGGACGTCCAGGTGGAGCGGGTCGCCGATGGCGCCCGGCTCCTTGGTCCGATCGAGGACCGCGATCGCCCGCGCGGACTTGGGCAGGGCCGCGAGGAAGGCCTTGATGTCGAAGGGGCGGTAGAGACGGACCTTGACGATTCCGACCTTCTCTCCCTTTGCGAGCATCCAATCGACCGTCTCGTGGGCGGTCTCCGCTCCAGAGGCCATGAGGATGACCACTCGCTCCGCGTCGGGGTGCCCGACGTAGTCGAAGAGGCGGTAGGAGCGCCCCGTCAGCTTCGCGAACCTGTCCATCTCCGCCTGGACGAACCCGGGACAGGCATTGAAGAAGGGGGTGCAGGCCTCCCGCGTCTGGAAGAACGAGTCGGGATTCTGGGCGGTCCCCCGGATGACGGGCCGATCGGGCGTCAGCGCCCGCTCCCTGTGGCTCTTCACGAGATCATCGGTGATCATGGCGCGAAGGTCGTCGTCGGAGAGCTCCTCGATCTTCGACAGCTCGTGCGAGGAGCGGAACCCATCGAAGAAGTGTAGGAAGGGAATCCGCGACCTCAGGCTCGCCGCCTGCGCGATGCAGGCGAAGTCGTGGATCTCCTGGATCGAGCCCGACGCGAGAAGGGCGAATCCTGTCTGGCGGCACGCCATGACATCCGAGTGATCCCCGAAGATCGAGAGCGCGTGCGTGGCGAGAGTGCGGGCCGCGACGTGCATCGCGAATCCGGTCAGCTCCCCCCCGATCTTGTACATATTCGGGATCATGAGGAGCAGCCCCTGCGCCGAGGTGAATGTGGTCGTCAGGGCGCCGGCCTGGAGGGCGCCGTGCACCGCCCCCGCCGCGCCCGCCTCCGATTGCATCTCCATGACATCGGGAACCGTGCCCCAGACGTTGGTCCTCCGGTGCGCGGACCACTCGTCGGACAGCTCTCCCATGGGCGAAGAAGGAGTGATCGGGTAGATGGCGATGACCTCGTTGATCCTGTGGGCGACCGACGCGACCGCCTCGTTCCCATCCACCGTGAGCGAACGCCTGCTGGGCATGGAGTGCCTCCTTGACGACTTCGGAACGACATCACCCGGGGAGGTGGCCGGCGCCTCGCGGAGACGAATCAGGAAGAGGGGGCCGCATGCGCGGCAACGAGATCTCTGGAAGCGGGCCCTCGGGCCCGACTCCCGTCGTCGACCACAACCCTTGTTCCACCCGGACCCATCACGCCGGCGCCGTCGGCTGCGCTCCCGTTCACGCCGACCGCCACCACCACCACCCGCGCCGGGTTGCGCGGAAGCCGGCTCATCGACGAGCACTGACTTCCGTAAGGGTAGGTAACGAAGGGGCCGGGGTCAAGCCGCGCGAAGCGGCTGCGCGGAGCGGGCCGGGACGGCGCGCTTGACCCGACGGCCCGGATCGGGTTCCTTCCTCTCGGAGGGATCGAGTGGACCGGAGCATGGACAAAGGCGGAGAAGACCGGCTTGCCGTGTGGGCTTCCCTGTTCCTGATTCTCGTGGGCGGGATCTGGTCCGCATCCCGCTGCACAAGCTCGGGAGACCTCTGGGTCGCCCTCGGCTGCGGCCGCTATGTCCTCTCGCATGGCGTCACCAGCATCGATCCGTTCTCCTTCAACTCTCCGCCGGGAATGTGGGTGAACCAGAACTGGCTGAGCCACGTCCTCTTCACCCTGCTCCACCGCGCGACGGGGCTCACGGGGCTCGGGATCTGGAAGATCCTCGTCTGCATGGCCATCGTCGGGCTCGCCGCCTCGACGGCGCGCCGGCTGGGGGCCTCGATGGCCCTCTCCACGCTCTCCGCCGTCGCCATGGCCCTGATCGGGAAGTCGTTCTTCGACATCCGACCCAACATGCACACGATCCTGCTGGCGGCGGTGCTCATCCGGTGGCTCGCTGGATTGCACGATCGATCCGCGCGCAAGTACTGGCCCGCCGTCGCGCTCCTCGTCCTATGGTCGAACCTGCACGGCGGCTTCCTATTCGGCGTCGTCGCGATGGCCGCCGCCGCAGGAGTCGCGGCCATCGAGCGCCTCGTTCGGAGGCGCCCCGGCGCGTATTGGGCATCTCCGTTCCTCTTGCCCGCCCTTGGGCTCCTTGCCGCGATCGTCTCGCCCTACGGGCTCACGAACCTGAAGCATCCCTATCTCGTCACGGCCGGACCCGACGCCGCGCACTGGCGCACGGTCATTGAGTGGCGCCCCCCCTTCGGAGGGACCGAGCCTCGATCGGCGGGACTGATCGCCTTCTGGATCCTCGTCGCCGCGTCCGCCGTGATCGTGGCCGGTGCCCTGATCCGCGGGCGCGGGAGCCTCCGGACGGCGCGCCGTGCGCCCGGGAGTCGGACACCGGGGGGTCGCGCGCCGGGCGCTGTCATCCCTCTCCTGACGGTGGCCGCGATCGCGGCGGCCGCTCTGGCGCTGTCGCTCACGAGCAGGCGCTTCATCCCTCTCTTCGCGGTGAGCGTGCTGCCTCTCGCAGCCGCTCTGTTGCAGGGCATGCTTCCGCGGAGGAATCCCCCCGCCTGGCTCGTCCTGTCGGGCGCGCTCGCCGCGGCCGCTGCCGCGGGGATCGACATGATCCCGCGCCTGTTCCTGCCGAACTTCCTCTGGCCGGCATCGGTCGGATGGGCGGCCAGGCTGGTCCGCGCCGATGAGCAGCCGAAGGAAGCGTGTGACTTCCTCGTGAGCGGAGGGGCGCGCGGCCGCGTCCTGACCCACTGGACCTGGGGCGGCCATCTCCTCTATCGCATTCCGTTCGAGAATGGCGAAGCGCGCTACCGGATCTACATGGACGGAAGGGCGCAGGCGGCCTACCCCGCCGCGGTCTCCAGGAATCTCTCCCTCTTCGAGGACGCGGCGGCCTCGAAGGACGAGAGAGCCGTTCGCGCGTTCCTCGACCACTACAAGATCGACTACTGCCTCCTCGATCGCCGCGAAGGGACGATCGCCTACTACCTGCCGGAGCTCGAGGGGTGGATCTCCCTCTACGCCGATGAGAAGTGCGTCGTTCTCGCCAGGGCAGAGAAGGCCTCGGAGATCGAATCCCCGGTCTATCCGGAGGAGGCGATCCGCGAGGTGAGCGCGGCCGTCGCCCTGAAGACGAAGGGACCTCTCACCGCGCGCGAGGTCCAGGAGGCCTTCGACCATGCGGTCGCTTCCATTCGCGCGCGGCCCACGACGACCGGCGTGATGGAGATGACCTTCATCGCCATCACCACGCCGAGGCCGCTGGGCGATTCTCTCCAGGCGCGGGCCAGGAGGGAGTGCGATCGCATCCTTGGCATGCCGTCCCTCGGGGTCACGCCGCGCGAGGGCCAGGGAATCGCCATCAACACGATGCAGTGCAAGGCCGGGCTCGCCTCTGCCGCCGGCGATCGCGAGCTGGCCGCTCGGCTGAGGCAGGAAGCCTCGGCCAGGGCGGAGGAGATCCGCCGCCGCGCGGAGTACTACATCAGGTAGCGAACGAAGCGGGCCACGAAGAGGACGGACCCCGGCGGTTCCCTCCGCCCCGCTAGGTTCGCGTTCGCGGCGCGGGGCTTCGGGAACCGGTCGGGGTCCCCTCACACTCCCGGTGGAGCGCTGCTGGCCCGCGCAGCTCGCGCCCTGTCACTCAGCGAGCGAAGCGGGCCGCGGCGCGACACCGGGCGGAGCGGATGCGCCAGGCGAGCGTCTCAGTTGCAGTCAAAGCGGTCTACCTTCCCTGCTGCCCTGTGATCACGAACTCGCGGATCTCGAGACCCGGGCTCCCATCCGGATAGGTGAAGGTCTTCACCACCCGCCCGCCGCTCGTCTCGATGACGGGCGCGAGCACCCAGACCCGTCCCCTGACGGATGCGTTGAAACGCCGGACATCCTCGGCGTCATGGATGAAGTAGAAGTTCTCCACGCGGCGCACGAGATGGAAGGCGAACGACTCGTCGATCTCCTTGCCGCCGAGCCGGTAGTCGCGTGGCGTGATTGGGCCGTGGAGGATCGCGTAGATGTAGGCCTGCGTGTTGTCGGAGCAGCTTGTCAAGGCGGCGTCGTAGAGGTTCCTGTTCTCCGCGAGGTATGTCATCGCGGCGGGATGGAGCGCGTGGTAGCGCGGGGCGACCGATCTGGCATAGCCGCCGGTGAAGGCCACCGCGACAAGGACGAAGTTCGCGAGCAGACCGGTCCCATAGAGCGGGACAATCCCGCGCGCCGCCGCCCGCTTCGACCCCGCGATCCTTCCGACGCCTGCCGCGAGCCCTATTCCTCCCAGGATCTGAAAGACGGGCAGCCCGACGGCGGCTCGCAGCGAGTGAGGGACATACTCCGGCATGTCGCCGAGCGCCGGGGCGGAGGCTGCGGGATATAGGAGCAGCCAGACGAGCAGGAGGCGATCCCACCGATCGCGCCTGCGCAACAGGATCGCGAGACCGAAGGCGATGCAGGGCAGCTCCGCCCAAAGGAGTTCTCCACCCGGGGGCGATTGGAGCGGATTGCCGTCCCCTCGCATGAAGAGGAAGACCGGCGAGAAGTGCGCCAGGTACTGCTTGGCGATCAGCAGCAGCGCGGCTCCGAGCGGTTCCACGTTCCCCAGAACGGAGACCACCGAGACCCTCGCGAAGAGCCGGAGCGGTTGGGCGAGGCTAGCGACCAGAAGCGGCAACGCGCCCAGAGCGATGACGGCCGCCATGATCAGCCCTCTCCTTCCGATTCGCGGACCGGCCCGCGCGATCAGCGTCCCGGCAGCGAGCAGGGGCAGAAAGAGCCGGAACGAGGAATAGCTGTAGAGCCCCGCCGCAAGCACGAGTCCCGCCAGGGCCCAGCGAAAGCACGAGCGCTTCGTCAGCGGATGCCGCGCCGAATCGTCCTCGGCGATCAGCCAGAGCGCGGTGACGAGGAAGCAGGGAGTGAGACTCGCCTCATGCCCGAATCGCGAGAGATAGAGATGCCAGGGATTCAGGGCCAGCAGGACTGCCGCGCAGGCTCCGGCCGGGGTTCCTCTGATCCTCCGCACGAACAGGAAGACCGCCAGGACTGTCCACGCGCCGCAAAGCGCAGCGGGGAGGCGCGACGCGACCGCTCCGGGGCCGAAGAGGGCGATCCCGGGGATCGAGAGGATCGCGTAGAGGGATGTGCGGTTGTCCCCTTCTCCGAACCCTTGCAGGAAGACCGGCCAGACGCGCCCGGCCCTGTCCATCCCGTCGTCGAGAAGGCTCCAGGCGTCGACGATGTTGCTCGCCTCGTCCTGATGAAGGGGAGGCGGCCATCGATCCAGTCCAGGCAGCCTGAGAACGAGCGCCAGGAGGATGAGACCGATGGGAAGGACGAACCTCCTCATCCCTCGCCCTCCACGGGCGGGTCGCCGGCCGAGCCCCGCGCGGGGGCAGTGGGAGGCTCCGAGCGGGCGGTTGAGTCCCGCGGGCCGTCGATGGATGGCCGCGGACGAATCCTCGCGCTCTCTGCCGCGCTCCTTCCATCCCTGATCTCCGCGAGTGCCAGGGCGGCCGCGATCGCTGTGAAGGCCAGCGCGGCCAGGATGCCGCGGCCGGAGAGAGTCTGGCTGATCGCGAAAAGGGTTCGTGTGGCGGGAGCGATCAGCATCAAGTTCAGAAGCACCCCGAGGGACAGCAGGCCATAGACCCATCTCCAGCGCCGCTCCAGCAGAACGACCGGGGCCATGCTGATCAAGGCGGGGAAGAGATAGCGCTCGTGGATCTGCGTGGGCAGGAGGAAGAAGGCGAGCCACTGCAGTGTGAGCAGCCGCCAGGCTCTCGACGAGAAGCCCGTCGCGTCGCCGCGGCCGAGCAGCCAGGACCGCCAGACGATCCACGCCGTCGCGGCCATGAAGAGGACGAGGCCCACATGGTGCGCGCCAACGAATCCGGCGATCGGCGCGTCGTCCCGGAACTCGAGGCAGGATCGCCCGCCGCCGAATGCCGCGATGTAGATCCACCACGGGTTGTAGGCGTTGACGCTCAAGTACGGGTAGACCCCGCCCGCTCCGGCGTAGATCCCCGCCAGCTTGCCGGCATGGCCGCTGACCACGAAGGGGAGCGTGACGATCGCGCACACGCTCGCCCCCGCGAGGATCGCCTTCACGATCCCCATCGCTCCCGATCGCGCGGCGAGAAGCGCGGCCGCGGCTGGGAGAATGATCAGCCCCTGAGGTTTCGTCAGGACTCCCGCAGCGAGAAGCGCGCCCGCCCGCCAGGTGGAGCCTGACAGCAGAAGGAACCATGCGACGCAGGCGATCCCGCCGATCACGACATCGAACTGGCCCCAGAGGGAAGAGTTCCAGATCAGCGTCGGATGAAAGGCGAGGATGGCGGCCGCGACCCGCGGCGAGAAGCGGCCTCCCGCGGCGAGAGGGCGCGCGGGTGAACGATGCGCCCACAGATGACGCGCGAAGACACAGAGCAGGAGGGCCACGACGAGATCCCCCACGACCGCGGGGATCTTGACAAGAGCGGTCAGGAGCGGACTGTCCTCTGGCCGCCACAATCGCAGATAGAGCGACCCGAGGAGCCAGAGGACATAGAGCAGCAGCGGCGGATAGGTCTGGCCGGGCAGATCGAGAGCGTAGACCTGGTGGATTCCGTTCGCCGTCGAGTAGGCGAGCCAGCTCTTCCAGTAGCTGATGTCCGGCTCGTAGTAGATGTGCGGCAGGAAGGGCAGTCGAATCAGGAGGCCCGCGGCCAGGATCCCGAGGATCCAGGGATCGAAGGAGGCGACCGATCGAGTCGCTCCGCGAACAGCCACCGCCGGAGAGGACTCACTCATGGGTGTCTCATCATCCGCCCTGCCGGGGATCTTATCCGCGCGGGAAGTCGGCGTCAAAGACACGCCGCCCGGCGCCGGGATCGCCTCCGGCATCCGTGCCCGCATCGAAAGGGCGGCGTCGTGAGTTCTTCGTCAGGAGGAAGAGACGTGTCGCAGGGAAGAGACTTGCCATGGCGCCGCCTCCCGCGCGGTGCTAGAATCTCCCGCAGGAGGGGTCATGGGC
>Ga0194111_10000200_pt1 | contig 71787 bp, 74 predicted proteins | sample TA2KigC300mmetaG_FD_146194 | JGI IMG/M metagenome (GOLD analysis project Ga0194111, IMG submission 146194) | Freshwater microbial communities from Lake Tanganyika, Tanzania - TA2015033 Kigoma Deep Cast 300m | ecosystem: Environmental > Aquatic > Freshwater > Lake | place: Tanzania: Lake...
AGTACGGCTTTCTGCTTTTCTTCGAAACTGTAGAGTGCGACGTAACCCGTACGTCCGCGAGAGATGACGAGTTCCCGCAATTCATGTTCGACGGGGCGCCCGATCAGGGGATGGCGTTGTAGTACGGCGATGGCTTCCTCGATCAGTCCGACCGTTTCCGCCGCCGCAGGCGGATCGCTCTCGGCCAGGAAATCGGTCAGCCGCTCGAGGTCGGCGAGCGCCTGGCCCGAATAGATCAGCCTCGCCAAGACTTGGCTTTCGGCTTCGCGGTTTTCCTGCCGGCGATGCGGGCCTTGAGGTAGGCGTGAACCTCGTCGGCATCGTAACCCTTGCCGGTGCTCAGCATCTGCTCGCGCGCTGCTTGCGCCTCGACCACGAAGCCGGCCCGGCGCTCGGCTGACGCGGCCGCCTGCTCGATCGCCTGGACCATGAAGGCGTGGGGCGAGACGCCCTGCTTCTGTGCGGCAGCAACGGCGCGTTGCTTGAGTTCTTCGGGCAGTTTCAGTGAGGTGGTGGACATGGGGCCCCCAAAGGCGATACGAGTGACACTAAAGTAACACCATTATCCCGCCTTGACAAGCCGCAGCCGCCGCTCTGCGGAGACTGACTTTTGCGCGGCTGCTCAGGCCGGCGGCGGGGCGAGGGAGAGTTCGGCGAGCAGGGCTTCCTGCGCCGAGAAGCCCTTCTTGCGCGAGCGCTTGCGGCGGTAGCGGCCGTCCTCGTCCATCTCCCAGGCCTGGCTGTTGTCGGCGAGGTAGGGCATGAGGCCTTCCTTGAGGATGCGGCGCTTGAGCTTGGCGTCGAGCACGGGGAAGCAGGTTTCGATGCGGCGAAAGAAGTTGCGCTCCATCCAGTCGGCGCTGGAGAGGTACATCTTCATCTCGCCGTCGGCATAGAAGTAGAACACGCGGGTGTGCTCGAGGAAGCGGCCGACGACGGAACGTACGCTGATGTTGTCGGACAGCCCCTCGATGCCGGGCCGCAGGGCGCAGGCGCCGCGCACGATGAGGTCGATGGTGACGCCGGCCTGCGAGGCGTCGTAGAGCGCCTCGATGATCTCCGGGTCGAGCAGGGCGTTCATCTTGGCGAGAATGCGCACGCGTTTTCCCGCGCGGGCGTTGTCCGCCTCGGCGCGGATGGCGGCGAGCATGGCCTGGTGCAGGGTGAACGGCGCCAGCAGCAGGTGATTGAGCTTGCTTGCCTTGCCCAGGCCGGTGAGCTGCTTGAAGACCTCGTTCACGTCGGCGCAGAGCGCCTCGTTGCAACTGAGCAGACCGAAGTCGGTGTACAGCTTGGCGGTGCGCGGGTGGTAGTTGCCGGTGCCGAGGTGCACGTAGCGGCGCAGCACGCTTCCCTTGTCGCCGTCCTCGCGCCGCACCACCATCAGCATCTTGGCATGGGTCTTGTAGCCGAACACGCCGTATACGACATGGGCGCCGACTTCCTCCAGGCGCGCCGCCCAGTTGATGTTGGCCTCCTCGTCGAAGCGCGCCATGAGTTCCACCACCGCCGTCACCTCCTTGCCCTGGCGCGCGGCGCGCATGAGCAGATCCATCAGCACGGAGTCGGTGCCGGTACGGTACACCGTCATCTTGATGGCGACCACGGCGGGGTCGTCCACCGCCTGCTCGAGGAACTCGACCACCGGGCTGAAGGACTGATAGGGGTGGTGCAGCAGCACGTCCTGCTTGCGGATGCTGGCGAAAACGTCGTAGTTCTTGGCGAGCACCTTGGGCAGGCCCGGCTGGAAGGGCGGGTACTTCAGGTCGGGGCGGTCGACGAGATCGGGCACCTGCATCAGGCGCACCAGGTTCACGATGCCGGGCACGCGGTAGAGGTCGTCGTAGCCGAGGGCGAACTGCTGCAGCAGGAAGTCGGCCATGACTTCCGAGCAGCTGTCGGCGACCTCGAGGCGCACGGCGTCGCCGAAATGGCGCTGCGGCAGCTCGCCCTGCAGCGCCAGGCGCAGGTTCTTGATCTCCTCCTCGTCCACCCACAGGTCGCTGTTGCGCGTGACGCGGAACTGGTAGCAGCCGAGCACGTTCATGCCGGAGAACAGCTCGCCGACATGGGCGTGCAGCACGGAGGAGAGGAAGACGAAGCCGTGCGGCGCGCCGGCGATGGCCTCCGGCAGCCGGATCACGCGCGGCAGCACGCGCGGCGCCTGCACGATGGCCGCGCCCGAACTGCGGCCGAAGGCGTCCTTGCCCTCGAGCTCGATGGCGAAGTTGAGGCTCTTGTTGAGCACGCGCGGGAAGGGGTGCGCCGGGTCGAGGCCGATCGGGGTGAGCACCGGCATCACCTCGCGGAAGAAGTAGTCCCGGATCCAGGCCGCCTGCGCCTCGGTCCAGGCGCTGCGCTTGAGGAAGCGGATGCCCTGCTTCTCCAGTGCCGGCAGCATGACCTCGTTGAGCAGGTCGTACTGCTCCTCGACCAGGTCGTGGGCCTGGGCGGCCACGAGGCGGAAGGCTTCGTGCGGGGTGAGGCCGTCGGTGCCGGGCGCGACGACCGCGAGCTTGACCTGCTCCTTGAGGCCGGCGACGCGGATCTCGAAGAACTCGTCGAGGTTGCTGGAGACGATGCAGAGGAAGCGCAGGCGCTCCAGCAGCGGCACGCGCTCGTCGGCCGCCTGACCGAGCACGCGGCGGTTGAAGGCGAGCAGCGAGAGTTCGCGGTTGAGGAAATGCTCGGCGGGGAAGCGCCGGGCGCTGGAGCCTTTGTTCATCGATTCCAATTGAATCAGGAATCCCTTATATGTTCAAGCCGCAGGATATGACTGGGATGTGACGGGCGGATGACAGGGTGCGCGGGGTAGAATTCGCCGCATGGCTTACGAACTCGTCGCCGCCGTCGATCTGGGCTCCAACAGTTTCCGCCTGCAGGTCGGCCGCGTGGTGGACGACCAGATCTACCCCCTCGACTCGCTCAAGGAGCCGGTGCGCCTGGCCGCCGGCCTCACCGCCCAGAAGACCCTCGACGGCCCCTCGCAGCTGCGCGCGCTGGAGGCACTGGCCCGCTTCGGCGAGCGCCTGCGCGGCTTCGACGCCGGCGCCGTGCGCGCCGTGGCCACCAACGCCCTGCGCGTGGCCAAGAACGCGCCGCAGTTTCTCGCCCAGGCCGAGGCGGCGCTGGGCTTCCCCATCGAGATCATCGCCGGCCGCGAGGAAGCGCGCCTGATCTTCCTCGGCGTCGCCCACACCCTGCCCAATCCGCGCACCCAGCAACTGGTGGTCGACATCGGCGGCGGTTCGACGGAATTCATCATCGGGCGCAACATCGAGCCGATCGAGCTGGAGTCGCTCTACATGGGCTGCGTCGGCTTCAGCCTGCAGTACTTTCCGCGCGGCCGCATCGAGAAATCCGGCATGAAGGCGGCCGAACTGGCGGCACGCAAGGAACTGCAGGCCATCGTGCGCCAGTACAAGAAGACCGGCTGGGAGGCGGCGGTCGGCTCCTCCGGCACGGCCAAGGCGCTGGCCGACATCCTCGAGATGAACGGCCTGTCGGATGCCGGCATCACGCGCGACGGGCTGGAGCGCCTGCGCGCCCTCCTGCTGCATGCCGGCGATACGGGGCGGCTGGCCTTGCAGGGCCTGCGGCCGGACCGCATCCCGGTGCTGCCGGGGGGGCTCGCCATCATGCTGGCGGTGTTCAAGGAGTTCGGCCTCGAGCGCATGACCTTCTCCGAGGGCGCGCTGCGCCTGGGCGTGCTCTACGATCTGCTCGGCCGCTACCACCACCAGGATCTGCGCAACGCCACGGTGCAGCATTTCATGCGGCGGTACCAGGTCGACACCGGCCAGGCCGCCCGCGTGACGGCGACGGCACGCGGCTTCCTGCTGCAGCTGCTGCCGGCGGCGGCCGGGGAGCAGGCCGATGCGCAGGTGCTCGACTGGGCGGCGCTGCTGCACGAGATCGGCATTTCGGTGGCGCATTCCAGCTACCACAAGCACAGCGCCTACATTCTCGCCAACGCCGACATGCCGGGGTTCTCGAAGATGGACCAGTCGCGTCTGTCGCGCATCGTGCTGGCCCACCGCGGCAAGCTGGAACGGGTGGGGGACATCATGCCCGACAGCGCCGACTGGCCGATCATCTTCAGCCTGCGCCTGGCGGCGATCCTGCACCGCGCGCGCGACGATGCCCCTCTGCCCGAGATCGCCCTGCGCCGCAGCGGGCGCGGCTTCGTCGTCGGCGTCGATCCCCACTGGCTGGCGGCCTCGCCCCTGACGGCGGCGGCGCTGGACGAGGAAGGCCGGCAGTGGGCCGGCCTCGGCATGGAGCTCAAGCTCAAGGCCGGACGCGGCAAAAGCCAGGCTGCGGCATAATGCTGCGGCGGGCGGGCTCGATCAGTACAACAAGGGGGAACGGGTGAGCAGCGCAAGCATCGCCTTGGAAACGGATGCGGAGGGCCGGCGCTGGCTGCGCCTGGGAGGCGAATGGCGCCTGATGGCGCTGGCGTCCCGCTACGAGGCGCTCAGGACCGAGCTCCAGGCCCGCGCGCGCGATGCCGATCTGGGCTGGAACCTCGACGGCATCGAGTCCCTCGATTCGGTCGGCGCCATGATGCTGTGGCAGGCCTGGGGACACGCCTTCCCCGAACGGGTGCAGATTCCCCCCTCTCTGGAGCCGGTTTTCGCGCGGCTCTATGCCTCCACCAAGAAGCCGGAGACGGGGCCGGAGCCGAAAGGGCGGCTGGAATGGGTGGTGACCGTGGGCCGGCTGTCGCTCGGGCTGTGGCGCCATCTGGTCGATTTCGTCGCACTGGTCGGCCAGCTCATCATCGACATCGGCCACGTCCTGCGCGCGCCGCGCGAGGGCCCCTGGCGCGAGACCTCGGCCAACCTGTACAAGAGCGGCGTGCGCGCCATGCCGGTGACCGCCCTGGTCGGTTTTCTCATCGGCATCGTGCTCTCCTATCTCTCCGCACTGCAGCTGAAGAACTTCGGTGCCGACATCTTCATCGTGAACATCCTCGGCATGGGCATCATCCGCGAACTGGGGCCGGTGCTGGTGGCGGTGCTGGTGGCGGGGCGCTCCGGCTCGGCCATGACGGCGCAGCTCGGCGTCATGCGCGTCACCGAGGAGATCGACGCGCTGGCGACCATGGGCGTCTCGCGCAGCCTGCGCCTGGTCTTCCCCAAGGTGGCGGCGCTGGCCCTGGCCATGCCCCTGCTCGTGCTGTGGACCAGCGCCATCGCCCTCATGGGCGGCGCGGTGTCGGCGCAGTTCCAGCTCGACATCTCCTACGCTTTCTTCATCGACACCCTGCCCAAGGTGGTGCCGGTGGCCAACCTCACCATCGCCATGGCCAAGGGCGTCACCTTCGGCATCCTGGTGGCGCTGGTGGCCTGCCACTTCGGCCTGCGCGTGCGGCCGAACACGGAGAGCCTGTCCTCGAACACCACCGCCTCGGTGGTCTCCGCCATCACCATCGTCATCCTGGTCGACGCCGTCTTCGCCATCGCCACGCGCAAGATCGGGATGCCGCTGTGAAGCCGGTCATCGAGGTCGACAACCTGTCCACCCGCTTCGGCGAACACTGGGTGCACCGCGACCTCAACCTCGTCATCGAGGCGGGAAAGGTGATGGCCCTGGTGGGCGGTTCGGGCAGCGGCAAGACGACGCTGCTGCGCCAGATGATCGGCCTGCTGCACCCCACCAAGGGGCAGATCCGCCTCTTCGGCGAGCCGCTGTTCACGGGCAGCATCGTGCAGGAACGCAACCTGCGCCGCCGCTTCGGCATGCTGTTCCAGTACGGCGCGCTGTATTCCGCATTCAACGTCTTCCAGAACATCGCCTTCCCGCTGCGCGAGCTGGGCGTGCTCGACGAGGACCTGATCCACGATCTGGTGATGCTCAAGCTCTCCATGGTCGAGCTGCTGCCGCGCCATGCCTGGCTGATGCCCTCGGAGCTCTCCGGCGGCATGATCAAGCGCGTCGCCCTGGCGCGCGCCCTCTCCATGGAGCCGGAGCTGCTGCTGCTCGACGAGCCCACCGCCGGCCTCGACCCGGACCGCAGCGAATCCTTCGTGCGCCTGATCAACAGCCTGCACAGGCAGCTCGGGCTCACCGTGGTGCTGGTGACGCACGACCTCGACACCCTGGCCGGCATGGCCAGCCGCGTTGCGGTGCTGGCCGAACAGCGTATACTCGCGCTCGGGACGATCGACGAGATCACCCGGGTCGACCACCCCTTCATCCGCAACTTCTTCTGCTGCGACCGCGCGCATCGGGCGCTGCAGGAACGCATGAACGGATAACAAAAAATGGAAAGCCGGGCTCACGCACTTGCTGCTGGCATCTTCACCCTCCTGCTCGGGCTGGCCGTGGCCGCCTCCGTCTTCTGGTTCTCCGGCCGGCGCGAGGCGATGAGCGAGTACGTGATCGTGACCAAGGGCAACGTGTCGGGCCTCAATACCCAGGCGCAGGTGCGCTTTCGCGGCATTCGCGCCGGCAAGGTGACCGACATCGAACTCGATCCGAAAGACCCGCGCAACATCCTCATCACCATCAGCATCGACGCTGACCTGCCGGTCACCAAGGGGACGACGGCGCGGCTCAACTACCAGGGCGTCACCGGCCTCGCCTCCATTCTGATCGAGGACAAGGGCGAGAATGCGGAGCCGCTGACGGGGACCGACGACGATCTGCCGCGCATAGCACTGCAGCCGGGCTTCATGGACACCCTGGGCGAGAACGCCGCCGAGTTGATGACGCAGATGCGCCAGGTGGCCGAGCGCACCACGGCGCTGCTCTCCGACCAGAACGTCAAGCGCATCGGCCAGACCCTGGTCAACGTCGAGAGCGCCACCGCCGGGCTGTCGAACAGCACCAAGGAACTGCCGCAATTGATGGCCTCGCTCCGGCAGGCGCTGAGCGACGAGAACCTGAAGCGCCTGTCGGCCACCCTGGCCAACATGGAAAAAGTCAGTGGCGAGGCGCCGCCGCTGATCGCCAGCCTGCAGGGCGTGGCGAAGAAGATCGACGCGCTGCTCGGCGAGTCCGGCGGCGAGATCGCGCAGACCACGCTGCCGCGCCTGAACGCGCTGCTGCAGGAGCTGGCGGTCAACTCCCGCCAGATGGCGCGCCTGCTCGATCAGATCGAGGAATCGCCCAACATGCTCGTCTTCGGCCGGCCCGCGTCGCGGCCCGGTCCGGGCGAGGCGGGATTCACGGCGCAATGAGGCACACCATGCGTAATGCGTTCATGCTGATCTCCGCACTGTTGCTGGCCGCCTGCGGCGCCGGCCCCAAGGCGAATTCGAACCTGGCCTACTACGACCTCGGTACGGTGCAGCCTGCGCCGAACAACCGCATCGTCGCCAGCCTGCGCAGCATCGACGTCTTCGCCGTGTCCTGGCTGGATGCGACGGCCATGCAGTACCGGCTGCTCTATGCCGCCAGCCAGCGCCGGCAAAGCTATGCCGAGAGCCGCTGGGCGGCGACGCCGGCCGATTTGCTCGGCCACGCCCTGCGCAAGCGCATGCTGTCGGGCGAGGCGGGCGGCGCCTGTCGTCTGCGCGTCGACCTGGACGAGTTCGTCCATGCTTTCGATACGCCCAAGGACAGCCGCGCCGTTCTCGATGCGCGCGTGCAACTGCTGGCGCCGGCGGGCGGGGAGGTGCTGGCGCGGCGCAGCTTCAGCGTGGCGAAACCTTCCGCCACGCCCGACGCGCGCGGCGGGGTGACGGCGATGGCCGCCGCGGTCGAAACCTTCTCCGCCGAGATGCATGACTGGCTGGGCGGCCTTGACCGTTCCGCCACCGCCGGATTGAATATTGCCCAACGCTGCCGCTGAGCCGTTTGCGGGCTGACCGGCCGCCCCAATAAAGGAAATATCCATGCCGGAAAACCCCTATCAGAGCGGTCTCGACCGAACCGCCGCCAACTACACACCCCTGTCGCCGCTCTCCTTCCTCGAGCGGACGGCGTCCGTCTATCCGCAGCGCACCTCCGTCATCCACGGCGCCCGCCGCTACACGTGGGCGGAGACCTACGCCCGCTGCCGCCGCCTCGCCTCGGCCCTGGCCGCGCGCGGCATCGGCAGGAACGACACCGTCGCCGCGATGCTCGCCAACACGCCGGAAATGGCGGAATGCCACTTCGGCGTGCCCATGGCCGGCGCCGTGCTGAATACCCTGAACACCCGCCTCGACGCCGAGGCCATCGCCTTCATGCTCGACCACGGCGAGGCCAAGGTCCTGATCACCGACCGCGAGTTCTCGCCGACCGTCTCCAGGGCGCTGGGTTTGATCGGCCGCGAGTTGCTGGTGATCGACGTGGACGATCCAGAATACAGCGGCCCGGGCGAGCGCCTCGGCAGCGTCGACTACGAGGCCTTCCTCGCCTCGGGCGATCCCGCCTTCGCCTGGCAGGGGCCGGCCGACGAATGGGACGCCATCTCGCTCAACTACACCTCGGGCACCACCGGCAACCCGAAGGGCGTGGTCTACCATCATCGCGGCGCCTATCTCAACGCCGTCTCCAACATCGTCTCCTGGGGCATGCCGCCGCATGCGGTGTATTTGTGGACCCTGCCGATGTTCCACTGCAACGGCTGGTGCTTCCCGTGGACCATGGCCGCGAATGCCGGCACCAACGTCTGCCTGCGCAGGGTGGAAGCGAAGGCCATCCTCGACGCCATCCGTGAGCACAAGGTGACGCACTACTGCGGCGCGCCCATCGTGCATTCGATGCTGATCAACGCGCCGGCGGAATGGCGCGAGGGCATCGATCACAAAGTCAGCGCGCTGGTGGCGGCGGCGCCGCCGCCGGCCTCGATGATCGAGGGCATGAACCGGATCGGCTTCGACATCACGCATGTGTACGGCCTGACCGAGACCTATGGCCCGGCCTCGGTCTGCGCCCGGCACCCCGAGTGGAGCGCGCTGCCGCTGGAGGAACAGGTGCGCCTGAACGGCCGCCAGGGCGTGCGCTACCACCTGCAGGAAGGCGTCACGGTGATGGACCCGGAAACGATGCAGCCGGTGCCGCGCGACGGCGAGACCATGGGCGAGATCATGTTCCGCGGCAACATCACCATGAAGGGCTACCTGAAGAATCCCAAGGCGACCGAGGAGGCGTTCCGTGGCGGCTGGTATCATTCCGGCGATCTCGCCGTGATGCAGCCCGACGGCTACGTCAAGATCAAGGACCGCTCCAAGGACGTCATCATCTCCGGCGGCGAGAACATCTCCTCGGTCGAGGTGGAGGACGTGCTCTACCGCCACGCCGCCGTGCTGGCGGCGGCGGTGGTGGCCACGCCCGATCCGAAGTGGGGCGAGGTGCCCTGCGCCTTCGTCGAGCTGAAGGAGGGCGCCCAGGCGACGGAGGCCGAGTTCATCGACTTCTGCCGCGAGCGGATGGCGCGCTTCAAGGTGCCGAAGAAGGTGGTGTTCGGCCCGCTGCCGAAGACGTCCACCGGCAAGATCCAGAAGTTCATCCTGCGGGAGCGGGCCAAGTCCGTTTCCGCCATCGAATAGGAGCCTGTCCATGAGCGCCGTGATGCAATCCGCCAACGAACCCCTGCTGCTGCGCAGCGACGACAACGGCGTGACCACGCTCACGCTGAACCGCGCCGGCCAGTTCAATTCCCTTTCCGACGCCCTCATCGACGAGCTGTCCGCGGCGCTCGACGCCGTCGCGGCGGACAAGTCGGTGCGCGTCGTCGTGCTGGCCGGCGCCGGCAAGGCCTTCTGCGCCGGCCACGACCTGAAGGAGATGCGCGCCAGTCCGAGCAAGGAATACCAGCAGGCGCTGTTCGGGAAGTGCGGCAGGATGATGATGAAGCTGGTCGAACTGCCGCAGCCGGTGATCGCGCGGGTGCACGGCATGGCGGTGGCGGCCGGCTGCCAGCTGGTGGCCATGTGCGACCTGGCGGTGGCGGCGGATACGGTGAAATTCGCCGTATCCGGCGTGAATCTGGGCCTCTTCTGCAGCACGCCGGCGGTGCCGCTGTCGCGCAATCTGCCGCGCAAGCAGGCTTTCGAGATGCTGGTCACGGGCGAGTTCATGGATGCCGCCACGGCCATCGCGCGCGGCCTGGTGAATCGCGTCGTGCCGGCCGACCAGGTCGATGCCGAGGTGAAGAAGCTGACCGATTCCATCTGCGCCAAGTCGCCGGCGGCGGTGGCGATGGGCAAGCAGGCCTTCTATCGCCAGATCGAGATGGGGCTGGGCGGCGCCTACCAGCTCGCCGCCGAGACCATGGCCTGCAACATGATGGCCGAGGACGCCCAGGCCGGCATCGACGCCTTCATCGCCAAGCAGCCGATGCCGGAGTGGCGGGGACGCTGAGTTCGCCCGTCAACGGGCGATCCGGTCGGCGATCCAGTGCTTCATCTCGTCCATGTCGGCGTCGAACCTGCCGCAGCTCATCAGGCTCAATCCGAACACGTAGGCGTAGAGCAGCAGGCTGCGGCTGGACGCTTCCAGTTCCGTCATGCCGCGCGCCATGAAGCCCATGCGGCCGAACTCGAGGCGGGCGGCATCGACTTCCTCGACTACGGCAGCGGCGGCCGCGTCGCGCCGCGCCCAGTCGCGCATCGCCATCTCGATGTGCATGCCCTTGCGGTTGCGGTTGGCGCTGTAGACCTCGATGACGTGATAGGCGCGCGGCAGTTCTTCCCCCGGCACGGCGCGCGTCTGCTTCTGGATGTCGCGGATGCGGCCTTCCTTCCAGGTCTCCAGCACGGCGTCGAGCAGGTCGCGGCGGTCCTTGAAGTGCCAGTAGAAGCTGCCCTTGGTGACCCGCAGGCGTTTGGCCAGCACCTCGACGCGGATGCCCTCGAGCCCCTGCTCGGCGAGGATGTCGAGCGCCGCCTTGATCCAGGCGGATCGGTCCAGTTGCTGTCGGTTCGGCTCGGTTTTGGCCATTGTCGTCGGACGTATTGAAAAGACCGGAAGCTTGCGCTAGGATAGCGCCTTCCATACGGTAGCGTATGGAATAATTCTGCCGGCAGGCGCCGGCCGTGTCAATTCCCGCGGTGCGGTGACATAATCGGCCGCTGGAGAGGAAATCGGATTTCGCATAAGGAGAGCAGGATTGAAGATCCTCGTACCGGTCAAGCGCGTCGTTGACTACAACGTCAAGGTGCGCGTCAAGGGCGACGGTTCCGGCGTGGACCTCGCCAACGTCAAGATGTCGATGAACCCCTTCGACGAGATCGCCGTCGAGGAGGCCGTGCGCCTCAGGGAAGCCGGCATCGCCACCGAGGTGGTCGCCGTGTCCTGCGGCGTCGCCGCCTGCCAGGAGACCCTGCGCACGGCGCTGGCCATCGGTGCCGACCGCGCCATCCTGGTCGAGTCCGATGCCGAGTTGCAGCCGCTGGCGGTGGCCAAGCTGATCAAGGCCGTCGCCGACAAGGAGGGCCCGCAGGCGGTCATCTTCGGCAAGCAGGCCATCGACGACGACGCCAACCAGACCGGCCAGATGTTCGCCGCCCTGATGGGCTGGCCGCAGGCGACCTTCGCCTCCAAGGTCGTCATCGCCGACGGCAAGGCGACGGTGATGCGCGAGATCGACGGCGGCCTCGAGACCGTAACGCTTGCGCTGCCGGCGGTGGTGACCACCGACCTGCGCCTGAACGAGCCGCGCTACGCCACGCTGCCCAACATCATGAAGGCCAAGAAGAAGCCGCTCGACACCCTGAAGCCGGCCGACCTCGGCGTCGACGTCGCGCCGCGCCTCGCCACGCTGAAGGTCGCCGAGCCGCCCAAGCGCGCCGGCGGCGCCAAGGTGGCCGACGTCAAGCAGCTGGTCGATAAACTCAAGAACGAAGCGAAGGTGATCTGATGGCCATTCTCGTCATTGCCGAACACGACAACGCGACGCTCAAGAGCGCGACGCTGAACACCCTCTCCGCCGCGAAGCAGCTCGGCGGCGAGATCCACGTGCTGGTCGCCGGCAGCGGCTGCGCCGCTGCCGCCCAGGCCGCGGCCCAGCTCGACGGCGTCGCCAAGGTGCGCGTCGCCGACGCGGCGCACTACGCCGACCAGCTGCCGGAGAACCTGGCCGCGCTGGTGCATGCCAACGCCGCCGGCTACAGCCACATCCTGGCGCCGGCCTCCACCTTCGGCAAGAATGTGCTGCCGCGCGTGGCGGCGCTGCTCGACGTGGCGCAGATCTCCGACATCGTCGCCGTCGAAACCGCCGACACCTTCGTGCGGCCGATCTACGCCGGCAACGCCCTGGCGACGGTGAAGAGCGCCGACGCCGTGAAGGTGATCACCGTGCGCGGCACCGCCTTCGAGGCGGCCGGAGTTAACCCAAATGCAGGCGGCTCGGCCGCCGTCGAGCCGCTCGTCGCGGGCGCCGACCTCGGCGTCTCGAAGCTGGTCGGCCGCGAGCTGACCAAGAGCGCGCGGCCCGAACTCGGCGCGGCGAAGATCATCGTCTCCGGCGGCCGCGGCCTCGGCAGCGGCGAAAACTACCGCAGCGTGCTCGAGCCGCTCGCCGACAAGCTCGGCGCGGCGCTCGGCGCCTCGCGCGCGGCGGTGGACGCCGGCTTCGTGCCGAACGACTACCAGGTCGGCCAGACCGGCAAGATCGTGGCCCCCGAGCTCTACATCGCCGTCGGCATCTCGGGCGCCATCCAGCACCTCGCCGGCATGAAGGACAGCAAGGTGATCGTCGCCATCAACAAGGATCCCGAGGCGCCGATCTTCCAGGTCGCCGACTACGGCCTGGTGGCCGATCTGTTCCAGGCCGTGCCGGAGCTGGTCGCCGAACTGGGCTGACGCATACACATGGAGAACATGAGATGAGCACCTATTCCGCTCCCCTGAACGACATGCATTTCGTGCTGCGCGAGCTCGCCGGCATCGAGCAGGTCGCCAAGCTGCCGGGCTACGAGGAGGCCTCGCCCGATACGGTGGATGCCATCCTCGAGGAGGCCGCCAAGTTCGCCACCGGCGCGCTTTCCCCGCTCAACGGCTCTGGCGACCACGAGGGCGCGAAGTGGCACGACAGCAACGTCACCATGCCGGCCGGCTTCAGGGAGGCCTACGGGCAGTTCGTCGAGAACGGCTGGAACGGCATCGGCGCCGAGCAGGAGTTCGGCGGGCAGGGCATGCCCAAGGTGGTGGTCGCCGCCGTGCAGGAGATGTGGAAGGCTTCCAACATGGCCTTCTCGCTGTGCCCGCTGCTTACCACCGGCGCCATCGAGGCGATCACCCTCAACGGCTCGCCCGAGCTGAAGGCCGCCTACCTGCCGAAGATGATCGAGGGCCGCTGGACCGGCACCATGAACCTGACCGAGCCGCAGGCCGGCTCCGACCTGGCGCTGGTGCGCTCGCGCGCCGTGCCGCAGGGCGACGGCACCTACAAGGTCTTCGGCCAGAAGATCTTCATCACCTACGGCGAGCACGACATGAGCGAGAACATCATCCACCTCGTGCTGGCGCGCACGCCGGACGCGCCCGAGGGGGTGAAGGGCATCTCGCTCTTCGTCGTGCCGAAGTTCCTCCTCAACGCCGACGGCACGCCGGGCGCGCGCAACGATGCGCGCTGCGTCTCCATCGAGCACAAGCTGGGCATCCACGCCAGCCCGACCTGCGTCATGGCCTATGGTGACAACGGTGGCGCCGTGGGCTACCTCGTCGGCAAGGAGAACGAGGGCCTCAAGTACATGTTCGTCATGATGAACGCGGCGCGCTTCGCCGTCGGCCTCGAGGGCGTGGCGATCGCCGATCGCGCCTACCAGCGCGCGCTCGAATACGCGAAGGAGCGCATCCAGGGGCGCGACCTCGCCGACGGCTCGGGGCCGGTGCCGATCATCCGCCATCCCGACATCCGCCGCATGCTGATGCTGATGAAATCGCAAACCGAGGCCATGCGCGCGCTGGCCTACGTCGTCGCCGCGGCCCACGACGCGGCGGCGCGCCATCCGGACGCGGAGGAGCGCAAGCGCAATCAGGCCTTCGTCGACCTGATGATCCCGGTGGTGAAGGGCTGGAGCACCGAGACCGGCATCGAGGTCGCCTCGCTCGGCGTGCAGATCCACGGCGGCATGGGCTTCATCGAGGAAACGGGCGCCGCGCAGTACCTGCGCGACGCGCGCATCACCACCATCTACGAGGGCACCACCGGCATCCAGGCGAACGACCTGATCGGGCGCAAGATCGCCCGCGAGGGCGGCGCGACGATCAAGGCCGTCGTCGGCATCATGAAGCAGGTGGAGGCCGAGCTTGCCAGGCAACCGGGCGAGGAATTCGCGGCCATCCACGCCAGCTTTGCCCAAGGCGTCAAGGCGCTGGCCGATGCGGCGACCTACATCGCGACGAACTTCGGCCAGGACGTCAAGGGCGTCCATGTCGGTGCCGTGCCATTCCTGCGGCTGATGGGCATTGTGTCGGGCGGCTGGCAACTGGCGCGCGCCGCGCTGGTGGCGCAGAAGAAACTTGCGTCGGGCGAGGGCGATGCCGGCTTCTGCCGGACGAAGATCGGCACGGCGCGCTTCTTTGCCGATCACCTGCTGACCCAGGCGCCGGGCCTGGCCGCCACGGTTATTCGGGGCAGCGCCGGTGCGCTGTCCATCCCCGAAGAGAATCTTTGAGCAAGCCGAGGCGGCGGCCAGCCGCCGCCTCTATTCCTTCCGGCTGTCTTTTTTCCAGGAACCGACGTCGGGCGCGCCGGCGGGATCGAACCATTTCAGCTTGTCGTGGAGCCTGACCACCTCGCCGACGATGATGAGGGTGGGCGGCTTGAGCTGGGCCGACTCGGCCTCATGCGGCAGGCTGGCCAAGGTGCCGATCAGGATGCGCTGCCGGTTCGTCGTTCCCTGCTGCACGATGGCGGCGGGGGTGCTGTCGGGCAGGCCGTGGGCGACGAGTTCCCGGCACAGCACCGGCAGGCCGTGCAGCCCCATGTAGAAGACGACGGTCTGGTGCGGCCGCGCCAGACCGGTCCAGTCGAGGTTCATCGTGCCGTCCTTGAGGTGGCCGGTGACGAAGACGCAGGCCTGGGCGTAGTCGCGGTGGGTGAGCGGAATGCCTGAGTACGAGGCGACGCCCGCCGCCGCGGTGATGCCTGGCACCACCTCGAAGGAAATGCCGTGGGCGGACAGCGTCTCGATCTCCTCGCCGCCGCGGCCGAAGATGAAGGGGTCGCCGCCCTTCAGGCGCAGCACGCGCTTGCCTTCCCCGGCCAGCTTCACCAGCAGGGCGTTGATGTCCTCCTGGCGCAGGGTGTGGTTGTTGCGCTCCTTGCCGACGTAGATGCGGCTCGCGTCGCGCCGGCACAGCTCGACGATGGCCGGCGACACGAGGTGGTCGTGCACGACGACATCGGCCTGCTGCATCAGCTTGAGGGCGCGGAAGGTGAGGAGATCCGGGTTGCCGGGGCCGGCGCCGACGAGATAGACCTCGCCGCGCGGCGGCTCGTCCTTCGTTGCGGAGAGCTGTTCCTCGAAGTGCTTCTGCGCTTCCGCCGCCTTTCCGGCCAGCACGAGGTCGGCGAAGGCGCCGCCGAGCATCCTTTCCCAGAAGATGCGCCGCTGCGGCGGATTGGCGAAGCGATTCTTCACCCGATCGCGCAGATCGTGGGCGAGTTGCGCCAGGCGCCCGTAGGCGGCCGGCAGCATCGTCTCCAGCTTCGCCCGCACCAGGCGCGCCAGCACCGGCGAGGCGCCGCCGGTCGACACCGCCACGATCATCGGCGAGCGGTCGACGATGGAGGGGAAGATGAAGCTGCACAGCTCGGGCGCGTCGACGACGTTCACCGGGATGTCGCGCGCCTTTGCCGCGCGCGAGACCGCCGCGTTCGCCTCGTGGTCGTCGGTGGCGGCGATGACCAGCGCCGCACCGGCGAGATGGCCGTCCGCGAAGCGCGCCGCGACATGATCGATGCGGCCGGCGGCGGCTTCGGCGGCGAGGGTCTCGCCCAGTTCCGGCGCCACGACGGCGACCTTCGCGCCGCAGCCGAGCAGGAGGCCCACCTTGCGCGCGGCAACGGCGCCGCCGCCGACGACGAGGCAGCGCGTGCCCTTGAGGTTGAGGAAGATCGGCAGGGAATCCATGAATCAGGCGGTGGCGGCGGCCGGTCTGTGCACGGCCGCCTTCATTCCATGTTGGGCGCCATTATACCTGCGAAGTCTAGTTGGCCGAGCCGCAGCCGCCGCGGCTGCCGCAGCCGCCGCAGCTCGAGGGCGGACAGGCGCCGGTCGCCGGGTTCTGCATGAAGACGAACTGCCACTCCCCCGGCTCGACCTCGACGAAATCGAGCAGGAAACCGTCGAGCAGCTCGCGGCTGGGCGGGGCGATGAGTACGGTGAGGCCCTCGGATTCGAAGGAGAGATCGTGTTCGCGCTCGTCGTCGAAGCCGAGGCCGAAGGCGAGCTGGCCGTCCTCGTCGAACTTGGCGGCGACGCGCAGGGCCATGCCGACGGCGTCGCTCTGGGCGGCGGAATCGAGGATGCGGGTGGCGGCGGCGGGGGTCAGGGTGAACATGTCGGGTCCTTTCAGGGGTTGGGGCGGGCAGCCATCTTGTCGCGGGCAAAGCCGACGAAGCGGGCGGCCCAGTTGCAGTTGCCGGCGCTCCTGAGGTGCGTGTAGGAGGCCAGCAGGTTCTTGTGGACGATGCCGTCGTGGGCGCCATCGGCGCCGTGGCCGCGCTTTACCTCGTAGGCGAAACGCGTATCCGGCGCGAGGTTCTCCAGGCTGGAGTAGTGGAATTCGTGGGCCGGGATTTCATCCGGATGCGCCCCCGCGGGCACCCAGGGGTGCGCGTCGGTGGGCGTCAGGCGCACATAGCCGCGGCCGACCGGCTTCTCGTGCATGACGACGTCGGCGGGGAGGACGCCGGCCATCTCGCGGCGCTCGCTGCGCCAGGCCAGGCTGCGGGCGAGATACATCAGCCCGCCGCATTCGGCATAGGCGGGGAGTCCCGCCTCGATGGCGTTCTTCACCGATTCGCGCATGGATGTATTGGCCTCCAGTTCGCGCATGAAGCACTCGGGGAAGCCGCCGCCGAGGAAGAGGGCATCCACCTCGGGCAGGCGTGCATCGGCGACGGGGCTGAAGGGCACCAGCTTGGCGCCGGCCTGCGCGAGGGCGTCGAGGTCGTCGGCATAGTAGAAGCCGAAGGCCCGGTCGCGGGCGATGCCGATGCGCACGGGGGGCAGCGCCGACGGCGCGGCGGCAACGATGGCGGGCTTGAGCGGCTTGTCGGTGGCCGTCGCCTCGAGCAGGCGGTCGATGTCGACCTGCTCGGAGACGATGCCGGCGATGACGGCGATGCGCGCCTCGGCGGCGGCGGCTTCAAAGGCCGGCATCAGGCCGAGGTGGCGCTCGACGATGGCGAGCGACGGGTTCTCCAGCACGGCGCCCAGCACCGGCACGTCGGTGTAGTGCTCGATCACCGCGCGCAGCTTGGCCTCGTGGCGTTTGCCGCCGAGGCGGTTGAGGATGACGCCGGCGATGCGAATGTTGCGGTCGAAGGCCTGGTAGCCGAGGATCAGCGGCGCGATGCCGCGCGTCATGCCGCGCGCGTCGAGCACCAGCACGACCGGCAGGCCGAGCAGTTCCGCCAGGGCGGCGTTGCTGTTGCTGCCGGCGAGGTCGAGGCCGTCGTAGAGCCCCTTGTTGCCCTCGACAAGGGCGGCGTCGGCGGCAGCAGCATGGCGGACGAAGCCGTCGAGGATCTCGGCGTAGGGCTGCAGGTAGAAATCCAGGTTGCGGCAGGGGCGCCCCGCCGCCAGTCCCAGCCAGATCGGGTCGATATAGTCCGGGCCCTTCTTGAAGGTCTGCACGGCGAGGCCGCGGCTGCGCAGGGCGGCGGCGAGGCCGAGGCTCAGCGTGGTCTTGCCGGAGGACTTGTGCGCGGCGGAAACGAGAAAGCGGTGCATGCCGCCAGTTTAACGCGCCGAGCGGCGAACCGCGCTCAGTCTTCGGCGTTCAGCTTGGCGAAGTCGTCCTGCGGCAGGAAATGCAGGACGCGCACCGCGACGACGGTGACGAGGAAGGCGAGCGCGATGCCGCCGAAGCCGAGGGCAAACTCGCCGAGCACCGGCGCATAGCTGTTCACCACGCCGTCCTGGAAGGTGCTGCTGACGGCGTAGCCGGGGAAGAGTTCCAGCGGATAGGCCTGGCCGCCGACGATGGTGACGAACATCTGCGCCAACCCCCCCAGCACCACCAGCACCGAGGCGGCGATGACGCGCGCCTGGGTCGCGCCGGGTGCGAAGATCAGAACGAGGGGAATGATGCCGCCGAGCACGATCTGGCCGAGCCAGAAGGCCGCCGTGTACATGCCGCCATCGAGCAGCAGGAAGCGCTCGTAGGCCTCCTGCTTGGCGAAGTAGAGGCCGGTCAGGTGCATCACCACGGTGAAGTAGAGCGCCGCGCCGACGAAGACGGCGAGCAGGTTCTTCATGCGGGCGAGGATGCGCTCATCCAGCTTCAGATTGTTCCAGGCGTACATGCTGCCCTGCACGATGAGGAAGGCCGCCAGGCCGTAGGCGAAGGAATAGATGATGAACATCGGCGCCAGCAGGGCCGAGCCGTAGGCGTTGCGGGCGATGAGGAAGCCGAAGATCGAGCCGGTGGCAGTGGTCAGCGCCAGGCGCCAGAAGAAGGCGAGGAAGCCGAGCACCTTCGAGTACGGATTCAGGCTGCGGTCCATCATGGTCACCAGATAGGCGGCGACGATGACGAAGAAGCCCGAGTAGAACATCATGTTGAGGGCGAAGATCGACTTGAAGTTGAAATGCGTCATCGCCACGATGAGGCGGTCGGGGCGGCCGAGGTCGGCCGCCAGCACGGCAAGGCCGCCGGCCATCATGGCCAGCGCCAGCAGCCCGGAGAGCGGGGCGCGCGCCTTGTAGGCCGGCTTGCCGAACACCGAGCCGATCGAGGCGACGTTGAGCACGCCCGAAGCCGCCACGATGAGGAACACGGCGAAGACGTGCGGCATGCCCCAGACGATCTGGTTGTCCATGCCGGTGACGACGTGGCCGCTGTGCTCGAAGTGCAGGAAGGCGGCGAAGGCCGCCAGCATGAACAGGCCGCCCAGGACCAGCAGGCCCCAGAAGGCGGCGGGGCGGCTTTGCGTTTCGACGTAGGAGGCAGACGCCATCTTCAAATCCCTTCGTAGCGGACGCCGAGGTCGAGCTTGAGGTCGGCGCGCACCTGGGTGGTCTTCACCTCGCGGATGCGCTTGGCGATGGCGCTCTCGGGGTCGTTCAGGTCGCCGAACAGCATGGCGTTGTGTCCGGCCGCGGCGCAGGCCTCGACGCAGGCCGGGGTGCCGCCGCGGTCGACGCGATGCACGCACAGCGTGCAGCCCTCGACGCAGCCCTGGCCGCGCGGCACCTCGGGGTTCTGGTCGGTGTGCGGCTCGTGCACGAAGGAGCGCACCTTGTACGGGCAGGCCATCATGCAGTAGCGGCAGCCGATGCAGATGTGGCGGTCGACCAGCACGATGCCGTCGGCGCGCTTGAACGAGGCGCCGGTCGGGCAGACGTCCACGCAAGGCGGGTGGGCGCAGTGCTGGCACATCATCGGCAGCGAGAGGGCGTGGCCGCTCTTGAGTTCCTTCAGGTCGATCTTGCGGATCCACTGTGCGTCGGTGCGCGGCTTCTTCACTTCGCCGAGGCCGTTCTCCTTGCCGCAGGCGGTGACGCAATCGGTGCAGCCGCTCTGGCAGCGCGAGGTGTCGATGAGCATGCCCCAGCGCACCTTCGACGTGACGGGTTCGTTGTCCGGCTTGGCGGAGGCGATCTCGACTAGGCGGATGCCGGGGGCCAAAGTCAGTCCCGCCAGGGCGGCGGTCGAGGCGGCGATGAAGCCGCGACGGCTCTTGTTCTCGCTCATGGCTTGGCTCCCGCGGTCTTCTGGCCGGGCTTGGGCTGGTGGCAGTCCCAGCAGTCGAGCTTCACCGCGGCGTACTCATGGCAGCTCTGGCAGAAGCCGTCCTTGCCGAGCACCGTGCCGGTCTTCTGGCCGGCGTGGCAGGCGATGCACTCGTTCAGGCTGTGCTTCTTCGTGCGTATGCCCTGATGCATGGTCTTGTCGCGCTGGTGCTGAAGGAGCTTCATGTGGTCGCGCCGCATGAGCTCCTTCGGCTCGACGCACTGGCCGGGCTTCTCGATGGCGATCGCCGGCAGCGGCGTGCGGCCGGGCTCCGCCGCGTGCGCCGCGGCAAAAGTCAGTCCCCACAGCACGGCGATGACGATCGCTTTCACGGTCACTCCCCGAGGCCCATCTGGATGTAGCCGGTCGGGCAGACGTCGTGGCAGATGTGGCAGCCGATGCACTTGTTGTAGTCGGTGTAGACGTAGCGGCCGGTGGTGGCCTCCTTCTTCGGCACGCGCTTGACCGCCGTCTGCGGGCAGTACACCACGCAGTTGTCGCACTCGAAGCACTGGCCGCAGCTCATGCAGCGCTTGGCTTCCGCCACCGCCTGCTTCTCGTCGAGCCCGCCGAGGCGCTCCTGGAAATTGCCCAGCGCCTGCTCCTTGTTCAGGGTGATGACGCCGCGGATGTTGCGCGGCGTGTAGCTGAAATGGCCGAGGAACAGCTCCTTGTGCGTGATGACGTAGCGGTCGGAGCGGTTGTCGAAGTTGTGCACCGCGCCCTTGGAGGCGTCGGTGCCGCGCAGCGGCTCCTTCACCGGCTCGACCGGTTTGCCGGACTCGACGAGCTTCCTCTGCATGTCCCAGTAGTGCACGTCGATCTTGGCGCGCTTGTCCTGCTCCTCGCCGCGCAGGTGGCGGTCGATGCCCTCGGCAGCGATCCAGCCGTGGCCGATGGCGGTGGTGAGCAGATGCGGGCGGACGACGTCGCCGCCGGTGAACACGCCGGGCTTGCCGGCCACCTGGTAGTTCTTGTCGGCGACGATGCCGCCCTTGCCGGAATCGAATTCCTCGAGGCCGGTGAAATCGACCGCCTGGCCGATGGCCGAGACGATGAGGTCGGCCGGGACGTCCTGCTCGGTGCCGGGCAGCATCTTGATCTCGAGCTTCGGGCCGACGAACTTGGCCTCGCACTGGGCGATGCGCAAGGCGGTGGCGCGACCGTCGGCGCCGCGCACCACGCCGACCGGCGCCCAGCCGCCGCGGATATCGATGCCTTCGGCCCTGGCCTGTTCGATCTCGTGCTTGTTGGCCTGCATCTTGTCGACGCCGAACACCGAGGTCAGGGTCACTTCGGCGCCCTGGCGGGCGGAAATCTCGGCGACGTCATGGGCGGCGCGGCCGCCGATGACCTCCTCGGCGTGATCGGTCGGCTTCGGGTCGTCGATGGCGCCGAGGCGGCGCGCCACGGTGGCGACGTCGATCGAGGTGTCGCCGCCGCCGACCACCACCACGCGCTTGCCGACGTGGCGCATGCGGCCGTCGTTGAAGGCGCGCAGGAAGGCGGTCGCGGTGACCACGTTGGGGGCGTCGTTGCCCTCGCAGGGCAGCGCACGGCCGCCCTGGGCGCCGAGGCCGAGGAACACCGCGTCGTACTGCTTGCGGATGTCCTCCATCCTGATGTCTGTGCCGATGCGCGTCTTCAGCTGCGCCTTGACGCCGAGTTCGAGGATGCGCTGGATCTCGGCGTCGAGCAGGTCGCGCGGCGTGCGGAAGCCGGGGATGCCGTAGCGCATCATGCCGCCGAGGAACTCGTGCTCGTCGAAGATCGTCACTTCATGGCCCATGCGCGCCAGCTGGTAGGCGCAGGAGAGGCCGGCCGGGCCGCCGCCGATGACCGCCACCTTCTTGCCGGTCTTCGTCTCGGGCGCCTTGAACTGCAGCTTGTTCTGGATGGCGTAGTCGCCGAGGAAGTGCTCGACGGAGTTGATGCCGACGTGGTCTTCCAGGGCATTGCGGTTGCAGCCGGTCTCGCAGGGCGCCGGGCAGACGCGGCCCATCACCGCCGGAAAGGGGTTGGCCTCGGTGAGGCGGCGCCAGGCGTATTCCTGCCACGGCATGACCGGCTTGCCGTCGGCACCGACCGGCGGCTTCTCGATGCCGCGCACGATGTTGAGGTAGCCGCGGATGTCCTCGCCGGAGGGGCAGCTGCCCTGGCAGGGCGGCGTCGACTGGATGTAGGTCGGGCACTTGTAGGAGTAGCTGGCCTGGAAGATGTGCTTGTTCCAGGGCACGTGCTTGCTGTCGCCGTCCTTGTAGCGACGGAAGTTCAGTTGCTGGCTATCGGATTTCTCGTTGGTGGCCGACATCGTTGTCTCCTTGTAATCCTTAATCGTTGCTGCCGAGCTTGATTGCCGTGCTGACGAGCTGGTGCACGCCGCCGACCATGCCGCGGTTGAACTTGTAGTAGGGCAGGACCTTGGTGAACTGCGCCTTGCAGATGGCGCAGATGGTCGCCATGAAATTCACGCCGTCGCGATCCACCACTTGCTTGAGCGCCTCCATGCGCGGCAACGCGCCCTTGACGCGCAGCTCGAGCAGTTCGTCGGTGAGGAGCCCGCCGCCGCCGCCGCAGCAGAAGGTGGCCTCGTGCGTCGTGCCGGGCGCCATCTCGACGTATTTATTGGCCACCGCCTTGATGATCGAGCGCGGGATCTCGAATTGCCCGCCGGGCGCGTCGCCCATGCGCGAGGCGCGCGCCACGTTGCAGGAGTCGTGGAAGGTGACGATGCGGTGGTCGTTGGCTTCCTTGTCGAACTTCAGCGCACCTTGCTGGATCAGGTCCCAGGTCACCTCGCAGATGTGCGCCGGCTGCTTGTAGCGGTGGTCGAGCTGCTTCTGCAGTTCGATGGCGAAGGGGTCGGTCGCGCCGGCGCCGACGCCGGTCAGCGTGTTCCAGAAGCTGTAGGCGACGCGCCAGGCGTGGCCGCACTCGCCGACGACGATGCGCTTGACGCCGAGCTCGAGCGCCGCCTCGCGGATGCGCAGGGCGATCCTGCGCAACTGGTCGTAGTTGCCGATGAACATGCCGAAGTTGCCGGCCTCCGAGGCCTTCGAGGACAGCGTCCACGAGACGCCGGCGGCGTGGAAGACCTTGGCGTAGCCGATCAGGCTGTCGATGTGCGGCTCGGCGAAGAAGTCGGCCGAGGGGGTCACCAGCAGGACCTCGGCGCCCTGCACGTCCATCGGGAATTTGACGTCGACCCCGGTGTCTTCCTTGACGTCCTCCTCGAGGCCCTGCAGGGTGTCTTCCAGCGCCGGGCCGGGCAGGCCGAGGTTGTTGCCGATCTTGTGCACCTTGCCGATGATCTCGTTCGAGTACTTCTGGCCGTAGCCGATCGAATCGAGGATTTCGCGGCCGGCCATGGTGATCTCGGCGGTATCGATGCCGTAGGGGCAGAAGACCGAGCAGCGGCGGCACTCGGAGCACTGGTTGTAGTACTTGTACCAGTCGTCGAGCACTTCGCGCGTCAGCTCGGTGGCGCCGACCAGTTTCGGGAACAGCTTGCCGGCCAGGGTGAAGTGGCGGCGGTAGACGCCGCGCAGCAGGTCCTGGCGCGCCACCGGCATGTTCTTCGGGTCGCTGGTGCCGAGGAAGTAGTGGCACTTGTCGGTGCACGCGCCGCAATGCACGCAGGAATCGAGATAGACCTTGAGCGAGCGGTACTTCTTCAGCAACTCGCCGAGGCGGCCGATGGCCTTCGCCTCCCAGTCCGGCACCAGCTCGCCGGGGAAGCCGATGGCCGCATTGATCTTGTCGGAGGCGACGTAGGGCTTGCTCTCCGCCATGGCGTCCGGCCGCAATGCCGGGATGGCGGGGAATTCCTTCAGTTCCGGTGTCGTGAATTCGGCGGCGGCCATGGCGTCCTCAGTTCTTCTCCAGTTCGGCCGCCCACGGCGCCAGATGGCGCTTCTCGCGCGGGTCGTCGGCCTGGTTCCGGCTGGGCGAGAAGAACACGCCCGGCGCGTGCAGCAGCTTGCTGAAGGGGAAGACGATCATCAGCGCTGCCACCAGGGTGAGGTGTACGTAGAGGCCGATGTCGGCGGGCAGCGGCTGGATGTCGAAGCGCATCAGGCCGAGGAAGAAGGCCTTCACGCCGACGATGTCGGTGTGCATGAGGAACTTCATGCCCAGCCCCGAGAGGCCGATGCCCGCCAGCAGGGCCAGCATCAGGTGGTCGGACGGCGTCGAGATGTAGCGGATGCGCTCGACGAGGAAGCGGCGGCCCCACAGGCCGATGAGGCCCGCGACCATGGCGAAACCGGCGTAGAGGCCGAAGGGCTGCACCCAGCCGACCCAGAACCAGACCGGCTCGGTGAAGTAGCGCAGGTGGCGCAGGAGCACCAGCAGCAGCGCGCCGTGGAAGAGGATGCCGAAGGCCCAGATCCACAGATTGGACTTGAACAGGCTCTCGAACAGCGCCACTTCGCGCAGCATGCGCAGCACGACGCCGCCGGTGCCGGTCGGGGCGGGCGTGGTGGGGATCTTCAGCGGTGCCGGCGTGCGGTAGTAGTCCGCGATCTTGTACGCCAGGCCGGCGACGAGGATCGCCGTGGCGGCGTAGAAGATGACGGCGAAGAAGATCGTGGCTGCGCTCATGGGCGGAGTTCGGTCCTGGCGTCGGGTGGCCCACTCCGGTCGTCCCCGCGCAAGCGGGAACCCAGTGCGAGGACTGGATTCCCGCTTGCGCGGGAATGACGAACCGAGGGCGCGCTTCCCGGAGTTAGACGCAGCCGGTCGGCTTGGGCAGGCCGGCGATCTTGCACGCCTGCTTGGCCGGGCCGTAGGGGAACAGCTCGTACAGGTACTGGCTGTTGCCCTTCTCGGCGCCCAGCTTCTTGCCGATGGCCTTGGTCAGCACGCGCACGGCCGGGGCGATCTGGAACTCGTTGTAGTACTCGCGCAGGAAATTGATGACCTCCCAGTGCTGGTCGGTCATGTTGACGTTCTCCTGCTCGGCAAGGATCTTGGCGACGTCCTCGTTCCACTCGTTCAGGTCGACCAGGTAGCCTTCCTCGTCGGTCTCGTAGCTCTTGCCATTCACTTCGATAGCCATGGTGGGTCTCCTAAAAAAACTGTTATAGCCAGGATTGGCAGGTGGCGTGTTCCGTCACGAGATCGACGAAACCGCCGTAATCGACCAGATTGACGCCGTCCAGGACGCGATCGGCCATGCCGCGCGCCTCCAAGTCGGGCTTCAGCGCATAGACCTTCAATTGGCCCATGGCCTGCTTCAGCTTGCCGGCGGCGGCGTTGTCGTTCGTGGCGGCGTAGACACCGTCCTCGATGAGGAGCAGGGAGCCGCCCTGCGCCGTGGCGAGGCAGGTGTCCAGCGAGTTGCGGTCCAGCGGCGACTTGTTCACGATGTGCAGCATGTCTCGTTCCCTTTTCAGAAGCTCAGGACGATGTCCTGGGTTTCCATCAGCTTGCCGATCTCGGTGCGGCTGAGCACCTCGACCGGCACGCACATGTCGTCTTCGGTGAGGCCGCGCGCTTCCAGGGCCTCCTTCTCGACGTAGAGCTTGTTGATGTCATAGTCGTCCAGGGCGCGGTAGGTCGGCTGGAAGCTCTTCACCTCGATGCCCTTGGTGTTCCAGCCCTTCTTCAACTGGTACACGCCGTCGTCGAGGAAGGCCAGGCTGACGTCCTGGTCGAAGGCGGCGGCGATCAGCACCACTTCGAGCGATTCCAGCGCATAGATGGTGCCGTGCGGCGCCTTGCGGTTCACGTACATGAATTTCTTGATTTGCCCTTCGCTCATTGCGCGCTCCTCAATCGCCGAATGTGACCAGACGGTCGGCCTGGATGCCGGCCTCGATCAGCTGTCCCAGCCCCGAGATGCGGAAGCCGGGCGCCAGGTTCTCGTCTTTGATGCCGCGGCGCAGGGCTGCCGCCACGCACACCACCAGGTCGATGCCGTGATCCTGGGCCAGCTTGGTCCAGCGGTTCACGATGTGGCGATCGTCCTGCGGCGGCTCGGTCAGGCGCGTCGAGTTGTTCACGCCGTCGTGGTAGAAGAACACCCGGCTGACCTGGTGTCCCTTCTCGATGGCGGCGCGAGCGAACAGGTAGGCGCTGTCCGTCGCCTGGTGCGTGTAGGGGCCTTCGTTGATGAGGATGCCGATCTTCATGGCCTCTCCAGGTTATATGCGGATCAGAAGCGGATGTGCGCCGAGGCGTTCAGGTTGGAACGTGAGCCGCGCCAGTCGTCGATCATGTACTTGGTGAAGGGCAGACCGGTCTTCTCGAAGAAGCGCGGCCAGCCGATGCGATCGATCCAGTCGGCCATGCGCTCCCACGGGCGGCCGTCCGCCTTGTAGGCCATGAGGATCTTGCGAACCACCTCGTTGACCTCGGGCCAGCGCGGGGCGTTGTTGGGCAGGCCGGCGGCGACCATCTTGTGGAAGGTCGGCTTGCTGCGCGCGTTGGAGTTCTTGCCGCCGACCCAGATGGCGAGCTTGGAGTGCTCCGGATCGTTGATCTGCATGGGCGGGCAGGGGGGATAGCAGGCGCCGCAGCAGATGCACTTCTTCTCGTCGACTTCCAGCGAAGGCTTGCCGTTCACCAGGGCCGGGCGGATGGCCGCCACCGGGCAGCGCGCCACGACGGCCGGGCGCTCGCAGACGTTGGCGACGAGGTCGTGATTGATCTTCGGCGGCTTGGTGTGCTGGACGATGACGGCGATGTCGGCCTGGCCGCCGCAGTTGATCTCGCAGCAGGAGGTGGACAGGCGCACGCGGTTGGGCATCTCCTCGTTCTTGAACTCGTCGTAGAGCGCGTCCATCATGGCCTTGACGACGCCGGAGGCGTCGGTGCCGGGGATGTCGCAGTGCAGCCAGCCCTGGGTGTGCGCCACCATCGAGACCGAGTTGCCGGTGCCGCCGACGGGGAAGCCGTTCTTCTCCAGTTCGGCGATCAGGGGGGCGACCTTCTTCTCGTCGGCGACGATGTACTCGATGTTGGAGCGGATGGTGAAGCGCACGCGGCCCTCGGCAAACTGGTCGGCGATGTCGCACAGCTTGCGGATGGTGTAGACGTCCATCTGGCGCTGCGTGCCGGCACGCACCGACCAGACCTCGGCGCCGCTGTGGGAGACGTGATGCAGCACGCCCGGGCGCGGCCGGTCGTGGTATTTCCAGTTGCCGTAGTTGGCGATGAGCGCGGGATGGAGGAACTTCTTGTTGTCGAGGAAGTGCTCGACCGGCTTGCGAGGTTGCGACATGGTGTGTCTCCGTCAGTCTGTTCGTTCGTGGTTCGCGTCCGTCTCGTCAGTTCAGGCCGCCGCCTTCTTGGCGTTGACCTTCGCGACCTCCTCGTCCCAGCCATCCATGCGCACGTAGGGATTCATGCGCGGGCTGTTGACCATGGCCGGGTCGACGTCGAGGCCGATGCCCTCGAGGAAATTGACCAGGCCGATGCGCTCGATCATCTCGCCGGTGCGCTCGTGCTCCAGTGCGTTCTCGGCGAAGAAGTCGATGATGGTCTGGGCCAGCTCGACGAGCTGCTCGTAGTCCTCGTCGTTCTTGAGCGACATGAAGGGAACGACGACGGTGCCCATCGTCGCGCCGATCTTGAGGTGGCTCTTGCCGCCGACGAGGATGGTGGCGCCCTTGTCCTTGCCCGCCGCCAGCGCGCCGGTCATGACGTTGATGCAGTGCATGCAGCGCACGCAGTCCTTGTTGTTGATCTCCAGTGCCTGCGTGTCGTTGACGGCGACGCTGGAAACATGCGCGTCCTTGGAGACCGACTTGATCTCCTTCAGCTGGATGGCGCGGGTCGGGCACATGCCGACGACGTCGTTCACCAGCTCGTTCATGCCGTGCTTGGCGAACCACTGCCTGGCCAGCTTCTCGTCGGTGCGCATGTTGTCGCGCCAGGTGCCGATGATGGCCATGTCCGAGCGCTGGATGGAGTTCATGCAGTCGTTCGGGCAGCCGGAGAACTTGAACTTGAACTTGTAGGGCAGGGCCGGGCGATGGATGTCGTCGAGGAAGCGGTTGATGACCATGTGGTGGGCCTTCGCCTCGTCGTAGCACGACTGCTCGCAGCGCGCGGCGCCGACGCAGGACATGCCGGTGCGCACGGCGGGGCCGGCGCCGCCCAGGTCGAAGCCCATGGCGTTGACCTCTTCCCACGCCGCCTGCACGTTCTCGGTGGTGCAGCCCTGCAACATGATGTCGCCGGTCTGGCCATGCAGGGCGATCAGGCCGGAGCCGTATTTCTCCCAGATGTCGCAGAACTTGCGCAGGGTGTCCGTGTCGTAGTGCCAGCCCGCCGGCGGCATCACGCGAATGGTGTGGAACTCGGCGGCATCCTTGAAGACGGCTTGGTCCTTCTCGTCCTTGATTTCCGTGAAGCGGGGGATGATGCCGCCGCCGTAGCCGAAGACGCCGACCGTGCCGCCCTTCCAGTAACCCTTGCGGGTCTTGTACGAGTGCTCCAGGTGGCCGAGCAGGTCGACGACGTAATCCTTGTCCTTCGCCAGGCGCTTCAGGCCGGTGACGAAGCTGGGCCACGGGCCCGATTCCAGCTGGTCGAGATTGGGCGTATCGTGCAGTTTCTTAGCCATGATTTTGTCTCCGATGCTAAGGTTTGTCGGTGCTGCTGCTGGGCGGCTCAGGTCTATAAGTTGGCGCTGATGTTACGCATGGTGCACTGCGATGGACTATCTCCCGTGGGGGTAGGAGGCACCTACCCGAAAGGGGTATGTCGCAACACGCCATGCCGGTTATAGGCGTGGGACAGGGGCAGGGGGCATATTCGGTTTCGGTTCGGTTCCCAGTTACCGGTTGCCGGTTGTCAGAGAAGGCAAACACTGGATTTGACTGGCAACTGGCAACCGACATCTGGCAACCGAATGCATGGACGAAAAGGAAAAACTTACCCTTCTGGACAAGTTCACCGCCCCGATCTGGGGACAGGAGATCGAGTTGCAGCAGGTCGAATATCTGGCCGGCGGCACGCCCATGCTTCGCCTGCGCATCCGCGAGAAGAAGCGCTTTACCATATTTGACATAGACACCCAGACCGCCGCGCGCTGGGGCGGGGCCATGAAGGAGTGGGCCGAGAAGCAAAAATGAAAAGCAGAAATGAGCGTCGTTGACATCAGCTTCGAGGTCCGCTGCGAGCGGCTGCCACGCGATCATGGCTATGTGCTGTTTCGCGCCCTGGCCGACGCAATCGACTGGCTGGAAGGGGACGATTCGGTCGGCGTGCATCCGCTGCACGGTTCCACCAGCACCGGCGGCGCACTGTTGCTTGGGCGCCGCGCCCGCCTCCTGATCCGCATGTCCTCGGCGCGGGCCGAGCAGGCGATGGCCCTATCCGGCCGCCGCCTGGAGGTGGGTAACGGGCTGGAGATCGGTCCGGGGCGCGTGCGCGAGCTGATGCCGCATGCCACGGTGCATTCGCATTTCGTCAGCACCGGCAGCAGCGACGAAACGGAGTTCCTCGGCCGGGCGGCGGCCGAGTTGCGCCAGGCCGGCCTGCCGGAGCGCATGATCTCCGGCCGGGCACATGCGATGGATACGCCGGGTGGCACGATGCACGGCTTCAGTCTGATGCTGCACGGCCTGACGCCGGCGCAGTCGCTGGCCGTGCAGGCGCGTGGCCTGGGCGAGGGGCGCAAGCTCGGCTGCGGCATCTTCGTGCCGCACAAGTCGATCGTCGCCGTCGGCGACGCGGAATGAATAACGGACAATCTGGAGAAAAGCGAGGAGATATGAACACCAAACCTACCGTCACGCTGGACATGAGCGGTCTGTCCTGTCCGGCGCCGCTGATTGGCGCCAAGAAGATCGTCGACGACATGGAGGCCGGGCAGACCCTGCTGCTGGTCTCGGACTGCCCCGGCACCTCGGACGACCTCTTCGCCTGGGCGCGCCACACCGGCAACGAGGTTGCCGTGAAGGAGAAACTCGGGGACAACAAGACCGCCTACCTGATCACGCGCGGCAGCGCCGAGTCGACGCACAAGGCCAACGTCACACTCGACGTGCGCGGCGTGTCCTGCCCGGGGCCCATCCTCGAAGCGAAGAAGATGCTCGACGGCATGATGTCCGGCGAAATCCTGCTGCTGGTGAGCAACTGCCCCGGCACCCCGGCCGACGTCGATTCGTGGGTGAAGACCACGGCGCTGGAACTGGTCGACCGCTTCGAGATCGCGCGCGGCTCGTTCGAGTTCTACCTGCGCAAGAAATAATTCCCAACGTAACAACGGAGACAACCATGAGCTACACCATCAACGGCGAAGAGAAGGAAACCGACGCCGACGGCTACCTGGTCGAGGCGGACTTCAGCGACGAGGCCGTCGCCGTCATCGCCGAGGCCGAGGGCGTTGCCCTCACCGACGACCACTGGAAGATCATCAACTACATGCGCGACAAGTACCGCGAGGACGGCCACACGCCCAGCTTCCGCAACTTCATGAAGGACATGGCGGAGCTGATGCCGGAAGCCGACTCGAAGGTCATGTACGACCTCTTCCCGAAGGACGGCCCGGCCAAGCAGGCGGTGAAGATCGCCGGCCTGCCCAAGCCGTTCGGAAAAGGCGGCTATTGATCCCCCACCCCCCGGCCCCCGCCCCGGGGCGGGGGAGCCCACAAGCTCGCTGCGCTCGGTTGTCACGGGTCGCGCTCACCGACGAGCACTGGCAGGTGATCCGCTTCATCCGCGACTTCCACGTCGAGCACCGGGTGCAGCCGCAGGTGGGCGTCATGATCAGGCATTTCGCCGCAGCGTGGGGGGCGCAGCGCGGCAGCAACCACTACCTGCACGAGATCTTCCCGCGCGGCGGCCCGCAGAAGCAGGGCAACCGCCTCGCCGGCATCCGCCGCACCAAGGGCGAGCACTGATGGCGGTCCGCATCCGCAGCCGCTTCCACGCCGGCGGGCGCGAACGCACCATGGCGGAGCTGGCCAGCGCCATCGCCGCGCTGTCGTGGAAGCTGGCCGTCGATTCGATCAAGCGCATGCGCGAGGCGCAGTTCGACATCGACATCGGACGGCCCTATTTCGACTACGTCGTCGAGACCATGGCCTTCCACGCCCACTACGCCGACCGCGTCGCCTTCGAGAAGCTGTCGCCCGAGCAGCGCGCCGAGTTCACCACGGCGCTGGCCAGGCGCATGGCCGAATTCATCGAGGACAACTCCGGCATGCTGCTCGCGACGACCGAGCCCGGCGCCTGCCGCCGGCATTTCCTCGAAGTGTTCAACGCCGCCGGCGCCGACTACGCCGACTACGGCCTCGATGCCAAAGGCCCGGACTTCGGCTTCCGCCGCGCCTACGCCGGGCGCGTGCGCGAGGGCATGCCGGAGAAGGACAAGACCTGGGTGTACGACCAGGTCATGGAGATCGAGGTGCCGGAAGGCGTGCAGGCGATCAAAAGGACCCTCGATGGCCTATTCGGCGGCGAGGAGAAACCGCGGCGCGCGCGCGAGGGGATGTCCGGAGAATGATCCCGGCGCATTTCAACCTCGACAACGCCGCCGCCTACGCGGCCTGGCGCGATCGCAAGCTCGCCGGCCATCCGCGCACACTGGGTGAATTGCTGGTCGAAGTGGACGATCCGCGCACCCTCTCGCGCGCCGAGCGCGAGGCGCTGCTGGCGCGCTGCGCGGTGGCCAACATGGCGCTCTATGCATCGCGCACGGGCACGGATCCCGACAAGGACATCCCGCGCCTGCTCGGCCGCCAGCTGGGCCTCGTCAATCTCGACGCCAACCGGCTCGCCGACGACGACGGCATCTCGCCGCTGGCGGTGGCGCCGGCCGGCACGCGCACCGAGTTCATTCCGTACACCGACCGCGGCATCAAGTGGCACACCGACGGCTACTACAACACGCTCGAGCGCCAGGTGCGCGGCCTGCTGCTGCACTGCGTGCAGAGCGCCGCCGGCGGCGGCGGCAATCAGCTGATGGACCACGAGATCGCCTACATCCTGCTGCGCGACGAGAACCCCGATTACATCCGCGCCCTGATGGCGCCGGACGCCATGACCATTCCACCGCGGCTGGAGGACGGCGCGGTGGCACGTGCGGCGCAGCCGGGGCCGGTGTTCAGCGTATATCCGGATGGGCATCTCCACATGCGCTACACGGCGCGTACGGTGAGCATCGAGTGGCACGACGATCCTGCGACGAAGGGCGCCGTCGCCGCGCTGGAACGCCTGCTCGCCGACGCGGACAGCCCGTACGTTTTCCGCGGCCGCCTCGAGCCGGGCATGGGCCTCGTCTGCAACAACGTCCTGCACGACCGCGCCGCCTTCAGCGATTCCGAAACGCGCAAGCGCCTGCTCTACCGCGCCCGCTACTACGACCGCATCGCCGACGCGCCGTACCAATGATGACCATCCCCCTGGCCCCGTTCCCGTGGACGGGGGTAACGACGGTTCAGCCGCTGCGCGGCTTCCGTGTCGTTGACTTCAGCCCAACTAGGGGCGGCCCGGCGTTGGACTGGGACTGACTTTTGATGGAATCCGCCCCGCGCGAAATTGCCACCCCTTACCGGCCGATCCCGCTCGAGGTGCCGGAGGGCATGAAGCCCAACGAGTTCTTCAACTCCGCCGAGAACCTCGCCGACCTGGTGCACAACAACGGCCTGCTGGCGAACCCGGAAGGGCTGCTCTTCTACCGCAAGGCGATCGGGCACTCCAACCTCTTCGACGGCTCGATCATCTACAACACCTCGCAGAAGATCCTCGACCCGCTCGGCCGCCCGGTGCGCCGCACCCAGGTGCCGGAGCCGGTGCGGCACGTCTGGAGTCGCATGAACCGCATCGCCATCGAGTTCATGCTCGAGCGCTACCCGGATCCGGCGCGCCACCTCGTCCTGGCCGGCGAGGCCAGCCTCGACGCCACCTGGCCGCTCACCGCGCCCGGCGTGCCCTCGATCCGCATGCTGCACAACCACTTCATCGTCTTCGACAAGGATGACCTCGCCGCCGCCGCCCATGCCGATCCCGACAACCCCAACCTCACCGACGGCGGCCAGCATTCGCTGTTCCAGGCGCACATGCGCGAGTGCTACCGCGCCTTCTTCGCCGGACTGGATCTCAAGCTGCTGGCGCCGTGCGAGCGCGGCGAGTGCCGCCTGGCTCTGACCGGCTACCCGCAGGGCCTGCCGAGCTGGGAGGTGAAGGGCGGCGCGGCGGGGCTGGCCGAGGTGCGCTTCTGGCAGGAGTACGACACGCTGCTGAAGGGATTCCTCGACTTCTACCGCAGTTTCTTCAGCCAGGTATCGACGCGCAATGCGCCGATGCTGCCGGATCTTTACTTCCCGGCGCTGGTCGAGGAGCGGCTGCTCTTCGACAACGACTTCCTCGCCACCGCGAAGATGGTGCGCAGCCGCTGCATCCGGGACGCGCGCTACGCCAACGCCATCCGCTGGCAGCCCGCCTTCAAGCAGCTCATCTATCGCAATGATGCGGGCCAGCTGATCGTCACCATCAGCCAGAACTCGATCGGCAACGCCATTACCGAGCTGCTCGGCGTGGTGGTGAAGCGCGTGCCGGACGCCGACGCCTATGCGCGCGCCGAGCCAGGGCTGCTGGAGCAGTTGTTCGAACTGCGCCGGCGCTTCGTCGCGGCCGACCTCGGCGAGGGCATCGAAACGCCGTTCTGGCCGGCGCAGTAGCTCAGGCCAGACAATCCGCCAGCGGCGCGATGCGGTAGCCGGCCGCCTGCAGACCTTCGCGCAACGCCCGCGCTGTTTCCACGGCTTCCGCGTTGTCGCCGTGCACGCAGATGCTGCCGGCGCGCACCGGAAGTCGCATGCCATTCACGCTGACGATCGAAGCTTCCTCGAGCATGCGCAGCACATGGGCGAGGCTCGCTTCCGCGCCGTGGACCATGGCGTCGGGCCGGCTGCGCGGCACGAGTTGGCCGTCGTCGAGATAGGCGCGGTCGGCGAAGAGTTCCTCCACCACCGGCAGGCCGACTTCGCGCCCGGCGGCGGCGAGCTGCGACAGCGCCGGCGCCAGCAGGACGAGCGACGTGTCGCAGGCGGCAACGGCGTGGCAGACGGTGCGCGCGAGATCGAGATCGGCGCAGGCGGCGTTGTTGAGCGCGCCGTGCGGCTTGACGTGGGCCAGCGCCATGCCCGCCGCCTTCGCCGTGCCGGCCAGTGCGCCGATCTGGTAGATGATCGCGGCTTCCAGTTCGTCGGGCGCCATGTCCATGCGGCGGCGGCCGAAGCCCTGCAGGTCGGGGTAGGCGACGTGCGCGCCGACCTCGATGCTGCGCTCGCGCGCCAGGCGCAGCGTGCGCAGCATCACCAGCGGGTCGCCGGCGTGGAAGCCGCAGGCGACATTGGCCGAGGCGACGATGCCGAGCAGCTCGGCGTCGGCACCCATGGTCCAGGCGCCGAAACTCTCGCCGAGGTCGGCGTTCAGGTTGATGCACTTCTTCATGATTCGTCTCCTTCCGCACCATCGTACAGCGTGCCGCTGATCAGATTGGCCGAATACAGCGCTTCCTCGTCGATGGCGCCGGCCGGCACGTGCGGCGCGATGCCGTCGATCCAGGCGGCGAGGCGCGCCTGCTGCGCGCGCAATGCCGCCACCGCTTCCGCGCGCGTGGCGAAGGCGAAGCGCAGTCGCTCGCCCGGCAGCAGGTGCGCCAGCCGCGGCAGGTCGGCGCGGATCGCCGTGGCGATCTTTGGGTAGCCGCCGACGGTCTGGCAGTCGGGGAGCAGCAGGATCGGCTGTCCGTCCGGCGGCACCTGGATGGCGCCGGGCGCGACCCCGTCCGAGACTATTTCATCGCCGAAGCGCGGGTCGTGTTCCAGCCGTGGCCCCTGCAGGCGCAGGCCCATGCGGTCGGCGTCGCGGCTGACGATGAATTCTTCTTCGACCAGCGCGCGCAGCGCCTCAGGCACGAAGTTGTCGTCCTGAGGGCCGGGCAGCAGGCGGATCGGGCCGCTTTCGTGCAGGAAGGCGGCCTGCCTGCGCTCGGGGCCTTGCACTTCCGCCGCTCCGACCGGCAGCCGGTCGCACGGCGCGAGCGCGCGCCCGGCGAGGCCGCCCATGCCGGCGCGCAGGTGGGTGGCGCGGCTGCCGAGCAGCGGCGGCGTGGCGATACCGCCGGAGAAGGCGAGGTAGGCGACGCCGCCGCGCACGGCGCCGATCTTCAACTCGTCGCCTTCCTCCAGCGTGACGCTCTGCCACGGCGCAATAGTCAGTCTGCGCGACACGGCGCACATTACTTCACCCTTGGCCGCGCCGGCCAGCGCCACGCGCACGCGGCCGCCGGCGACGCGCAGGCGCGGCCCGGCCAGGCGCAACTCCAGCGCGGCGGCTTTCGGCGCATTGCCGACCAGCGCGTTGGCGCAGGCGAACAGGGCAGGATCGAGCGCGCCAGACAGGGCGACGCCGAAGCGGCGATGGCTCGGGCGGCCGGCGTCCTGCACCGTCGTGGCGAGGCCGCCGTCGAGCACCTCGATCAGCGCGGCCACGGCGCCTCCGGCGCGACGAGAAACGCCGCGCGATCGAGACGGCCTGCCGCCTCCTCCGCCTCGAGCCGGGCGCACTCGGTTGCGTCGATCGCTTGCCACATCGCTTCGTCGCCGGGCGCGAAAAGGGCCGGCGCCGGCCGGCGCACGTCGAACAGGGCAAGAGGCGTGCGGCCGAGCAGGCGCCAGCCACCCGGACTGGCGAAAGGGTAGATGGCGCACAGCGTGCCGGTCACCGCCAGGCTGCGCGCCGGCACCTGCTTGCGCGGCGTCGCCAGGCGCGGCATGGCGAGTTCCTCGGGCAGGCCGCCCATGTAGGGAAAGCCCGGCATGAAGCCGAGCATGTAGACGCGGAACACGGCGGCCGTCATGCGCGCCACGATGGCTTCTGCGCTCGTGCCGCAACGGGCCGCTAGTTCGGCAAGGTCCGGCCCGGCTTCGCCGCCGAAGAGGACGGGGATACGCCAGCGCCGCCCCAAGACGGCGGCGGCGGGCGCGCCGGCGGCGATTTCCAGCAGGCGTTCGCCGAGCCCGTCGGCCAGCGGCGAAAGCGGATCGAAATGCACCGTGCACGAGCGGAAGGTTGGCACCCATTCGATCACGCCCGGCAGCGCCGCCCGCTCCAGGGCCTGCGCGAAGCCCATCACGCGGGCGTGCAGGGCGGGGTCGACGGCTTCGCCGAACTCGACGGTCCATGCGGCGTCGCCGAGGGGCAGGAGCTTGGGCATGCGATCAGAAGGAAGTCGCCGCGCGCGCGGCCTGGTCGTAGCGGCCGGAGAGGGTGCGCAGCACCCTCGCCAGCTCGGCCAGGCGCAGGTTCTCCTCCTCGGCGCCGGAGAAGCCCGGCATCAGGCAGGCCTCGCGCACCTCGCGATAGCGCCGGCACAGCGCCGCGCCCTGTGCCGTGGTGGAGAAGAAGACCTCCTTGCCGCGCTTGTTGCCGGAGACGAGGCCGGCCGCGGCGAGCTTCTTCAGCGAATAGGAAACGACGTGGGTGTCCTCGATGTTGAGCACGAAGCAGACGTCGGCCAGGCGTTTCTCGCGCTCGCGGTGGTTAACGTGGTGCAGCACCAGCACGTCGGTCGGCGTCATGTCCTTGTAACCGGCGGCGGCCATGCAGCGGATCATCCAGCGGTCGAAGGCGTGGCCGGCGATGATCATGCCGAACTCGAACTCGGACAGTTCGGGCGACTTCTCCGAGACGAGGTGGGAGGACGAGACGATGCGCTGTGCCGCCTCGGCAAGGGATTTCGGCGCGGCGGGCGTGGGGGCGCGGGAGGGGGTGCGCTTGCGGGCCATGGCGGCTCCTTCCATACTGGACAGGGAGCATTGTAAAAATGATGTTGACAATGTGTCAATAAATTATTAACGTTTCGCCCACGTTTTACAAAAAACCCCCTTCAACCCGCAAAGCCCGAGGAGGATCTATGAAGCAGAGAAGCGTGATGTCGCTGTTGGCCGGGGCCGCCCTGGCGCTGAGTGCGGCCGGTGCCGCGGCGCAGACCAAGTGGGACATGCCGACCGGCTACCCGGCGGCCAACTTCCACACCGAGAACATCCAGCAGTTCGTCGCCGACGTGGACAAGGCGAGCGGCGGCAAGCTGAAGATCACCGTGCATGCGGGCGGCTCGCTCTTCAAGGCCAACGAGATCAAGCGCGCCGTGCAGGGCGGCCAGGCGCAGATCGGCGAGGTGCTGATCTCCAACTTCTCCAACGAGGACGCGATGTACGGCGTCGACACCATCCCCTTCCTCGCCACCAGCTACGCCGAGGCGAAAAAACTATGGACCGCCTCGAAGTCCGCCACCGAGGCGCGCCTGGCCAAGCAGGGCATCAAGGTGCTGTATTCCGTGCCGTGGCCGCCGCAGGGCATCTTCTCGGCGAAGCCGATTGCCGCGGCGGCCGACCTGAAGGGCGCCAAGTGGCGCGCCTACAACCCCAACACCAGCCGCATCGCCGAGTTGGTCGGGGCGCAGCCCGTCACCATCCAGGCCGCCGAACTTTCCCAGGCGCTGGCCACCGGGGCGGTGTCCGCCTTCATGACCTCCGGCGCCACCGGCTTCGACAGCAAGGTGTGGGAGCAGGTCAAGTTCTTCTACGACACCCAGGCCTGGCTGCCGAAGAACCTCGTCATCGTCTCGCAGAAGGCCTTCGATGCCCTCGACAAGCCGACGCAGGAGGCGGTGCTCAAGGCCGCCGCCGAGGCCGAGGCGCGCGGCTGGAAGACGAGCGAGGAGAAGACCAACTTCTATCTCGAGCAGCTGGCCAAGAACGGCATGAAGGTCGAGGCGCCCTCGGCCCAGTTGAAGGCCGACATGAAGAAGGTCGGCGACACCATGATCGCCGACTGGGCCAAGCAGGCCGGCGCCGACGGCCAGGCCGTGCTCGACGCTTTCCGCAAGTAAGGCGGCGTGACGGGACGCCCGCCGGCGCGGCGGCGTCCCGTCTTGCAAAGGGGGACTCATGCGTGCGCAGCTCGACCGCCTGTTCACCTGGGCTGGCTGGCTCGCCGGCCTGTTCATGATCGCCACGCTGGCGACGGTGCTGGCCTCGATCTTCGGCCGCCTCTTCGCCATCCGTGTGCCCGGTGTCGATGCCTATGCCGGCTATTGCATGGCGGCCGCGGCGTTTCTTGCCCTGGCGCACACGCTGCGGCGCGGCGAGCACATCCGCGTCACGCTCATCCTCAGCCATGTTGGGCCGCGGGCGAACCGCGCGCTGGAGATCTTCTGCCACGGCGCGGCCTTGCTGCTAGCCGGCGCGCTGGCGTGGTTTTCCGTGCGCCTGGTGTGGCAGTCGTGGACATTCCACGACATTTCCACCGGGCTCGACGCCACGCCGCTGTGGATCCCGCAGCTCGGCATGGCGGCGGGCACCCTGCTGTTCTTCCTCGCCTTTGCCCAGGACCTCTTTGATCTCCTGCGCGGCAAGGACCTGCGCATCGAGCGCGAGGGCGGCGAGCCGGCGCATATCGAATAGGGGGCGCGCCTGGAACTCGTCATCACCTTCGGCCTGATCGTCCTGCTTTTCGTCCTGCTCGGCTCGGGCGTGTGGATCGGCCTGGCGCTGACCGGCGTGGCCTGGATCGGCATGGAGCTGTTCACCTCGCGCCCCGTCGGCGACAGCATGGCGGTGACCATCTGGGGCGCCTCCTCGTCGTGGACGCTGACCGCGCTGCCGCTGTTCGTCTGGATGGGCGAGATCCTCTTCCGCACCAAGCTTTCCGAGGACATGTTCAAGGGCCTCGCGCCCTGGCTGGATCGCCTGCCGGGGCGGCTGCTGCACACCAACATCATCGGCTGCACCATCTTCGCCGCCGTCTCCGGTTCGTCCGCCGCGACCTGCGCCACCATCGGCAAGATGACCCTGCCCGAGCTGAAGAAGCGCGGCTACCCGGAAACAATCACCATCGGCACGCTGGCCGGCGCCGGCACGCTGGGCCTGCTCATTCCGCCCTCGATCATCATGATCGTCTACGGCGTCACCGCCAATGTATCCATTGCCCAGCTCTTCATCGGTGGCGTGATTCCCGGGCTGGTGCTGGCGGGCCTCTTCATGGCCTACACCATCGCCTGGGCGCTGGCGCATCCCGGCGCGATTCCGCCGCCGGATGCACGCCTGACGTTCTTCCAGAAGGTCTATGCCTCGCGCCATCTGATCCCGGTGGTGACGCTGATTGCCGCCGTGCTGGGTTCCATTTACACCGGCATCGCTACCGCGACGGAAGCAGCCGCGCTCGGTGTCGTCGGCGCGCTAGTCATCGCAGCCGTGCAGGGCGATCTCGGCTGGAAGAATTTCCGCGACAGCCTGCTTGGCGCGACGCGCCTGTATTGCATGATCGCGCTGATCCTCGCCGGCGCCGCCTTCCTCACGCTGTCAATGGGCTACATCGGCCTGCCGCGCCACCTCGCCGAGTGGATCGGCGGACTCGGCCTTTCGCCGCTCGCGCTGATCCTCGCCCTGATGGTGTTCTACATCATCCTCGGCTGCTTCCTCGACGGCATCTCGATGGTGGTGCTGACCATGGGCGTCATCCTGCCGACGGTGGAGCGCGCCGGCATCGACCTGGTCTGGTTCGGCATCTACCTGGTGCTGGTGGTCGAGATGGCGCAGATCACGCCGCCGGTCGGCTTCAACCTGTTCGTTCTGCAGGGCATGACGAAGAAGGAGATCACCTGGATCGCGCGCCAGGCCGCGCCGATGTTCGTCCTGATGGTCGCCGCCGTCTTGCTGATCTGGTTCTTCCCCGGCATTATCACCTGGCTGCCGAAGCAGATGAACTGAAGCGGAGACGCCGATGGCCTACACCCTGCCTTCCTATCTCTCGCGCGAGAACGTCGGCCCCTGGGAGACCTACCTCGAGCAGGTCGAGCGCGTCGCGCCCCACCTCGACAAGGCGCTCGTGCCCTGGATCGAGACGCTGCGCCGGCCGAAGCGCTCGCTCATCGTCGACGTGCCGATCAAGCTCGATTCCGGCGAGGTGGCGCACTTCGAGGGCTACCGCGTGCACCACAACCTGTCGCGCGGACCGGGCAAGGGCGGCATCCGTTTCCATCCCGAGGTGACGTTGTCGGAAGTGATGGCCCTGGCGGCATGGATGACCATCAAGAACGCCGTCGTGCAGGTGCCCTACGGCGGCGCCAAGGGCGGCATCCGCGTCGACCCGAAACGGCTCTCGCTCGCCGAGCTCGAGCGCCTGACGCGCCGCTACACCAGCGAGATCAACATCCTGCTCGGCCCCGACCGCGACATTCCGGCGCCCGACGTGAACACCAACGAGCAGGTGATGGCCTGGATCATGGACACGTATTCCATGAACCAGGGCCGCACCGCCACCGGCGTCGTCACCGGCAAGCCGCTCTCGCTCGGCGGCAGCCTCGGCCGACGCGACGCCACCGGCCGCGGCGTCTTCGTCACCGCGCGCGAGGCGGCGCGCAGGATCGGCCTGCCGATCGAGGGTGCGCGCATCGCCGTGCAGGGCTTCGGCAACGTCGGCGAGGCGGCGGCGCGCATCTTCGCCGAGCACGGCGCCAAGGTCGTTGCGCTGCAGGACGAGAGCGGCTCCCTCCAGTGCGACTCCGGCATCGACCTCGCCGGGTTGCGCGCGCACTGCGCACAGGCGGGCGGCTTCGGCGGCTTTGCCGGCGCCGAGGCGATCCCGGCGGAGGCATTCTGGCGGGTGCCCTGCGACTTCCTCGTCCCCGCCGCCGTCGAGAACCAGATCACCGAGGCCAACGCCGGCGCCCTCCGCGCGCGCATCGTCGTCGAGGGCGCCAACGGGCCGACCACGCCGGCCGCCGACCTCATCCTGCAGGAGCGCGGCGTCATGGTCGTGCCCGATGTCGTCGCCAACGCCGGCGGCGTCACGGTGAGCTACTTCGAATGGGTGCAGGACATCTCCAGCTTCTTCTGGAGCGAGGCCGAGATCAACCAGCGCCTCGACCGCATCATGGCGGAGGCCTTCAACGGCATCTGGGAGGTGGCCCAGGCGCGCTCGCTGACGCTGCGCACCGCCGCCTTCGTCGTCGGTTGCAGCCGGGTGCTCGAGGCACGCGCCCTGCGCGGGCTGTATCCCTGAGCGCCCCCGCCCGCGCCGTTTCGTGAGCAATTGTTAGCCGGGCGCTGCCGGCAACACCCCGTTACAAAGCCTTGGTCACCCGCGGCCGCGCCGCGCGTTGTTTTCATCGTCGACCACCCCAGATCCGCGCCGATGGCGGCGCGGACGAAACGGAGAGCCGTGATGAAAACGCAACGCTGGCCGCGCCTCGCCCTGATGGCCGCGGCCCTGTTCCCCCTTACTCTCACCGCCTGCGTCGTCGCGCCGAGCGCGCCGACGCCCCATGCCTACTACGACCGGGTGATCGTGGCGCCGCCGCCGCCGCGTGTCGAAGTGGTCCGCGTCGCGCCCTATCCGGGCTATATCTGGATCGGCGGCTACTGGAGCTGGCACGGGCACAGCCATCAGCACCACTGGGTGCCCGGCCGCTGGGAAGCGCCGCGTCACGGCCATCGCTGGGTGCCGCACCGCTGGGAACAGCACAAGGGCCACTGGCGCGAGCACCCCGGCCGCTGGGAGCGGCACTGAAGCCTATTTCTCCTTCTTCGCCTCGAGCAGGGCCTTCAGGCCGGCGAAGGGCGAGTGGGTGGCGATGCCGCCAGCGGCTGTGCCGCCGCCGCTTCCGCCGGCCGCCTCCAGCTGGCGCTGGTGCTCGTTGTCGTGGCAGTAGAGACAAAGCAGTTCCCAGTTGCTGCCATCGCTCGGGTTGTTGTCGTGGTCGTGGTCGCGGTGGTGCACCGTCAGCTCGCGCAGGTTGGCGCGGGTGAAGGTGCGCGCGCAGCGGCCGCAGACCCACGGGTAGATCTTCAAGGCCTGCTCGCGGTAGCCCTGCTCGCGCTTTTCCGCTGCGCGGCGGGCTTCGAGGACGATGCGGTCGAGCTTGTCGGTTGGCTTCATGAGGAATCGCCTTCTGCAATGCAGCACCCGTCCGCCGGGCGGGTTTCCGTCGTATTATCCGGCGGTCCGCGTTCCGATGGTGCCATGAATAAACCAGCCTTGCGCCTGCTCGTGGTCCTCCTGGCCTGGCCGCTGGCGGCGCTCGCCCAGCAGGAGGTCAGGGAAATCCCGACGCGCCCGGGCGTCACGGTGCGCTTCATCTACACCCGTGCCGAGCAGCCCGTCGCCAGCGCCGTCCTGCTGCAGGGCGGCTCCGGCGCCATCGGCATCTATCCCAATGGTTCCACCAACAGCACCGGGTTCCTCGCCACCGGTGCGGCGCGCTTCGCCAGCAACGGCATCAGCGTGGTGGTTCCTGACACACCCTCGGACCGGCGCAACCTGCACGACTTCCGTGCCACGCCGGAGCACGCCGAGGATATCGCCGCACTGATCGCCTACCTCCGGCAGCAGTCGACCGTCCCGGTCTGGGCCGTCGGCACGAGCAACGGTTCGCTCTCGGCGGCCTCGGCGGCGGCGACGCTGAAGGAGCGGGGCCCCGACGGCATCGTGCTGACGGCGGCCGTCACCAGGCCGCTCTCCGCTCAGGCGCACCTCGTCACCGATGCCCCGCTCGGAGAGGTGCGCGTGCCGGCGCTGCTGGTCCATCACCGCAGCGACGGCTGCGCGGTGACGCCCTACGATGCCATGCCGGCGCTGCTTGCCGCCCTGAAGGCCTCGCGCAAGGCCGAGCTGATCACCGTCGATGGCGGCGAGCGCGGCAGCGGCACGCCCTGCGGCGGCGGCCATCACCAGTTCCTCGGCATCGAGGAGCCGGTGACCCAGGCCATCGCCGAGTGGATCCGGCGCCACCCGCCGTCGCGATAGGGGAAAAGTCAGTCCGGGCGGGACGGCGCCGTCAGCGCCGGTACTCGCGCACCGCCGGGTTGAGGCGGTCGATGTCGGCCTGCACCTGCTCGCGGCTGCGCTCGTAGACGATCTCCCGCCCCATCACGCTGCCGGCGTAGGCCAGCCCGTTGCGCGTCGGCGACAGCTCGCACTTCATGCTGTGCTGGCCCTCGCCGAGCACCACCGTGATGCCGCCCGCCCGCTTGTTGAGGACGACGACGTCCATGGTCTGGCCGGACTGGGTGACGCGGACCTTGATCTTCTCGATGTTCATGCGATGTTCCCCCTGTGTTGTCGGGACCGCCTGCGTTGCGGATCCGCTCAGGCGCCGCCGCGAAACCGGGCCAGCAGCCGGCGGTCGCGCTTGGTCGGGCGGCCCTTCGTGTCGGCCTGCGGCAGCGGCGCCAGCCGGCGCAGTTCCGCCGCCTCGGCGCGTTTCTTCACGCTCTCCGGCGTTTCCCGGTAGAGCAGGCGGGCTTCGGCGGCCGGGCGGCGCTGCGCGTTGAAGCCCAGCACCTCCACTTCCCAATCCTCGCCCTCGGTGCGGATGTGGAGCCGGTCGCCCGGCTTCAGTTCCCGCGCCGGCTTGGCGGCGGCGCCGTTCAGCTTCACCTTGCCGCCGTCCACCGCATCGGCCGCCTGGCTGCGGGTCTTGAAGAAGCGCGCGGCCCACAGCCACTTGTCCAGGCGCATCAGGTTCTGCCCTAGTGGCGGCTGATCATGTCCAGGTCAACGTCCAGCCCGGTGACGGCATCCAGCACCTCGCCGACGATCTCGGCATCGGCGTCCGACCATTCGGCGTCGGGGTCGTCGGAGGTCGTCGCCAGGGGGGCCAAGTCGAAATCGACGAAGTTCTCGCCGATCTTGAGGACGGCAATGCCCGAGGGATGCCGGACGAGCTCCCAGTCGTCGGGCACTTCGAGCTCGGCGTGAATCTTGACGACCAGTTTTTTCATGGGATTTCCCCTCAAAAGGGCACTGTAACAGTCTTAGAAGCAGGAGAAAAATACCGATCAGTCGCAATCGCAGACGATCTTGCCACCCGTCACGCCGCTTAGATCGGCTTACTGCTGTTTTCCTGAGTTGTAATCGACAAGCTTCATCCAGTCGATCAAGCCGTTCTGGCAGAAGCGTGTTACGAACTGTGCGGTAAAGTCGTTGAGCTTGGCGGTATATATCTCTTCAAGCTCTTCGTTCCGCTCCTTGGCTTTGTGTCCGATTGGCTCGATAATGTCAGTGTAGAGCGTTTCGCTGCCACCCGAAATCAGCGTCCAGAATCGTTGCCCGCAGAGTTTCTGGTGAGTGCCTTTTTCGTAGGAATTGTCTCTTCCGTAGCAGCAGCCTTCGATGAACCTAATGTTCAGGCTCGTGCTGCCGCCGGAAGTGTGCAGGGTTTTTCTTGCCTCGTGAAAGTTGCGGATCATGGCCTTGATCTGCTGGTCGTTACCCCAGTTTGGGCCGGACTTGATACTGACCAAATATTTGTCTCGGCCATCCTCGAATTCCAAGTCGAGGCCCTTAATGCCGGACTTGCGGCCGCCGAAGACTTGTTGGCAAACGTGAATCGCAACCTTTTCCAAGAAGTTGCCGAATACGGTTTCTTCGCCCGAGGAAACCGTTGCATCGAGCACGGACTTGATGAAGTCATTGGCCGTTTGCGTGCGCTTGGCCTTGAAAAGGTAGGGGTTCTTCCTGCGCAGGATGTTTTCGAGCGTCAGGGCTTTCAGTTTGGCGAGTTTCTTGTCGTGGAACTCGGGGCCGATATGATCTTGGATGTAACGGGCAATTTCTGCGAGAGCGGGCGAGCTCCGGCTCATACCGTTTCCTTGCCTTCACGGACCCGGTATTTGCGTCGTTCCTCCAGCAGCACAAGTTGCGGCGTAGCCAGGTCGTTTCGAGCCAACTCGACGTATTCCGGCTGAATCTCGATCCCGACTGCGTTGCGTCCCATGCGTTTGGCGACGCGCAGAGTGGTGCCGGAACCCATAAAGGGGTCGAGCACTGTGTCGCCTTCCTGGGTGAACAGCTTGATGAACCATTCCGGCAAGGCTTCCGGAAATACCGCGCTATGCTTGCGATTCGAGCATTCCGTTGCGAGATTCAGCACGTTGGTTGGGAAGGCCATGCTGCGCGAAAGCCAGTTCTCAATCTTTTTGCCAAAGCCGCTGCCGACTCTGGATTCGTCGCGGACGCGGTCGGTAGTCGAAAGGTTCTTCAGGCGGGTCTTGGCCCAGTCTCCCATCGGCACCATTACTTCTTCCTGGTACATGTTGAACTGGCGCGCCTTGTTGAACTGGAGCAGGCGTTCCCAGGAATCCCTGAAGCGGTTCGGCCATTTTCCCGGATAGCAGTTTTTCTTGTGCCAGATGAACTCTTCTGTCCACAACCAGCCCTGGTGCCGCATTTCAAGAATGAGTTCCAGCACGTAGGTATGGCGTTCGCCGCCGACGACGCGTTCCTTGATGTTGAGGACGAACGTGCCGGTCGGTCTAAGTACGCGAAGCAGTTCCCGTGTTATAGGAAGAAACCACTCGACGTAGTGGTCCGGCGACACCCCTCCATAAGTATGCTTGCGCTGATCTGCGTAGGGGGGCGAGGTGACGATCAGGTCAACGCTGCAGTCAGGGAGTTGTTGTAGTACGCGAAGGCAATCGCCCTCCAGGATTTCGACCCGAGTTGTCATGAGTCAGGAGTGCTTTCAGTGACAATGACACCTATTGTGAGAGTTCCCCTGGCTCAGCAAGTGAGCCAGGGGAATATTTCCAACCGAGTCAGCGGGATTGGTTACCCGCAGGCTCCCACGGCGCCGCAGGCGCTGCAGAAGTCGCAGCCGTCCTTCTTGATCACGGTGTAGTTGCCGCACTCCTTGCAGAGGGCGCCCTGCATGATCTTCGGCGCGCTGGCTTCGCGCGGCGCTTCGAGGATGCCCATCTCGCGCGTCGGGTAGCCGTTCTCGTCGAGGATGCCGAGCATGGCGTAGCGGTGCATGATGAGGCGCGCCATGTAGGCGACCGTCGAGGGCCAGTTCTGCTGCTTGCGCGTGCCGGGCACGAAGGCCATGAAGTCGCCGAGCGGCTCGGGATAGTTCAAGAGCTTGCGCAGCTTCATGCCGATCCAGGCCGGGTCCATGACACGCATGTCGAGCGAGAGGACGTGCGAGAGGCCGTCGAGCGCGCGCGGGTAGTTGCCCGAGAGCCACATCGAGTAGGGCCTTGTCACGCCGTCGGGCAGGGTGATTTCCTTCAGGCCGAGCACGAAGTCCTCGCCCGAGGCGGGGTTCTGGATGTCCACCGTCCATGACAGCGTGCCGTCGGTGCCGGTCTTCGGCTCCTGCAGGCTGAACATCGAGTCGAGCACCGGGGTCGGCACCTTCTCGTCGAGGTTGCCGCAGAGTTGCTCGACGCGGTAGCGCACCACCTGCGCTACGGCGGCGACCACGCCGGGCATGCGCTTGTTCTCGCCGTGCGGCGGGAAGGGCATGTCGAAGGTCTCCTCGCCGCGGGTGCGCGCCAGCGTGTCGAGCTTGAGCTTGAGCCAGGCGCGGTCCTGCGCGCGCATGTCCATCGACAGCGTCTTGGCCACCGCGCCGAGGCCGCGCGGCTGCTCCGAGCCGTTCACCCACACCTCGAAGGGCACCGGCTTGGCGTTCTGCTCGATGTGGCCGACGAAGAGGGCGAACTCGCCGTGCGGCGTCTCGATCATGTAGGTCCACGCCGAGTTGCCGTCGGTCATGCGCGGGCGGCCGGGCCAGCGCAGGCTGGCGAGCACCGGCGCCGGCAGGGTCTTGATGACCAGCCGCCGGTTGGCGTCGTTGATCTGTACGTCCTGCGGCTGCTTCTTCTCGCTGGCGGCGCCGTCGACGGAGAGCACGGCGCCGAGCACCTTGTTCGGGCGATAGGTGGCGAGGCCCTTCAAGCCGGACTTCCAGGCCTTCAGGTAGAGGTCCTCGAAATCGGCGTAGGGGTAGTCCTCCGGCACGTTCACCGTCTTCGAGATGCTGGTGTCGATGTAGGGGGCGACCGCCGCGACCATCTCCTCGTGCGCCTGCGCCGAGATTTCCAGCGCGGTGACGAAGTAGGGCGGCAGCCTGGCCATGTCGCCGCCGAGGTACTTGTACAGGCGCCAGGCGTAGTCCTCGACCGAGTACTGCTTGTGCGTGCCGTCGGTCATGCGCTTCTTGCGCGTGTAGGTCCACGAGAACGGCGGCTCGATGCCGTTCGAGGCGTTGTCGGCGAAGGCCAGCGAGATGGTGCCGGTCGGCGCGATCGACAGCAGGTGCGAGTTGCGGATGCCGTGCTTGCGGACCTGTTCCTTGATCTCGGCCGGCAGGCGCGAGGCGAAGTTGCCGCCGGAGAGATACAGGTCGGCGTTGAAGAGCGGGAAGGCGCCGCGCTCCTTGGCCAGCTCGACCGAGGCGAGGTAGGCGCGGTCGCGCATGAAGGCCGAGATCTCGGTGGCCTTGGCGCGGGCTTCCTGCGTGTCGTAGCGAAGGCCGAGCATGATCAGGGCGTCGCCCAGGCCGGTGAAGCCGAGCCCGATGCGGCGCTTGGCGTTGGCTTCCGCCTGCTGCTGCGGCAGCGGCCAGTGCGTGGCGTCGAGCACGTTGTCGAGCATGCGTGTGGAGATCTCGACGCAGCGGCCGAAGCCGGCGTAGTCGAACTCGGCCTTCTTGGTGAAGGCGTGCTTGACGAAGCGCGTCAGGTTGATCGAGCCGAGGCAGCAGCAGCCGTAGGGCGGCAGCGGCTGCTCGGCGCAGGGGTTGGTGGCCTCGATGGTCTCGCAGTAGTTGAGGTTGTTGTCGCGGTTGATGCGGTCGAGGAAGAGGATGCCCGGCTCGGCGTGGTCGTAGGTCGAGCGCATGATCTGGTCCCACAGCTCGCGCGCGCGCACCTTGCGGTACACCCAGCTGCCGTCGTCGCGCTGGTAGGCGCCGGCGGCCTTGAAGTCGGCCGAGGGCTCGGCCTTGTGCGCCAGTTCGACGTCGCCGTCACGCTCGACCGCCTGCATGAAGGCGTCGGTCACGCCGATGGAGATGTTGAAGTTCGTCAGGTCGCCCTGGTCCTTGGCGTGGATGAACATCTCGATGTCCGGGTGGTCGCAGCGCAGCACGCCCATCTGGGCGCCGCGGCGCGCGCCGGCGGATTCCACCGTCTCGCAGGAGCGGTCGAACACGCGCATGTAGGACACCGGGCCCGAGGCGCGCGAGTGCGTGCCCTTGACGAAGGCGCCGACCGGGCGGATCGAGGAGAAGTCGTAGCCGACGCCGCCGCCGCGGCGCATCGTCTCCGCCGCCTGCGACAGCGCGGTGTAGATGCCGGGACGGCCGTCGACGACCTCCGAGATGGAGTCGCCGACCGGCTGCACGAAGCAGTTGATCAGCGTCGCCTGCAGGTCGGTGCCGGCGGCGGAGTTGATGCGGCCGGCCGGCACGAAGCCGTTTTCCTGCGCCTCGAGGAAGAGTTTTTCCCAGTGGGCGCGCTTGTCCTCCGCTTCGACGGCGGCCAGCGCGCGCGCGACGCGGGCGCGCACATCGTGCACGTCCTGCTCGTTACCCTTGGCGTACTTCTCGAGCAGGACTTCGCCGGATATTTCTTGTTCAGCAGGGAGTGTGTTGTCGTCGCGGAGCTTTGTCTCTTGGTTGTTTTGTGAAGACAGAGTTGTGCTCATCTGTTTTTTTCTCCGATGTTCGGGTTGATTCTGACCGGCAACCAATATACTGCTTCGATCCGGCCATGTGAACAGGTTTTCAAAAATATTTATTTCTTCAATAACAATGAGTTGGCAAAATGTCTTGTGTAATCAATAAGAAATGCCCACTAGATATAGTATGTCGCGCCGCACACTAGGACTGGCGCGGGTTTCCGGCCGGTTTCAGCCGTTTTGCGGGGGTCTGGCCGGTTCGTCGATGGCGTACAGGACGGGACGGAAAAGCTCGGGCTGGAGCGTGGCGTGCGAGATTTCAAAGTCGTCGTGCAATGCGTGCGTCAGCGCATCGAGGATGCGCGGCCAGGCCTCGAGGTCGCGCACGACGACGTGCGCCGAGAGTGCGCTGCGTTGCGAGGAGAGCGACCAGATGTGCAGGTCGTGCACCGAGACGACGCCGTCGACCGCGGCCATGCGGCGGCCGACGTCCGGCAAAGTCAGTCTCGGCGGCACGCCTTCGAGCAGGGCGTGCACCGCCTCGCGCGCCAGGCGCAGGGTGGACAGCAGGATGAGGCCGCAGATGAGCAGCGAGAGCAGCGGGTCGGCCGGCGTCCAGCCGGTGAAGTGGATGACGAGGCCCGAGGCCAGCGCCGCCACCGAGCCGGCGAGATCGCCCAGCACGTGCAGCAGCGCCGCGCGCGTGTTGAGCGTCGATTCGCCGTGCGCCAGCAGCCAGGCGACGCCGAGGTTGACGACGAGGCCGACGATCGCCACCACCGTCACCGTGAGGCCGGCCACCGGCACCGGATGCAGCAGGCGGTCGATCGCGCTCCAGGCGATGGCGAGGATCACCGCCAGCATGAAGCCGGCGTTGCCCAGCGTGGCGAGGATCTCGATGCGCTGCAGGCCGAAACTGAGGCGCGCCGTCGGCGGGCGCCGCGCCGCCCAGGCGGCGGTGGCGGCGAGCGCCAGGGCCAGGGCGTCGGTGAGCATGTGGCCGGCGTCGGAGAGCAGCGCCAGCGAACCGGCCCACCAGCCGGCGCCGGCTTCCACCCCCGCATAGAGCAGGGTGACGGCGAGCGCCGCCGGCAGGAAGGCGGCGTGGCCATAGTGATGGTGATGGCCGTGAGGGTCGTGCGCCATCGGGCGCTCAGGCGCTCTTCGCCGCCTTGCGCCTGGCGTGCGCCATGAGCAGGGCGATGGCGCAGGAGGCGGCGCGCGTCTCAGCCGTGTCGGCGCGGCTGGTGAGCACGATCGGAACGCGAGCGCCGACGACGACGCCGGTCATCAGCGCCTCGGCGAGATACTCGAGCTGCTTGGCCAGCATGTTGCCCGACTCGAGGTCGGGGACGACGAGGATGTCGGCGCGGCCGGCCACGGCGGAGAGGATGCCCTTGGTCCGGGCGGCGACGATGGAGATGGCGTTGTCGAAGGCGAGCGGGCCGTCGAGCACGCCGCCCGCGATCTGGCCGCGGTCGGCCATCTTGCACAGCGCGGCGGCGTCCAGCGTGGCGCGCATTTTCGGCGTCACCGTCTCGACCGCGGCGAGGATGGCCACCTTGGGCTCTGGAATGCCGAGCACCAGCGCGAGGTCGATGGCGTTCCTGACGATGTCGGCCTTGCACTCGAGGTCGGGCTCGATGTTGATGGCGGCGTCGGTGATGAACAGCGGTTTCGGGTAGGTCGGCACGTCGGCGAGGAAGACGTGGCTGATGCGCCGCGCCGTGCGCAGGCCGTTGGCGGCGACCACCTCGCTCATCAGCTCGTCGGTGTGGAGCGACCCCTTCATCAGCGCCTCGACCTTGCCGGCGCGCGCCAGCGCGACGGCCTCGGCCGCCGCGGCATGGCTGTGCTCGACGTCGATCAGCGCCAGGCCGGAGAGGTCGATGCCCTGCTGCTCGGCGACGGCGCGCATCTTCGCCACCGGTCCGATCAGGGTCGGGATGATGAGACCGGCCTGGGTCGCCTCGACGACGCCGAGGAGCGACTCCTTGTCGCAGGGATGCGCCACGGCCATCGGAATCGGGGCGAGGCCCTTGGTGCGCTCGAGCAGGTGCTGGTAGCGCGCCTCGCGGTCGAGGAGGGTGACTTCCGGCAGCTCGACGCGCGGGCGCTTGATCTTCTCGGTCGGCGCCAGCACCTCGGCCGTGCCGCGGATCACCGTCTGGCCGTCCTGGTTGGTGCACACGCAGTCGAAGATGATGTGGTGGTTGTGGTCGAACTTGCGTGTCGCCGTAAGCGTGACGGTGATGGTGTCGCCGAGGCCGACCGGCCGCGAGAAGTGCAGCGTCTGGTCGATGTAGATGGTGCCCGGGCCGGGGAACTGCGTGCCGAGCACGGTGGAGATGAGGGCGCCGCCCCACATGCCGTGGGCGATCACCTCGCGGAACATGCTGCTCTTGGCGTACTCGGGGTCGACGTGGGCGGGGTTCACGTCGCCCGACATGATGGCGAAGAGCTGGATGTCCTCGGGCTTCAACGTGCGCACCAGGGTGGCGCAGTCGCCGACCTGGATCTCGTCGAAGGTGCGGTTCTCGATGTGTTCCATGGCTTGCATGACGGTTCCCGGGAAAATGATTGTTTCAATCTATGCCGCGCGTATTGCAAATACATTGCGCCCGGTCAATGTTTCCGCCGCCGCCGACGGGCGCATGATAACCCCGCGGGCTTGCCGGCGGCGTTTAACCCCGCATAGACTGCGGGCATGCACGAGGGGATGAGCGACGAGGCGCTGATGCTGGCCTACCGCGAGGGCGACGCGGCCGCCTTCGAGGCGCTCTACCGGCGCTGGCGCGGACGGCTCTACCGCCACCTGCTGCGCCAGTGCGGCGCCGCCGCGCAGGCCGAGGAGCCGTTCCAGGACGTCTGGCTCAAGGTGGTGAACGCGCGGCGCGGCTACGAGGCGGCGGCGAGGTTCTCCACCTGGCTGTTCCGCATCGCGCACAACCGCCTCGTCGACCATTACCGCGCGCGGGGCCGCGCCGCGGAGTTCGCCAGCTACGACGACGATCCGGAGGATGCCGAGCGCGTCGCCGCGCTGCCGGCACCGGCGAGCGGACAGCCCGAGACCCTGCTCGAGCGCAAGGCGCTGCCCGCCGCCCAGCGCGAGACCTTTCTTCTGAGCGTGGAGGGCGAGCTGACGCTGGAGGAGATCGCCGCCGCCGTCGCACCGTCGCACCGGGTGGCGCGCCTGGGCCGTGCCGCTGAGCTTTGCCGCCACGCTGCTGCTGACGGTGACGCTGACCTTGACGGTGCAGCGGGAACAGGAGCGCGTCGAGCCGGCCGCGCCGCGCGCCAAGGCGATCGCGCCGATGCGCTCGGAAGCCGCCGGCGCGATGCCCGCGCCGCGCGCGCCCGAGCCCTGGATCGAGGAAATCCGCCAGATCAGGCGGCAAGGCAGGGAGAAGGAGGCCGCCGAGGCGTTGGCGGCCTTCAGAAAGCCTATCCGGACTTCAGGCTGCCGGAGGATCTGCGCTAGTATCCCGAGTTGAAAGTTTGTTGAACTAATATGCCGACTGGATATCCAGGGGATTGTACGATCAACCCTTGGAGGATGCGATGGGCGGCAGACCAAAAGCGCAGATAGTGCTGAACGAAACGGAACGCAAGCAACTGGAAGCCTGGGCGCGTCGTCGCAACACGGCGCAGGCCTTGGCCATGCGTGCGCATGTTGTGCTCTCGTGCGCCGCTGGCACGGACAACAAAGTGGTGGCGGCCAAACTTCGGGTGACACAACAAACGGTATCGAAGTGGCGCAACCGGTTTGCCGAGCAACGCCTGGATGGTCTGCTGGATACGCCACGCTCGGGAGCACCGCGGACGATCGACGATGCCAGGGTCGATGCCGTGATCGCCCGGACGCTGGAGTCGGTGCCGAAGAATGCCACGCATTGGAGCACCCGCAGCATGGCGCGCGAAATGGGCATGTCGCAAACAGCGGTGTCGCGTATCTGGCGTGCCTTCGGATTGCAGCCCCACCGGCAGGAGACCTTCAAGCGCTCGACCGATCCGCTGTTCGTCGAGAAGGTGCGCGACATCGTTGGCCTGTACCTTGAACCGCCGACCAAGGCATTGGTGCTGTGCGTCGATGAGAAGAGCCAGATTCAGGCGCTTGACCGCACCCAGCCCATCCTGCCGCTGGCCCCCGGCATTCCCGAGCGACGTACCCACGACTACATGCGCCACGGGACAACCACGCTGTTCGCCGCCCTCGACATTGCCACGGGGGAAGTGATCGGCGAGCTTCACCGTCGGCATCGCAGCACCGAGTTCCTCCAGTTCCTGCGAACTATCGATGCCAACGTGCCGACCGATCTCGATGTGCATCTGGTGCTGGACAACTACGGTACGCACAAGACCCCTTCGGTGAAAAACTGGTTCGCCCGTCATCCCCGCTTCCATGTGCATTTCACGCCAACCTCGGCCTCCTGGATCAATCAGGTCGAGCGCTGGTTCGCCACTCTGACGGAGAAACAGATTCGCCGCGGAACCCACCGTTCAACTCGACAACTCGAACAGGCCATTCGCTCTTACCTCGATACCTACAACGCAGACCCCAAGCCCTTCGCCTGGTCCAAATCCGCCGATGACATCATGGCCAGCATCGAACGCTTCTGTCTGCGTATTTCTAAACATAGCGTCTTAAATAATGCCGCATAGTCTTCGCAATACAGCATTGGCTTTTTGCCAGCGGTCGAAGCAGGTCTCGACAGCGCCGAGCAACGCGTCGAGCGTTGCGAAGAAGCGGTTGTGCGTTGCCACCCGTCGCGCGAGCTTCCAGACCCGCTCGATGGGCGCCAGTTGCGGGCTGTACGGCGGAAGAAACAGCAGCGTGAGCACCCTGCGGTATTTCCGCAGCAAGGGCGCCAGCAACACGGCATGGTGGTACTTCGCGTTGTCCAGCACCACGACCATGCGCTTGCCGCGCGAGCGATGCCGCAGCAGCTTCTTCAGGAACGCCTCGAACGTCAGGGCATCGAACTTCTCGCACATGGATCGAACGAACTTGCCGCTGACCAAGCTCACCGCGCCAAAGCAGGCCACCGACTTGCGGGTGGGCGCATGGATCAGCACGGGATCCTTGATCTCCGGCGGAACCCACATCCGGCACCGGGTGCCATGTTGCTGGAAATGGCATTCGTCCAGGCTCCACAGTTCAACGTCCCGGCGTCTTGCCAGGCGCCGCAGTTTTTTTGAAAGCCGCGACCTTCACCGGGTCGGACTGGGCGACTTGGGGTCTGGGCTTGCGCAGCCTGAAACCCATCTGGTTGAAGATGCGCTGGCATTGGCGCACCCCCAGTGTCACGCCATATCGACGCCGAAGATGTTCAGAGAGCAACTTGCCGTCCCACAGATGACCGGCAAGTCCAAACGCTTCGGGGTCGCGGCGCAGGTCGCGTCCCAGCGCCGCCCACTGTTTGCCGTCCAGCGCTGCGGGTCGTCCCGGACGCTCACCCTCGCGCATACCCTCCAATCCGTGCGTTTCGAATCGCTTGACCCAGCGTTGCACCGTACGCCGGTCTTCGCCGAACAGGTCGGCGACCTGTTGGCAGCTCTGACCGCCGGTGACCAACAGCAGGCCGTGCAGCCGATGGTCGTAGCGCGACTCGTCGGAGCGGGCGATTTCTTGTTGGATGGCGATTCGCATTACTTCAGGATCGGCAATTTCCAGTTTTCTCATGACAGCGCCTCCAAGGTGGGGAACTGCCGTCAGTATAGACCAATTATGCGGCAATACTTATGTCGTTATGTTTAACTCAGGACACTAGCCGCCGGCGATCATCGGAAACACCGTCACGCGGTCGCCGCTCTTCAGCGGCATGCCGGCCTCGCCCGAGAGCACCATCTCGCCGTTCACCGCCACGTTGAGGTTGCGGTCGCCGAGCTTGCCGGCGGCCTCGGGCAGGCGGCGGCGCAGGGACTGGCGCAGCTCGACGACGTTGGAGACCGGCTCGTCCACCACGATGGCGTGCTCGGGCGCGCCGGGCACGTCGATCGGCAGTTCGACGCGCACGGCGAAGCCGGTCGTCACCCGCGCCAGCTTCTCGTGCCACTCGAGCTGCGGCACACCCTCGGCGTTCAGGCCCGTCAGGGTGTAGAAGCGCCCCTTCAGTTCCTCGAATTTCTCGCGGTCGATCTTCTCGCCCTTGAACGGGCCGTAGGTGTTGGCTTCCTCGAACCAGCGCGGCGGCAGGGTGTCGTCCCTGGCGCGCAGGCCGAGGCGGAAGTTGATCATGCGCTCGAGGCCGATGACGTTGCGGCCGATCTCGTCCATCGCCGCGTCGTCCAGCTTCGTCCCGGTGAGCGCGTTCACCTGCTCGGCGAAGTCGTGGGTGTCGGGCAGGGTGGGGGAGTTGAACAGTTTGGTGTCGAAGCGGCACATGCCGACCGAATCGCCCACGGCGAAGGTGTTCTCGCACTTCCTCACGGCGAACTCCTTGCCGTCGTAGCTGTTCGGCTGGGCCGAAACGACGCCGCCGTAGAGCGCGGTCTTGAAGGCCGGGTCGTCGTTGATGCGGGCGTTGATCTCCAGCGTGACGCGGTTTCGCAGGTGGTCCATGCCGCGCGTCGCCACCGAGAGGCCGAGGGCGAAGGCCTTGAGGATGCGCGAGTCGTGCGGGTCGGACTGGAACAGGCCCTTCACCGCCATGCGGTACTTGAGCGCCTCCGGCGGGTAGTGGCCGAGGTCCACGGCGCGCGCCGAGTCGGCGATAACGTTGCCGAAGCCCTCGCGTTTGGCCGTCATGAAGAGCAGCTTTTCGACGGTCTCGTAGCCACCCCAGGAGAGGTCGAGCCCGCCGGTGTCCTTGGCGGTGATGATGCCGCGCTGCCACAGCTCCATGGCCCAGGCGATGGCGCTGCCGGTGCTGGCCGAATCCATGCCGAGGTCGTTGAGGATGTTGTTCAGGCGCAGGACGTGCTCCGGCTCCTTGATGCCGATGTTCGGGCCGAACTTGCCGACGGTGACGTACTCCGGCCCGTCGCCCTTGTCGTAACGGTCGAACTGGCCGTCGTTGTGGATGCCGTTATAGGTCTTCTGCTTGCCGTGCTCGACGTCGGCCTGCGCCTTGTCGTAGCTGGCGTTGCCCTTGAGGCCCTTCAGCGCATGCGCCCCCCAGCCGCCCTTGCCCTCGGGCGTCATGTCGTTCAGGTTGCGGCAATGCACCGGGCACTTGAAGCAGCCGTCCATGCCGGGGCGGTAGACATCGAAGTTGTCGGCATCCAGCGTTTCGAACCAGGTCGTCTCCTGGTTGTTGCGGGTGCCCATGGCGCCGAGCACCCGGCTCGGCTTGTAGAGGAAGGGCGTGCCGACCATCTTCAGCGCGTTCTTGATCACCGAGGTGCCGGTGATCTTCTTGCCGATGGCCTTGTTCTGCGTCTTGACGTCGGCCGGCAGCGGCGCCTCGGGGGGCCGGCCGTGCACCATGATGGCCTTCAGATTGAGCGCGCCCATCTTGGCGCCGCCACCGCCGCGCGCCCAGATCGACTTGATGCCGCCCATGATGCCGGAGCAGCGCACCAGGTTCTCGCCGGCGCTGGTGATGCGCGCCAGCGCCATGTCCTTGCGCTCGCGGCAATTGAAGTCGCGCTCGACCGCGGCCGCCGTGTCGAGGTTGTTCAGGCCGACATAGGGCGCCGCGTCGTGGAAGGAGACGCCTTCAGGCGCGATGCGCAGCAGCGCCCATTGCGCCGCCTTGCCGTAGAGCACCAGATGGTCGTAGCCGTGGCGCTTGAGGAAGGCCGGGAAGTAGTCGCCGCCGTTGGCGTCGAGGATGGCATAGGAGTCGGGCGACTTGCTGGTGAAGTTGCCGCGCGTGGCCGAGGGCATCACGCTGGTCAGCACGCCCGCGCCGAAGATGAGCGGCACCTCCGGGTCGAGGGCGTCCTTCTCCTCCTGCAGCAGGTTGTAGAGCAGCCACATGTTGGCGCCGCGGCCGCCGAGGAAGTGCGTCAGCACCTCGGCCGGCAAGTACTTGCGGCGGGTTTCCTTGCGCTCCAGGTCCACGAACAGGGTGGCGCCCTGAGTCGGGTACTGGGGGGTGTCGTGCAGACGGCCCGAGAGCCGGTCGACCAGGTCGCGAATGCCCATCAGAAAAGCCTCCTCAAGCCAGTGCCCCCAAGCTACCACCGCCTTTTTGCGCGCGATTTGATCCAGGTCAAAAACGGTGGATAGCAAACAGTTTGAATACAAACTATACTCCGGTTCGAAGCTCGGGTAAAGTAGCAAGTGGCGTCCGGCAACACGGCATTCGTCCTTCAGGAGGAGTCATGTCAGCAACGGCAGCAGCGGCAGAAGCGGGGGAGAGGCGCGGCGCGCCCCGCCCGGTGGAGGAACTGGACAGCGTCACCATCCGCTTCGTCGGCGATTCCGGCGACGGCATGCAACTGACCGGCAACGAATTTTCCCGCGCCATCGCCAAGGCCGGCCACGACTTCGCCACCCACCCGGACTACCCCTCCGAGATCCGCGCCCCGACCGGCACCCTGTTCGGCGTCTCCGGCTACCAGATCCAGTTCGCCTCGCGTCAGGTGTTCACCTCGGGCGACGCGCCCGACGTGCTGGTGGCGATGAATCCGGCGGCGCTGAAGACCAACCTCGGCGACGTCAAGCACGGCGGCATCGTCATCGCCAACAGCGGCGCCTTCAGCGACAACAACCTGGCCAAGGCCGGCTACAAGTCGAATCCGCTCGACGACGGCAGCCTGGGCGACTACCGCCTGTACAAGATCGACATCTCCGAGTTGACCGCCCATGCCCTGAAGGATTCCGGGCTGTCCAAGAAGGAAACCGGCCGTTGCAAGAACTATTACGCGCTGGGTCTCATGCTCTCTCTCTACAGTCGGCCCATCGAGAAGGAAGAGGAGGACATCCGCCGCAAGTTCGCCAAGAAGCCCGAGATCGCCGAGGCCAACGTGCGGGCGCTGCGCGCCGGCTACGCCTACGCCGACGCGACCGAAATGTTCATCACCAGCTACAAGGTTCGCACGGCCGACATCGCGCCGGGCACCTACCGCAGCCTGACCGGCAACCACGCCGCCGCGCTCGGTTGCGTCGCTGCGTCCGAACTGGCGGGCGTGCCGCTCTTCCTCGGCAGCTATCCGATCACGCCGGCGACCGACATTCTGCACGAGATGTCGCTGCTCAAGCACCACAATGTCACCACCTTCCAGGCCGAGGACGAGATCGCCGGCATCTGCTCGGCCATCGGCGCGGCCTACGGCGGCGTGCTCGGCATGACCACCACCTCCGGCCCCGGCATGGCGCTGAAGACCGAGGCGCTCGGCCTCGCCGTCATGCTCGAGCTGCCGCTGGTGATCGTCAACGTGCAGCGCGGCGGGCCGTCGACCGGCCTGCCGACCAAGATCGAGCAGTCCGACCTGCTGCAGGCGGTCTACGGCCGCAACGGCGAGTGCCCGATTCCGGTGATCGCCGCCAACTCGCCGGCCGACTGCTTCGACTGCGCCATCGAGGCCTTCCGCATCGCCGTGAAGTACATGACGCCGGTGATCTTTCTCTCCGACGGCGGCATCGGCAACGCCGCCGAACCGTGGCGCGTTCCCGATCCGGCGTCGCTGCCCAAGCTGGAAGTGAAGTTCCGTACCGAACCCGAGGGCTTCCAGGCCTACGCCCGCGACGCCAACCTGGCGCGCGCCTGGGTGCGCCCCGGCACGCCGGGCATGGAGCACCGCGTCGGCGGCCTGGAGAAGGATTTCCTCACCGGCAACATCTCGCACGACCCGGTGAACCACCAGCGCATGGTCGAGGTGCGCGCGGCCAAGGTGGCCGGCATCGCGAAGGACATCCCGCCGCTCAAGGTGGAGGGCCCGCAGCAGGGCGAACTGCTCGTCGTCGGCTGGGGCAGCACCTACGGCTCGATCACCCAGGCGCGCGAGAAGGCCGCGGCGCAAGGCCGATCGGTCGCCCACGCGCACCTGCGCCATATCAACCCGCTGCCGCCGGACCTTGGCGACATCCTGCAGCGCTACAAGACCGTCCTGGTGCCCGAGATGAACCTCGGCCAGCTCGCGCGCCTGCTGCGCGAGCGCTACCTGCGCGAGGTGGTCACCCTGTCCAAGGTGCAGGGCAAGCCCTTCAAGGTGTCCGAGATCTACGACCGCATCCTGGAACTCTGCTAAGGCGATCATCATGAGCAACCTGTCCACCGCTTCGCTGCTGACGAAGAAGGATTTCGAATCCAACCAGGACGTGCGCTGGTGCCCCGGCTGCGGCGACTACGCCGTGCTGGCGCAGATCCAGAAGCTGATGCCGCAGTTGGGCATCCCGCGCGAGAACTTCGCCTTCATCTCCGGCATCGGCTGCTCGAGCCGCTTTCCCTACTACATGGAAACCTACGGCATGCACGGCATCCACGGCCGCGCCCCGGCCATCGCCAGCGGGCTCAAGCTGGCGCGGCCCGAGCTCTCGGTATGGGTGGTGACCGGCGACGGCGACGCGCTCGCCATCGGCGGCAACCACTTCATCCACGCCATGCGCCGCAACGTCGACCTGAAGATCATCCTGCTCAACAATCGCATCTACGGCCTGACCAAGGGCCAGTATTCGCCGACCTCCGAGCTGGGCATGAAGACCAAGACCACGCCGCTCGGCAACATCGACCGGCCCTTCAGCCCGACCGCCGTGGCGCTGGGCGCCGGCGCCACCTTCGTCGCCCGCACCGTGGACAGCGACCAGGCACACATGGCGGGCGTGCTCAAGCGCGCCGCCGAGCACAAGGGTGCGGCGTTCGTCGAGATCTTCCAGAACTGCATCGTCTTCAACGACGGCGCCTACGACGCCATCACCGACAAGAGCGTGCGCGACGACGCGCGCCTGCTGCTCGAGCACGGCAAGCCCCTCGTCTTCGGCAAGAACAAGGACAAGGGCATCCGCCTGCGCGGCCTCGAGCCGGTGGTGGTCGAGATCGGCGAGCACGCCGCGAGCGAGGCCGACCTCGTCATGCACGACGAATCCGCCGAGCACAGCGGCCTGGCCTTCTTCCTCTCGCAGTTCGATGCGCCCAAGTTTCCGGTGCCGCTCGGCGTCTTCCGCGCCGTGGGCCAGCCGACCTACGAGGAGATGAACACGCAACTGCATGCCGACGCCGAGGCGCGCAAGGGGCGCGGCACGCTTGCCGCCCTCTTCAACAGCGGCGACACCTGGACCATCAAGTAACCGCAAGGAGCAAGCGAGAAAATGGCTTTGACGATCACCGACGAATGCATCAATTGCGACGTGTGCGAGCCGGAGTGCCCGAACAATGCCATCTCGCAGGGTGACGAGATCTACGTCATCGATCCTGCGAAGTGCACCGAGTGCGTCGGCCACTACGACGAGTCACAGTGCGTCGCCGTCTGCCCGGTCGACTGCATCGTCGTCGACCCCAACAACACCGAGACCCCGGAACAGCTCAACGAGAAGTTCCTCAGGCTCACCGCTACCCCGGCTTGATGGGATAATCGCGCGGTTCCCCCACCGCGCGAGGCATCCCATGCTGGTCCCCGCATCCGTCTCCGACTATCGACTGCTGGCCGAGCGGCGCCTGCCGCGCGCCTTCTTCGACTACATCGACGGCGGCGCCTACAACGAGCTGACGCTCGCCGCCAACCGCAACGATCTCGACGCGCTCAAGCTGCACCAGCGCGTCCTGCGCGGCGCCAGCACCATCGACACCTCGACCGTCGTTCTCGGCGAGAAGCTGGCCCAACCGGTGATCCTCGGCCCGGTGGGGCTGGCCGGCCTCTACGCCCGCCGCGGCGAGGTGCAGGCGGCGCGCGCGGCAAAAGCCGCCGGCGTGCCGTTCTGCCTCAGCACCGTCTCGATCTGCTCCATAGAGGAAGTCAGTGCCGCCGGCACGGCGCCGTTCTGGTTCCAGCTCTACGTCATCCGCGACCGCGGCTACGCGAATGAGCTGCTCGCCCGCGCCCAGGCCGCCGGCTGCACCACGCTGGTGTTCACCGTCGACCTGCCCGTCTTCGCCACGCGCTATCGCGACGTGAGGAACGGCATGACCGGCGGCGCCACGCTGGCGGGCCGTCTGGCGAAGCTCTGGGACATCGTCAGTCACGCTGGCTGGCTCATCGACGTGCCCGTCGGCGGCAAGCCGCTCACATTCGGCAACCTCGCCCAGGCCGTGCCCTCGGCGAGGAGCCTCGAGGCGATGAAAGTCTGGGTCGACGCCCAGTTCGATCCATCAATAACGTGGCGCGACCTCGGCTGGCTGCGCGAGCAATGGCCGGGCAACATCGTCATCAAGGGCGTGCTCGACGCCGACGACGCGAAGGCCGCCGCCGACATCGGCGCCAGCGGCGTCGTGGTCTCGAACCACGGCGGCCGCCAGCTCGACGGCGCGCCGTCCGCCATCTCGGTGCTGCCGCGCGTCGTCGACGCCGTCGGCGGCAAGCTGGACGTCCTCATGGACGGCGGCATCCGCAGCGGTCAGGACGTCGCCAAGGCGCTGGCGCTGGGCGCCAAGGCCGTCATGCTCGGCCGCCCCTGGGCCTACGGCCTCGCCGCGCGCGGCGAGCAGGGCGTCGCCGAAGTCCTCGCCCTCCTCAAGCGCGAGCTGGCGGTCACCATGACCCTGCTCGGCGTGGAGCGGGTCGAGCAGATCGGGACAGGGGCGCTGGACGGGTAGTGCCGGAAAGTCAGTCTCCGTGATACGGCAAGGGTGAACTGGCCCAGTCTGGGCCATAATTCGGCAAGGGTTCATGACTGTCACCAGGAGGCACTGTGCAAGGCGACTTCGTATCGGGCGTGCTGCTGCCGCTGATTCTGGCGTTCATCATGTTCTCGCTCGGTCTGGGTTTGACCCTGGCCGATTTCAAGCGCATCTTCGCCCAGCCGCGCGCGCTGCTGGTGGGCGTGGTGTGCCACTTCATCCTGCTGCCGCTGGCCTGCTACCTGATGCTCAGCGCCTGGGGCATGACGGGCGTGTTCGCCGTCGGCTTCATGATCCTGGCCGCCTGCCCCACCGGCAGCACGTCCAACCTGCTGACCTACCTGGCGCGCGGCGACGTGGCGCTCGCCCTGAGTTTCACGGCCGTGGCCAGCGTGGCCACCATCTTCACCCTGCCCCTCATCGTGACCTGGGCGCTGGGCCACTATCTGGGCGCGGCCCGCACGGTCGATATGCCGGTCGGTCTGATGATGGGCCAGGTGGCCCTGGTGCTGGGCGTGCCCGTGAGCCTGGGCATGTTCGTGCGCCACCGTTGGGGCGCCTGGGCGCAGCGCGTCGAGCCGCTTGCCACGCGGGTGGCGACCGTGCTGTTCGTGCTCATCGTGGTGATTGCGGTGGTCAAGAACTGGGCGCTGCTGCGCGACAACTTTGCCACCCTGGCGCCCTTTGCCGTGCTGCTCAACGTGGGCATGCTGTGCGTGGGCTTTGGCGTTGCCTGGCTGGCACGGCTGTCGCGCAGGCAGTCGGTCACGCTGGGCATCGAAACCGCCGTGCAGAACGCCGCTTTGTCGCTGGTGATTGGCAGCACGGTGCTCAAGGAGGACGCCCTGGCCATTCCGGGGGCGCTCTACGGCGTGCTGATGTATGCGGGCGGCCTGGTCTATGCGCTGGCGATGCGCAGGTACGCCGCATCGCCGCAGGCTTGATCCGCATCAACCGATACAAACATTGCTACTATTCCGATAATTCTGTATCTGTTATAGTCGCCCGCTGGAACGCGGCTGCCATAACAACACCCATCGCCGCATCCCGTGACATGATTCACCAGGGAGGACGGTATCGTGAGCAAATCCATTACGACGCGCGCCGCCGGGCTGTTCAGCCAGGCGGCGGGGCTGGGGCGCGGCAGCCTCGACGCGGGCGAGCTGCAGGCGCTGCTCGATGAACTGGGCGTCGCCCTCGACGCCGCCGCGCCGGCCGGGGCGGCGGAGATCCGCATCAGCCTGAATTGCACGCGCGAATTCGGCATGGTTCTCAGCGCCGGCCTCGGCGGGCTGGAGGCCGAGCTCGACGAGAACAACTTCCGCCGCGACCGCGCCTCCGTGTATGCCGCCGCGGCGCTGACCGATGCCGAGGATTTCCTGCGTCTCTTCCAGCGCACGCTGGCCTGGCAGAAGCTCGCCGCCGTGGCGCGGCGCACGGGCAAGCCCGCGCCCGAGGGCGCGCTGAAGGACTGCTTCGGCAAGCTGCTGGCGCTGGCGCAGGCCTTCGCGCCCGACAACGCCGATGCCCCCTGCGTGCTGCAGGCACTGGAGCTCAACCCGGCGCTGGCCGGCGAGCACATCACGGTACGTGCAGCCGAGTGTTCCTTCGGCGCGCCGCAGCCCGCTCGCCTGCCGCGCCCGATCGGGAAGATCGACAAGCTGATCCACCCCAAGCGCATCGGCATCATCGGCGTCTCCGGCAGCGGCATGAACTTCGGCCGCATCATCCTGCGCAACCTGATGGGCAGCGGCTATCCGAAGGAGCAGCTGCTGGTGCTCAAGCCGGGCGAGGCGGAGATCGACGGCGTGAAGTGCATCGAGGGTCTCAAGGCCATCGACGGCAAGCTGGACCTTCTCATCGTCGCGGTGGCGGCGAGCGCGGTGTACGAACTGGTCGACGAGATCATCGCTTCGGATGCCGTCGAGGCGGTGATGCTCATCCCCGGCAGCATGGGCGAGACGAAGAAGAGCCGCGAACCGGCGGCGGCGCTGGCCGGCCGCATCAACGCGGCGCACGGCAAGTCCGGCGGCGGGCCGATCTTCCTTGGCGCCAACTGCCTCGGCGTGGTGTCGCATCCGGGCGCCTACGATTCCTGGTTCATTCCGCTCGAGCGCCTGCCCAAGCCGCAGAAGAAGCCGGTGAGGAACTCCGTCATGCTCTCGCAGAGCGGCGCCTTCATGATCACGCGCCTGTCGCAGAACCCCTGGCTCGACCCGGCCTACATGCTGGCGCTGGGCAACCAGACCGATCTCACCCACGGCGACATGCTGAGCTACTTCGCTGCGCTGCCGGGCATCGAGACGCTGGGCATCTACATCGAGGGCTTCAAGGACCTCGATGGCCTGCAGTTCGCGAAAGCCGTGCGCAAGGCCGTGCTCAACGGCAAGCAGGTGGTGGTGTACAAGTCCGGCCGCACGGCGCCGGGCCAGGGCGGCGTGATGGGCCACACGGCGTCGATTGCCGGCGGCCTGACGCTGTTCGAATCGGTGGTGCGCCACGCCGGCGCCATCGTCGTCGAGGACTTCAACACCTTCGACGACCTGTTCTACATCGCCGGCGCGCTGCAGGACAAGAAGATCGGCGGCAAGCGGCTGGGCGCCATCAGCGGCGCCGGCTTCGAGGCGGTCGGCATGGCCGACAGCATCGACAGCGACGGTTTCGGGATGGAGATGGGCGCGCTCGAGGAGGCCACCGTGAAGAAGATCGAGGAGATCCTCGTCGTCAAGAAGCTCGACCAGCTGGTCGAGGTGAGGAATCCGCTCGACATCAATCCGGGCGCCGACGACGAGTGCCACCTGCAGATCACCGAGGTCTTCCTGCAGGATCCGAACATCGACGCCGTGGTGGTCGGCCTCGACCCGACCGCGCCGGCGGTCTGCGCCCTCGAGGAAAGCAAGCTGCGCCCCGGCCACGACATCGCCAGCCCGAAGAGCACGGTGAGCCTGATGCCGGCGCTGGTGGTGCGCAACGACAAGCCGGTGATCGGCATCGTCGACGGCGGCAAGCTCTACGACGCCATGAGCGCCGGCCTCATGGACCAGGGCGTGTGCGTCTTCCGCAACTGCGCGCGCGGCACCAAGGCGCTGGTGCGCTATGTCGAGGCGCGGCAGAATGCCGATTACCTGAAGCACCGCCGTCCCGGCGGGACTGACTTTTAAGAGGATCATCATGAGCGACACGCTGAAACCCGGCCTTACCGCCACCGTCCGCATCACGGTCGACACCGCCCGCACCATCGGCTTCATGGGCGAGGAACTGCGCGTGTATTCGACGCCGAGCCTGCTCTACGATGTGGAAGTGGCCTGCCGCGAGCTGATCCTGCCCCATGTCGGCGAGGGCAAGGACTCGGTCGGCACGCGCGTCGAGTTCGACCACGTCGGCGCCACGCTGCTCGGCATGTGGGTGGAGATCACCGTCAAGCTGACGGAAGTGAACGGTCCCGCCGTGACCTTCGAGTTCTCCGCGCGCGATGCGGTGGAGGAGGTGGCGCGCGGCAAGCACAGCCGTTTCGTCGTCGGGCTGGAGAAGACCGCGCAGCGGCTGAAGGCCAAGCAGGCGAAGGCGGCGGGGGGCTGAGTCCTCAGCGCTTGTCCACCACCCGCCGCGCCTTGCCGAGCGAGCGCTCGATGCTCGCGACCGGCACCACGCGCACGCGGGCGGATATCCCGATGTAGGACTTGATGTGGTGCTGAAGCTCGGCGGCGGCCTGGCTGCGGGCATCGGCGTTGTCGGCCTCGGGCCGCATTTCCACCAGCACGTCCACCTCATCCAGGTGCTGCGGCCGCGCCACCTCGATGACGTAGTGCGGGGCGAGGGCGGTGCTCTTCAGGATCAGCTCTTCGATCTGGCTCGGGAAGACGTTCACGCCGCGGATGATGAGCATGTCGTCGGAGCGCCCGGCGAACTTGTCCAGGCGCCGCATCGGCCGCGCCGTGCCGGGCAGCAGGCGCGTGAGGTCGCGCGTGCGATAGCGGATCATCGGCAGCGCCTCCTTGGTCAGCGTGGTCAGGACGAGCTCGCCGAATTCGCCGTCGGGCAGCGCCTCGCCGGTGGATGGATCGACGATCTCCGGGTAGAAGTGGTCCTCCCAGATCGTCAGCCCGTCCTTCGTCTCGAAGCACTCCATGGCCACGCCGGGACCGATGACCTCCGAGAGGCCGTAGCACTCCATGACGTGGATGTTCATGCGCGCCTCGATGGCGGCGCGCATTTCGCGCGTGCAAGGTTCGCCGCCGGCCAGGGCGAGCTTCAGGCCGGTCGAGGCCGGGTCGATGCCCTGCGCGGCGAAGCCGTCGGCCAAGGTGAGCAGGTAGGAGGGCGTGCAGCAGACGATGCGCGGCCGGAAGTCGGCGATGAGCTGCACCTGCTTCTCGGTCTGGCCGCCCGATACGGGAACAACCGTGCAGCCGAGGCGTTCGGCGCCGTAGTGGAAGCCCAGTCCGCCGGTGAACAGACCATAGCCGTAGGTGTTGTGCAGCAGGTCACCCGGGCGGCCGCCGGCGGCGTGGATCGAGCGCGCCATGACGTTCGCCCAGAGGTAGAGGTCGCCCTGCGTGTAGCCGACCACGGTCGGCTTGCCGGTGGTGCCGCTGGATGCGTGCAGTCGCGCGATCCGTTCGCGCGGCACGGCAAACAGGCCGAAGGGATAGGCGTCGCGCAGGTCGGCCTTGGTGGAGAACGGAAAGCGGGCGAGGTCGGCGAGCGAGTGAAGGTCTTCCGGCCGCACGCCGGCGCGCTCGAACTTGCGCCGCATCGGCGCGACGTTGCGCCAGGCATGGGTCAGGCTTTTTTGCAGGCGGTCGAGTTGCAGCGCGCTGAGCTCGGTCCGGCTGGTGCGCTCGACGGGTTCGAAGACTTCGCTCATTTTCAGGAGTTTACCCCATAAGGCGATGAATGGACCTTGTTTGATCAGGGTCAAACGCGGTGCTTGCCCTATCCTTCTAAATGATACAAAATAAGTAATAGAAAAAGCATTATGTGAATCATCAAAGAGCGGGACGCTGCACCGAGGAGGAGAGCATGAACCGTATTGCCTGCGCGATCGACGCGCAAAAACGTATCACGACGCGCGGGGCGGCAGCGTGAGCGCGGCCGCCGCGAAATCCGTCAGGAAGGTGCCGCAGTACTGCTACCAGTGCGTGGCGGGCCCCGACCTGCTCACCGTCAAGGTGGAGGACGGCGTCGCCACCGAAGTCGAGCCGAACTTCGCCGCCTGCGGCGTGCATCCCGGCGCCGGCAAGTGCTGCGTCAAGGCCTACGGCATCATCCAGAAGACCTACAGCCCGAACCGGCTCCTGCAGCCGATGAAACGCAGCAACCCGAAGAAGGGGCGCGACGAGGATCCCGGCTTCGTGCCGATCTCCTGGGGCGAGGCCTTCGACCTCATCGGCGCGAAGATGAAGGAAGTGCGCGCCCGCGGGCTCAGAAACGAATACGGCTATCCGCGCGTGGCGGCGAGCTTCGGCGGCGGCGGCATCCCGACCTACTACATGGGCACTTTCCCGGCCTTCCTCTCCGCCTGGGGGCCGGTGGACTTCAGCTACGGCAGCGGCCAGGGCGTCAGTTGCACGCATTCCGAGCACCTCTACGGCGAGCTGTGGCACCGCGCCTTCACCGTCTGCCCGGACACGCCGAGTTGCAACTACGTGCTGTCCTTCGGCGCCAACGTCGAGGCCTCGGGCGGCGTGGTCGGCGCCTGGCGCCACGGCGAGGCGCGCAGCCGCGGCATGAAGCGCGTCCAGATCGAGCCGCACCTGTCGGTCACCGGCGCCGCCTCGGCCGAGTGGGTGCCGATCAAGCCGAAGACCGATGCCGCCTTCCTCTTCGGCCTGGTGCATGTGCTGGTGTGCGAGATGCCGCGCGAGAAACTCGACGTCTTCTTCCTCAAGCACCACACCGGCTCGCCCTATCTGATCGGCCCCAACGGCTTCTACCTGCGCGACCCGGCGACGAAGAAGCCGCTGCTGTGGGACCTCAAGCGCAACGCCGCCGTGTCCTTCGACACACCCGATACCGAGCCGGCGCTGGACGGGACGTTCACCGTAGATGCCATCGAGGTCGGCGCCGACGAGGACCAGTGGACGCACCGGGGACTGGCGGCGCAGACGGCCTTCGGCAAGCTGGTCGAGCGCGTGCGGCCCTACACGCCCGAGTGGGCCGAGAAAACCTGCGACGTGCGCGAAGGCACGGTGCGGCGCCTGGCCCACGAGTTCGTCGAACAGGCGCAGGTGGGCGCCACGGTGGAGATCGACGGCGAACTGCTGCCATTCCGGCCGGTGTCGATCCAGTTCGGCCGCACGGTGAACAACGGCTGGGGCGCCTACGAGTGCTGCTATGGACGCACCCTGCTGGCCTGCCTGGTCGGCGCGCTGGAAGTGCCGGGCGGCACTCTCGGCACCACGGTGCGGCTGAACCGCCCGGCGACGACGCGCCAGGCGAGCGTGAAGATCAACCCGGACGGCTTCATGCACTACCCGATGAACCCAACCGACAAGGCGCACTGGGCGGCGAAGCCCAAGGTGCGCAACGCCCACGACACCATGGTGCCGCTCTCGGCCAGTTCGCCCTGGAGCACGGCGCTGGGGCCCACCCATTTCTCGTGGATGTTCCAGAAGGAGTCGCCCGACGAGAACTGGCCGAAGGTGACGCCGCCCGACGTCTGGTTCTGCTATCGCACCAACCCGTCGATCTCGTTCTGGGACACCAGGGAACTTGCCAAGCGCATCGCCGAGTTTCCCTTCGTCGTCGCCTTCGCCTACCACCGCGACGAGACCAACCACATGGCGGACGTGTTGCTGCCAGAGAGCACGGATTTCGAGAGCACGCAGCTCATTCGCATCGGCGGCAGCAAGTTCATCGAGCAGTTCTGGGACCATGAGGGCTTCGCCCTGCGCCAGCCCGCCGTCGCGCCTGCCGGCGAGACGCGCGACTTCACCGACATCGCCACCGAGCTGGCCGACCGCGCCGGACTGCTGCGCGAGTACAACGAGGCGCTCAACCGCGGCGCCGCCGGCGTGCCGCTCTCCAACCACGAGTGGGACTTCCGCCTCGACGCGGAGAAAAAGCACGACGCCGCCACCATCTGGGACCACGCCTGCCGCGCCGCCAGCGCCGAGCTCACCGAGGGCCGCGAGACGGACGGCCTCGACTGGTTCAAGGAGAAGGGCCTGCGCACGCGACCGATCTCGCGCCTGTCGTGGTACCTCTTTCCCGAGCTGCGCAGGCAGGGCATCCGCTTCGAGATGCCCTTCCAGGAGCGCCTCTACCGCGTCGGTGTCGAGCTGGGGCGCCGCCTGCACGAGCGCGGCATCCACTGGTGGGACGTGCAACTCGAGGAATACGGCGGCCTGCCCAAGGTGCTCGATTTTCCGGGCATCTGGGAAAAGGAGACGGTAAAGCAGGGCGGCGCCGGCGCGCTGGAAAAATACCCCTTCTGGCTCATCACCGCGCGCAGCATGCAGTACGCCTGGGGCAGCAACGTCGGCGTGCAGCTCATGAACGAGGTCGGCGGCAACGTGCGCGGCCACAAAGGCGTGCTGATCAACCGCCGCCGCGCGCAGGAGCTGGGCATCGAGGACGGCGACCAGGTGGAGGTGAGCTCCTACGTCGGCACCACGCGCGGGCCTGCCGTGCTGGCCGAAGGCATTCGCCCCGACACCCTGCTCATGATGGGCCAGTTCGACCACTGGGCCACGCCGTATGCGAAGGACCTCAACAAGCCGAGCATGAACAGCCTGATCCCGATGTCGATCGCGCTCACCGACTCCACCGGTTCCTCGGCCGACATCGTGCGCGTCGGCGTGAAGAAGCTGGAGGCTGCGTAAATGGCCCGCTACATCATGACCGCCGACCTGCGCCGCTGCATCGGCTGCCAGACCTGCACGGCCGCCTGCCGCCACGCCAACGGCACGCCGCCTGGCGTGCAGTGGCGCAAGGTGCTCGACATCGAAAGCGGCGAGTTCCCCGACGTGCGCAGGAGTTTCGTGCCGGTGGGCTGCATGCACTGCGCCGATCCGCCCTGCATGCACGTCTGCCCGTCTACCGCCACCTTCCAGCGCAAGGACGGCATCGTCGATATCGACTACGACCTGTGCATCGGCTGCGGCTATTGCGCCGTCGCCTGCCCCTACCAGGCGCGCTACATCGTGCACAAGCGCGAGTTCGCCTACGGCGAGCGGCCAACCGAGCAGGAGGAGGCGCGCTTCGATCCGAAGCGCATGTCGGTGGCGATGAAGTGCAATTTCTGCAAGGATCGCGTCGACCTGGCCAAGGAAACGGGGCTGACGCCGGGCGTCGACCCGGAAGCGACGCCGGCCTGCGTGAACTCCTGCATCGCCGGCGTGCTGGCCTTCGGCGACCGCGAGGACCCGGACAGCAACGTCTCGCAGCTGCTCGCCGAGCACCAGTTCTTCCGCATGCACGAGGAGCTCGGCACCGACCCCGGTTTCTATTACATTTTCGACAAGAAGTGAGCGGCGCATGAGCGCAACCAAGATCCCCCCCGGCCGCGTCACCCCCTGGCACCAGACCAACTGGGACTGGCGCGCCGCCGGCAACTTCATCTGTGGCGGCACCGGCACCGGGCTGCTCTTCTTCGCTACCCTGGCCGCCGGCTCCGTCGACGCCTACCGCATCATGGCGCTCGTCGCGCTGGCCTTCATCGGCGGCGGCCTCACCTGCGTCTGGCTGGAGATCGGCAAGCCCCTGCGCGCGATCAACGTCTTCTTCCACCCGCAGACCTCGTGGATGACGCGCGAGGGCATGGTGGCCGTGCCGCTGTTCGCCTGTGGACTCGCCGCGCTGTGGTTCGGCGGCGGCCTCTTCGTCGGCATGGCGGCGCTGCTCGGCATCGTCTTCCTCTACTGCCAGGGGCGCATCCTGCAGGCCTCGAAGGGCATTCCCGCCTGGCGCGAGCCGAAGATCGTGCCGCTGATCCTCGCCACCGGCTTCGTCGAGGGGGCGGGGCTGGCGGCCGTGCTCTCGGCGCTGCTGCCCGGCGCCGGCCCGCGCTGGCTGGCCGGGGTGCTGCTCGGCGCCCTGATCCTGCGCCGCGTCGCCTGGATGTTCTATTTCAAGGCGATCGAGCAAAGCGGCCTGCCGAAGAAGGCCATGGATGTGCTGCGTCCCTTCGGCGCGAAGTTCGAGATGGTCGGCCAGCTCCTGCCGGAGATCATCATCGTCGTCGGTATTCTCTCCGGAGCCGTCGCGCCGGGACTGACTTTTCTGGCTGGGCTGGTGGCGCTGCTCGCTGGCTGGTGGCTGAAGTTCACCATCGTCACCCGCGCGGCCTACAATCAGGGCTACGCGCTGCCGGTGCTGCCGGTGCGGGGGCAGGGCGAAGTGAAGCCGGGCATCAAGCCGGGCTGGACCAAGTAGAGAACCGGCCCCAGCCGGTCACGGTATCCCCAGAGAGACGCTCCCAAAGGAGGAGACGGGGATGTATGAGATCAGAATTCACGGCCGCGGCGGCCAGGGCGCCGTGCTCGCCGGCAGCATTCTTGCCGCGGCCATGGTCAACGAAGGCAACTACGTGGTTGCCGTGCCGTCCTTCGGTTTCGAGCGGCGCGGCGCGCCGGTGGCGAGCTTCCTGCGCATGGACACGCGCGAGATCCGGCAGATGACCAACATCTACCGGCCGGACTGCGTGCTGTGCATCGATCCGACGGTCGGACGGGCGGTGAACGTCTTCGATGGCATCAAGGATGGCGGCACCTGGCTGCAGACTACGGCCAAGCCCTTGAGCGAATTTCAGGTGCACGAGAAGGTCGCCACCGTCGGCCTGTGCGACGCGGTGAAAATCGCGCTGGAAATCTTCAAGCGCCCCATCACCAACACCCTGATGCTCGGCGCCTTCGCCCGCACCACCGGGCTCGTCTCGCTCGATGCGCTGCGCGCGGCGGTGGAAGAGTCCGACTTCCGCGACGCCGGCCTCAAGCAGAACCTGCTGGCGCTGGAGCGCGGCTACAACGAAACGACGGTGCATCGCATCGAGAAGCGGGAGGCGGCATGAGCACCAGGCAGTCCTACCCGATGTTCGATTCCTCGCAGGTTCCCGGCGACCTGTGCCCCATCGCCACCAAGCTGAATCCCATGCTGCCGGGCGACTGGCGCAGCATGAAGCCGGTGGTCGACCGCGCCAAGTGCGTCAAGTGCGCCGTCTGCTGGCTCTACTGCCCGGTGCAGTGCGTGGTCGAAAAGGCCGCCTGGTTCGACATCAACCTTGCCACCTGCAAGGGCTGCGGCATCTGCGCGAATGAGTGCCCGCAGCGGGCGATTTCGATGGTGGGAGAAGGAGCATGAGCGCCGTCCTCAAGCCGAAACCGAAAGCCATCGTCTGCGACGGCAACGAGGCCGCCGCCTGGGCGGTGAGCCTGGCGCGCGTCGACATGGTCGCCGTCTACCCCATCACCCCGCAGTCCTCGCTGGTCGAGTACCTCGCCAAGTTCGTCGCCGACGGCAAGTTGAACGCCGAGATCGTCGACGTCGAGGGCGAGCACTCGGTGCTCTCCGTTCTGCACGGCGGCGCGCTCGCCGGCGCGCGCACCTACACCGGCACCTGCGGGCCGGGGCTGGCCTTCATGTTCGAGCCGTACCTGCGCACGCCGGGCCTGCGCATGCCGATGGTGATGTCCATCGTCACGCGCGACACGCTGACGCCGCAGAGCGTCTGGGGCGGCCACCAGGACGCCATGAGCGTGCGCGAGGTCGGTTGGATCCAGCTGTACTGCGAAACCGTGCAGGAGGTGCTCGACACCACCATCATGGCCTACAAGGTGACCGAGCACCGCGACGTCATGCTGCCGGTGAACGTCTGCCATGACGGCAACTACCTCTCATA